>Ga0210119_1000322_pt1 | contig 10489 bp, 5 predicted proteins | sample China_Bullhead_C_2_FD_184859 | JGI IMG/M metagenome (GOLD analysis project Ga0210119, IMG submission 184859) | Wetland microbial communities from San Francisco Bay, California, USA, that impact long-term carbon sequestration -... | ecosystem: Environmental > Aquatic > Marine > Wetlands ... | reverse complement strand
ATTATTGTAAGCGGCAGCAGGTAAGCGAGCCTGCGAGACTCCGAACTAGCCCCTTCAAGGGGCAAATTAAAGCCGGGTCCTCAGGGCCCGGATTCTTTACTCATCCGGAATCGGCAAAGGCTCCAACGCAAAGGGATCAAACTCAACCCGTCCTATACCCGGTTCCCTCCTGTCATCAAAAATGGTATTTAGGGGTTGATCCGTTCCCCACCAGTTTTGCCGCGCGTCAACATTCTCCGTGTTTAAATCGCCAAGTCTCAGATTGTAGCGCTCGTTATCATGCATGTTATTCTTGTGAATGGTAAAACCGCTTCCCTTTTCTCTGATAAAGATGCCGATCTCGTTGTCAAGGATTGCACTGTTTTCAATTGTACCGACCCCTCTCATGGCTCGTATGCCGATACGATTGTTTTTGAAAACCGACCGCGCGATCGTAACAGGCCCGCTTCGAAAACGGAGACCGCCGTCATTATTCGTAAACAGGCAATCGGTAACATCAACCCTGGTGAAATGAAGATGGAGCCCCCAGGTAGCATTCGAAAAATCGCAAAACGAGAAACTAGAAACATCTCCCTTGTCAATGAGTATCTCACCCCAGGAACCAGGCCCTTGTTTTTCCTTTGGCAGGAATTGAATCCTTTTGGTTTTTGTACCATCTGCAATGATGCGCCCATATGATTGGAGCCCGCCCCCAGGACCGAAATAAACAGCGGTTCCGGGCAGGAGGTGAAGCGTTGCGCCGGCAGCTACCTCTACTTTGTCAGGAACGTTTAAAGCTCCAGCCCAGGATACATCTGAAATAATTCGTTTAAACGGCCAGACCACCTCGAATGGGACCCTATTCTGGGGCTGGTAGGTAACAGTGCCCAAACCGGGATCATCGTGGCTGTCGAATATTTCTGCATCCAGATCACTGTCAGCCCACCAGTTATTTATTGCCGATACATCGGACTCGCCGTCAAGCCCGATCCCGTATAAGCCGTTACCGGTGATATTATTTCCTTCTATTCTGCCGCTGAAAGACTGTACACCTATACCCCTCTCACCATTTAAAGAGATAAGGTTCCCCTGGATAATTGTTCTTGAATCCAGAAGATTAATTCCATTTATAGTGTTTTGTTGAATAAAATTACCGACCATTTTTATATGATCGGTATTTCGCAATGAAATCCCAGTTTCAAGGTTTCCGGCAATAAAGTTTTCCCGGTATTCACCGTACACTGCATCGGCCACCAACAAACCGTACCGGCTTCCCAGAAACCTGTTTTTTGTAATACTCGGGGTGCCTTCACGCAGCCTGAGTCCTTCAAGGTCATTATTGGCAAAAATATTGTCATATGCCTTCAGGTTAACCCTTAAAAAATTGGCGCCCGTATGGTTATCAGCAACAAGGTTCCCGCGGAAAACCACCTCGGAGTCACGCGCCTGAATCCCGCTTTTGTTCCGGTAAAAATAGCTCTCCCTGATTTCGACTAACGATTCCTGAAATTGAGCACCCCGGAAGTTGTGGCGTAAAATGCTATTGGTAACAATCACGTTGGAGAAGTGAAAATGAAAGGCCCGATAAGCATCTTCAATTTGACAGAATTCCATGATGTTCTGGCCACGGTCGCTTCCCAGGATATTGATAGCATCCCAGTCACCCATCCTCCTTGTCGTTTCAGCCGACCTGAAAATTATTGGCTGCTGGGGGGTCCCTTTCGCAATAAAATTCCCTTGCACCAGGAGGCCGTTTTCTCCAATCCCGTCACCATAGGTATCTTTTTTGCGAAATTCCACCAGGGTGCCCGGCAGAATGATCAGTCTCGCCTCGGTCGGCACCCTGACGATGCCATCTATCACCACCCTGCCTTTCCAGATTGTCTGTCCGGCCAGTGCCTCATCCTTATAGAATCTGGTAATTTCTTTTTCATTGCTTAATTGATATTCGGGAAAATCATTCAACATAACTGTCTGGCGAACGGCTTCATGGACATCTTTTTTCGAATTGGATCTGAATGTTACCTCTTCGGTTTGCAAAGACGCTTTGTTTAGGGAGAGAACCCCGTAGTCATTATCAGAAATGAGTGAATTTTGGATCAAAGCCTGCGTCGCTTCCCCCTGCGCTACAATCCCATACCTGTTGCCGGACAGCTTCGAACCGTCCACCTTCAGCTTGCCATTTACAACGTAGATGCCTGTTTCAGCGTCTCTTATCTCGCTGCCTGCAAGATACGCCTCTCCATTATCGACAATAATTCCGGCCCAACTGTCGGTGCCTTCATCTGTTTTTCCCAATTTAAATAAAACAGGTTGTAACTCAGTACCTTCAGCCCGCAGAGAACCGCGCACAAGTATCTCTAAATCGTGAGATAAGTATTCCGGGTCAATCTTGGTGCTTTTAGCAGGATTAATGATTATTGTAGTTCCAGCTGCGATGGTAAGAGTGACTCCGGAAGGCACGAGCAGGTCGTCACTGAGAGTAACTTCCCCATGCCAGATAGTATCTTCCGTTAGGGCCTCCCCGGCAACAGTTTGTGCTGGCAGGAGACAAAGAAGAAATATATAAAAAAATGTTTTCATAGTTACTTTACATTCAGTAAAGAAAAAGCAACACTGCTCGATTATATTCCTTATTTTGGTGAAAACCGCTGCAAAAACAGTAACCATTTTCATGAGGAATAGCAACGCACGAATATGATAGATTTTTTAAAGTTTCAGTGCTAGTATACCAGAATTACAGAAAATATCGTCATGACCATTATATTTAGCCGATTAACAACTTGATTCCCATGTTTCTCAGGTTTTGCAGAGTAATATTTTTCGCTTGTTTTCTGATATCTCTATGTACCGGTCAGGCCCTTGCAGACACCCTTATAGAAGGTATTGTATTCTCTACGAAAGGTCCTATTGCGGATGCCGTTGTCCACGCCTATCCGGACGTAGAATCACTTTTCAATAAGAAAAACGGTATATCCTCCAGTCCTGGAGAGAAACCCGGACAGTTCAAACTCTCCCTGCCTCCCGGAAATTATTACCTTGTTGCGGAAGGTACAGTCGATGATATCGCTATGTTCTCCTATCATGGCATCAACCCCATCAATATTACAGATCAACCGCATTGGATGCCTTTTTTTGCTGTGGACACGCCGCCAGTCCGTTTTGAACCAGGCACCACAGGAATTAGTGGAACGGTAAATTACAAGGGCACAGCTCTTGCCGGTGGAACAGTCTCCGTGTATCCGTTATCGGATAAACAGTTTCGCGGTATGGGGCTTTTTACGAACAGTCTCGATGAGGACGGCCGATTTTATTTTGACCTTGAGCCAGGTCTTTATGTGGTGGTAGCCCGCCAGCGGCAACAAGACTCAGCTATGGGACCGCTTGGCCCTAAAGATCTCTTTTGCTATCCAGCCACCAATCCCATTCCCGTTGAGGAGGACGTCATAAGTGACATCCATATCAACTGTTACCCACGCAATGACCTTGAAGGTTTCCTCGACAAGGGCGCTATTGACCCTCGCGGCCGCAAGCAGGAGGGACGCAGAACCGCTTCGCTTCAAGATACAGAGATAAACCTGGTGCCGGATCCGGGTTTGCAGGGACCCCGGACGGGTGTAACCGGTATATCCGGTCGTGTTCTCGACCTGGAAGGGAATCCCCAGGCAGGATTATACGTTGCCGCGTATCCTGCTAACGGCAATCTTCTTTTCCAGATGCATATCCTGCGGCTCATGACAAAATTTATAGCAAAAACAGATGATAACGGCCGCTTTTCAATAATGCTTGATGGTGGCGGCATGTATTATCTGGTTGCCCGGGAAATTCTGGGGCAGGCGCCCGACAGTCTGGAACGTTATGGTTTGTTTGAAGGAAATGCCAACCACAGCATAGAGGTTGCCCCCGGAGAGCAGGAGGAAGCGGTCACTATTTTTGTTGACCGTATCATGCCATGAAAATATTTATCCAAGCTATAAAGTTCTTATCCCTTTTGCTGATCGTGCTTGTCTTCTCTTCATGCGGGGCGAAGCAATTCAATCCCGAACAGGTTTATGCCGACCAGGTCATAAAGTCGGATACGGTCTGGTCCGGCCGCATAACAGTCAGGGGTGTTGTGGTTGTCGGCCGCAGCGCCACGCTGACCATAAAACCGGGTACAACTGTTTTATTTGAAAAAATTGATTCCAACGATGACGGTATAGGCGATTCGGAAATCAGGGTACTGGGCAGGCTCCTGGCTAAAGGCACCCAAGCTGATCCGATTCTCTTTCAATCCGCTGCTGCGGATCCACACAGAAAAGACTGGTCCTATATACTTTTCTTCACATCCAACCAGGTAAGCGTTGTTGAGCACTGTGTGATCAAACATGGATTCAGCGGTCTGCAGGCACATTTTTCTACCGTCAACATTGCCAATGTGACGTTCCAGGATAATCATGAAGGATTGCGTTTCGGCCGCGCCAAACTCAGTATCAAGAATAACCGGTTCGTTGCCAATGATATCGGCATACGCTTTACCCGCATGGAGGGCCCGGTTTCAATATTCTTTAACGAAATCAGGAAAAACCGCATTGGTGTTTTTCTTGTGCCATCCGGGCAGAACACCCAGGATTTCTTTGAACCGGATCGCTCCGGCAAGCCGTGGAATACCGGGAGGCTGCTTATCAAATACAACAACATCTCTGACAATTCCTGGTATAATGTGAGTCTTGGCGAAAAGCAGTTCTGGGATCTTGATATGCCTGAAAACTGGTGGGGAACAAGTGATCTCACGAAAATAAGGCAAACACTGTTTGACAAGCGGCGGGATGCAGCCTTGGGCAGCGTCATCCTCGAACCGGTGGCGCCCCATGCGGTTGCAGAAGCCGGGCCGCAACCTGAAAATTGAACTCCCTGATTCGGCCGGACAGTATATTTAACGGGGTACGGGTAGAGAATCACACATGCTGCGTAAGATCGTGCGGCAGGGATGCTTCATGTGAGAAATAGGGCGGGGATTAAATCAGTTTTTTGGTGAGCAGAAAATCCTTTGCAACATTTTTTGGCTTTTCGCCGCCGCTGACCCTTGATTCTAAATCGTCAAAGGTTTCATCATCAATGGTTCCCGCGAGTTTATTCAAAATCTGCGGTAGGATGGGAAAGTTGGTCAGCACATCACGCCGCAATAAAGGAGCGATGACCGTTGGTTCAGCGTCTGTCTGATTTTCCCTAAAACCCAAAGGCTTGAGCCAGATGATATCGAGTTTTTTTTCGTATAGTTCCTTTGCCTCGAGATATTCCTGCTTTAAATCGGCCAGACGTTGCCGCTTCAGATGACTCATTGCATGCGAAGTATCCTCAACTATTATATCAACCCTGTCAGCTTCATCGGTTAATTTCATTGCATTATAGAGTTGATCACGGTCGTCAAAAAAACGTATTTGCACGTTGGTTCCAGTACGTTCGTTAATGAGAGTAGCAAGCAACTCGCTCATCAAATGGTCGGCAGAAGAAGAAAGAGAGCCGACAAAGAGAATTCGCCCGACACAACCCATAGTCATGGGCACTGATGTCATGATAAGTAAAAAGAAAACCGCAATACCAACTAATTTCCGCAACATATTGTTACCTCAAGTACTTCTATAAATATTCTGCTTCGAAAAGGCAGAGATTTTAAATAATAAAACATTTCATTAGTACATACAATACCACTTTTTGGTAACAATTCCTAACAAAAGCAATTCTACTTAGTCGCTGTAAAGTATAGTTCATGGAAAGGACTTTTTATCCGGGCTCGGAAGGAGAACAGACGGAAAATGGAATCAGAATCAGAGGTCAACCCCATCTGCCATAAGCTTGATTAAATTTCCTGGATTTTATTTTTTGTAAAATATTGTTACGTTATAATGCCAATTGCAGTTACACAGAAAACAAAAAAGGTATCTTATTACTAATGAAAAAATTTTTCACTTTCTGCATAATTCTTTTTTTCATTCTCCTGTGCGGCAATCATGCCTCCCTGCTTTTTGCAGGCCAGGTAACTCTGTTGATTTCTACAACAACCGGGATCAGCGATGGTGTAGTTAAGGCTGATTTCAAAATAACCAACCAAGGAACAGAGCCGGCCAGCCAGGTATCGGTTCTTGGAAAGTTCCGGAATATGCAGCGGTCTGTTTATATTGCCGATTACATAAACCCGAGACAATCGGCTCAATCATCAATAAGTTTCGAGCTTTCTGAAAGCATTGACGGTTCTTTTCCTCTCTATGTCACGGCTTCATACCAGCATGCTAACGGCATAACTGCTTCAAGCGGTTCCGTGGCACGGGTCAACACCGGTGTTCAAACTGAAAATAAACTGACAATCCTGGCAACCATCGATGACCAGCCGGAAAGTGGAATAATCACTGTCAATCTGGAAGCGGACGACCCGGAAGTTGATCGTGTGACCGTTAGGCCGCACGCACCGGAAGCCCTCCTCATTGAACCACCTCTCCGGGAGATAACTCTGCAGCAGAGCAAAGGGGGGACAAAGTTCAAGGTGATAAACATAAGCGGCAACGAGGGTGATACGTATGGGGTATTCTTTACCGCTGAATATGAAACCGGAGGAATTCGTAATCTTGCTACTGCTGAAATCTCCGTTCCCGTTGCCGATATCCTTCCGGACCTTGCCCCGGACGCCGAAACCCTCAAGACCCGGTTCTCTATTGTTGTCCTTATCCTTGCAGCCGCCCTTTTCATAGCTGTAATTGCCAGCAGAAAAGCCAGGTTCTGGCTTTTCAGGCTTGAGTCCATTCCCCACCTGCTCGATATACTGGTTCTGGCAGCAGTGGAGATTTTTATATTCTCAAAATTTGACCTGCCATCTCTTTTCAGTACAACAATAACTACCGGCGGGGATACCGCCTCCCACTACTACACCCTGGAATATTTACAGCAAACGCTGCTGCCGGCCGGAAAAATTACCGGCTGGACCATGGGCAACTATGGAGGTTTTCCCATATTGCAGTTCTATTTCCCGCTGCCGTTTCTGATCATGTCCGCGCTTAATCTGTTTATGCCGCTGCAGATCGCTTTCAAACTGGGGACGCTGCTGGGCACAGCCCTGTTGCCGGCTGCAGCTTACGCAATGCTGCGGCTTCTGCGCTGCCCCTTTCCCGGACCTGGTATCGGAGCCGCTCTCATGCTTCCATTTCTCTTTAACGGGGCAAATTCAATGTGGGGCGGTAACATCTTAAGCAATCTGGCCGGAGAATTCTCCTACAGTTTCAGTATGGCGCTCTCACTCATACTGATGGGCAGTTTATACAGAGGCGCTGAAGAAAATAAGGGGGTTATCCTGAACGGGATTCTTGTTTTTCTGGTCGGCTTCAGTCATGGGTATACCCTGTTGTTTGCCGAGGCGATGTCGCTTTTTCTGCTTTTTACGCCCTACGGGATGATCCGGCGCGCCCTTTATCTCTTCAAGGTTTATGCCCTCGGTTTCTGCCTGCTTGCCTTCTGGCTTGTACCGCTTCTGGTTTTTACAAAATTCACCACATCCTATCACCTCGTCTGGACCATTCACTCCCTAAAAGAGGTTGTGCCGGAAATCCTCCTGCCGTTTGTAGGCACCGGCGCTGCCGGATCCGTCCTGCTGCTTGTCATCGGCATGCTGCAGTATAAAAACGTCGGCCGGTTTGCCCTTCCTGTCCTGGCATATCTCTGGTTCGGCCTGGCAGCCGCCGTAGTGTTTTTTGTGGCTGCCCCGCGTCTCGGGGTTGTTGATATCCGCTATGTGCCCTACGGCCAACTCATGGCTTGCCTGATGGCCGCCCTCTTCCTGGGTTGGACTGCAAAGCTTTTTTTAAACCGCTGGGGCCTGAACTGGATATTTCTAATCATTGCAGTTGCCGCTATTTTTCAATGGACGGGAACGCGTGTCGGCCCGGTGGCCGGCTGGTCCAAGTGGAATTACGAGGGTTTTGAAGCCAAGACCGCCTGGCCGGTTTTTGAACGTATCAATGATGCACTGGCCGGCGATTTTCAGGATCCGAGGGTAGTCTATGAACATTCTGAGGACCATAATACTTTCGGGTCTTCCCGGGCCTTTGAGTCATTGCCGCTGTTCGCCGGCCGGGCCACCCTTGAAGGACTCTACATGCAGGCCTCGATCACGGCCCCGTTTGTCTTCTATATCCAAACCCTGGTCTCACATAAAACTTCGCAACCCTTCCCGCAGTACAACTATACAGCGATGGATTACAACCGGGCCCGGAGCTACCTGGAACTCTTCAATGTCAAAGACCTTATTGTCAAAAGCAAACAGGCCAAAAGCGCGATCCGGCAAGCATCAGGCTATACCTTAAAGGACTCAATTGGTCAGTATGAGCTGTGGCAACTCACCTCCAACTCGGACCGCTATGTCGAGCCGTTACTGTTCGAACCGGTTTTATACACCGGCACTGTCCCCTGGAAACAGATGGCCCATCAATGGTTTGTCCGTGACGAATTGCTTGAGACCCACCTTGTATTCGAGCGGGGCGACCAACCGGACAGAACCCCTTTCAGCCTCACAGCGGACAATCTGGATAGCATTCCGAAAAAGCCGATTGCTACTTCAGACTGCTTGGTGCAGGAAGAAATAAAAAATGATGAAATCCTGCTGGAAACAAGCTGTATCGGCAGGCCGCACCTCATAAAAGTCTCGTATCACCCGGACTGGCACGTGGAGGGTGCGGGAAAAATATACCTGGCCTCACCCTCTTTCATGCTTATTTATCCGGAAAAAAGCAATGTGCGGCTTTACTATGGTCCCGGACCGTGGGACAGGCTCGGCCAGCTGATGACCCTGTTCGGGCTCTTTGTCCTTCTTCTCAACATACCGCTTCCTGTAAAAAACCGGAGAACCGCCTGGGTCATCCTGGCGGAACGCTTCGATTTTCAATACCTCCGGAGTTTTCATTTCCCGCTCGACCCGAGCCCAAGAGTCCGAAAAACAATCCTGGTCCTTATCCTCATTGTTTTTACTGGAGCGGTTGCCGCAGGTTCATACAATGTATATACCAATGAGCCGTACCGGGGTTACAACCGCAGCATTCAGCTCAAGGATGCCAAACAGTACGAGCAGGCAAGGAATGGGTTCCGCCGCTTTGTGAAAGAGTATCCGCTGGCAAACCTTGCCCAGGAATCATCCTACTATATTGCCATAACCTACTATCTTGAAAAAAGGGATCAAGAGGCGATACGAACTTTTGAGGGATATCTGGAGCTCTATCCCCAGGGGGTCAGGGCGGCGGAAGTCGGCTATCATCTCGGCCTGGTCCTTTTTCGCAGCGGCAGAAAAGACGAAGCCATCTCCACGATGCAGAAGCTGATCGAAAAGTATCCCAATAGTCCCTGGGCGGGTTATGCTCGGGAAAGACTGCAGGAGCTGGGGCTGGCTCCGTCGGGCGAAAAGCTTGACATCAACAGCTCAAACCTGAACGAATATATGGGCCGCGCCATTTCCTATTTCAATCAGGACCGGCTGGCCGAGGCCAAGCCGATCCTTCTGCAGATCAGCGAACGCTTTCCTGATTTTAAGGGGGCGCCACAGGCACTGGCCGCTCTGGCCCTGTGTTACTATAAGGAGAACGACTGTAACAATACGATCAGGTATTACCAGAAACTGGTTGAACGTTACCAGGAACACCGGTTGGTTGCCGAGGCATATTTTCACCTCGGCCTCTGTTATGAGAAAACGGGCAGCAGGAGTCTTGCCGAGGAGGCGTTCCGGAAAGTTCTGGAAATTGACAAGGATGGCGTCTATGGAAAACAGGCTACCCAAAAACTGAATAAATAGCTGACTGCCTTATCTTGAATGGTTGTTTTTCTGACCTGAAACAATAATATTCTAACTAAAGGCAATAGAAGCTTCGCACAACATTTTTCAATTAATATAAAACTTATGATATAAGTGTAAGAAAAGTGTCAGTCATATTCCGTGGGATCGAAAAGATTATGGATAATGGTGAGACTAAGAAACAAATATTGATGAATGATTTTAGGGCCCAGTGGAAAACTATCCATGACTCAGCCATTCAAGCGGTTGAGCGGGTGGGAAAAAGCGGCTGGCTGGTTCTTGGCAAGGAAGTGGCGTCTTTCGAATCAGAACTTGCACGTTTTTGTAGTTTGCCCTTTGCTGTAGGATGCGGCAGCGGACTAGATGCATTGGAAATCAGCCTCCGATGTCTGTCGCTTAAGCCTGGCGACAAGGTTTTAACAACCCCCTTGAGTGCTTTTGCAACAAGCTTGGCAATCATTCGAGCTGGCGGTGTGCCTGTTTTTGTCGATGTTGATGATAGTGGGCTTCTTGACCTGGCACTTGCCGGGCAGGTGCTTGAAAAACAAAATGATATACGTTTTATGGTTCCGGTTCACCTTTATGGTCATGTATTAAATCTTATACAACTTGAGGACCTAAAAAAGCGTTTTGATTTGAGTATCGTTGAGGACTGCGCCCAGGTGATTGGCGGGAAAAGCCACAATATCCCAGCGGGAAGTGTCG
>Ga0210119_1000320_pt1 | contig 10511 bp, 7 predicted proteins | sample China_Bullhead_C_2_FD_184859 | JGI IMG/M metagenome (GOLD analysis project Ga0210119, IMG submission 184859) | Wetland microbial communities from San Francisco Bay, California, USA, that impact long-term carbon sequestration -... | ecosystem: Environmental > Aquatic > Marine > Wetlands ... | reverse complement strand
CGGGCAAGTTCTATAAACCGCTGACTGAAGTCTTTCTCCTTTTCACATTTACGGATATCATCTTCTATCATCCACAATTTTTCATTTACTTCCCTGAGTTCAGCCTTTACTTGTCCTATTTTTTCCGGCTCCGCACAACCCTTGTCAAAAATCAAACGCAGAGACTGTAACTCCCTGTTTATGTTCACAAGCTTTTCTGCATCCTTGATACGATCCATTTTTATCTCAAGAATTGTAATTTTATCAACTAATTCACCCCATGAAATGGGTACACTGATTACCATGTTTTCACCTTATTGCTAGCTTGTTTGCTGTTTAAATTATTAGCAGTACACAAGGAATTATTGACTCACATCTTGCTTTTCACTAAGAACACTTTCATAAAAGCGTATAGCCTGGTCCCCAATCTTTTCAACCGAAAAATTTTCAGCTGCTGCCAAGGCCAATCGGGAATAATTGCTTAAGTCATCAGTGCGAAGCACAGTAGCAAGATTTTCAACCAATGCTTGCACATCTCCAGCTTCAAAAAGCCATCCTGACCCATCAGATACCATATCAAGAGGACCGCCAGATGAAGTGGCTATAATCGGCAGGCCACAGGCCATAGCCTCAAGCAACACCAAGCCGAACGGCTCATTATGAGACGGAAGAACAAATAGATCAGCGGCCCACATCAGCTGTCGTATATCATCCACAAATCCCCAGAATTTTAATTTTGAGCTTAAACTTGCTGTAGACCGGCCCAATATTTCTAATTTCTGCCTTTCCGGCCCTTCACCGGCAAGCCACAGTTTCCAGTCTCGAAGTGCTCCTGGCTTAGTCTCAAGCAAGGAGCACGCTTCCAAAAGCGTATCAAACCCTTTCCAGTCAACAAACCTCCCTGCTCCCAAAATAACCAAGTCTGTATCCTTAATACCATTGGCATCTCGGACATTTCGTCTCTGCTGATTATCCCTGAGGTATTCATTTATATTTATCGGATTAAAAATCACCTGCATATTAGATTCAGAAAAACCCTGTTTTTTCATATGGTCTGCAATGGCATTTGAGCAGGGTATCAGCTTCGTACTTTGCATGTAATATTTTTTCTTGGGATATTTATCGATGGTAGAAACAACAGGGATATGCATACGACTTCCCCAAAAACCTCCTAGAAGTGCAGCAGAAGAAAGTCGGGAATGTACGATATCAGGCTTAATTTTGTTAAATGCACTACGAACACCTAGACAAACCTGCGGGAGCCCTGAAATCAAAGGCTTATATGTTAATAAGCCAATATTGTTATCAGATACATTTTTCCCCAAGGTTCCGCCCGGCCTGCACAGTATATGATTTTCAATTCCACAACTCTCAAGATATTTAATGAATTGCAACCAGGGTCTACCCCAAGTTAAATTATTTTCATCAACATAATGAAGTATTTTCAACGTAATTTTTCCTCAGGATTCGATAGCGGTTCTGTACACTTTCAATACTTCTTGGGTCATGTGCTGAATTGTTGGAATAGCATTCCGGTCAAAATCTGTCGGCGAGCGTTTCGTTGCAAGAAACACTTCTAAGGCATTCATCCAGGCTGCCAGATCTCCGGGTTTTACAAGTCCCCTGTTTCCCAAAGACAGTTCACTGATGGGTTCTATATCAGAGGCAATCACGGGTAAACCTAATTGTATTGCTCTAGCCAGAGTTAATGGCATACCCTCAATGTAAGATGGAAAGAGCAGGCAATCGCTTTTTTCCATCCAGGCATCAGGATCATTTTGAAAACCATGAAAAACCACCCTTTCAGCCAAATCAAGAGACTTAACCCTTTCTTCGAGTTCTTTACGTAGTGGTCCATCTCCCACTACATCCAGTCTCCAGTCTCCGCTTAATTCCGGCAGAATTCCTATTATATCCTGCAATCCTTTCAGTTGTGTCAATCTCCCGACGAAAAGGAATTTAACCGTCGCATCACCTGAGCCTTTCCATAAACCATTTACGACCGGCATACCATTTCGTATTACAACGGTATTTTCAGCAAAACAGTTTTTCATACTTCTATTCACCGATTTGCTGACACAGATTACTTTATATGCCCGCCTGTATGGCACATAAATCCATCTGGCCTGGGTGCTGAAATAAGCATGTGCAGTCACAATATAGGGAACTCCGGCAAGTCTACTGGTAAACATTGCAATCCAGGCCGGCACCCTGGAATGGGCATGAATAACATCAATTGCATTTCTCCTTACCAGCGAGTTCAGTCGGACAGCACAGAGGACTCCTGTAATAGGATTCTTTCTGTGAACCGGAAAACGAAAATGCTTAACCCCATCGGTAAATTGTGAAACCAGTTTCCCGCCGGCCGAGACAACAAAAACGTCATGTCCCTCTTTTTTCTGCTGACCGGACAGCATAAGGACATGACGTTCTACACCACCTTCTTCAAGTTCAGGAAGTATATGTAGAATTCTCACTGTTGTTTCCTTGTTATATCAAATCCATTTTAAAATGGATTAAATAAGTAAGAAGTTTGCTCGACACTTTTCAGCTTTACCCTCAAAAAGAACTGAAACCATCTGCACTATTGTAAGCGGTTTGGCCACCATCTTTGTAATATCTCCCGGGCACAACGCAACGCCTCATTAAATTGCTCTGCAGTGGGAACTGGCATTTTTGCACCGGTCTGCCAATCGCTGAATTCAACGATCATTTTTTTCTCAAGCAGAATAGCAAGGCTTTTTTGAAACTTATTTTCCTGTTGCAGCCATTCCACCGGCAGGACTCCAACCGAACATCCTGCATTCAGTGCCTCATATACCATGGAAATGGAGTCAGCAGTCACCCAAACAGTCCCATTTATGGCATACTGTTCCTCTACCCATCCTTCAGGAGTAGCTTCAGATCTGAAAAAGCTGAGCTGTTTAAGATCTGAAGCCATATCCTCCAATTCTTTGCAGGTCTCTTCAGGGGTGCGGGGAGAAGAAGAAACCGTCCACTGTGTGACAGGATTTTTTGCGATAATTGTTTGAATCTGTTCAGCAACTGTCCGGGAGTTCCACTTGTGACTTTTTCTATCCAGCCCACCCACCAGAATCAGCCCTCTATCGGATTCGTGTTGTTTTTCGAACTTTACAGAAGTAGGTGGTCCCAGGGTAATAAATACGTTTTCGTGAGGGGGAAAATTATCATGCGCAGGAATACAACACAGATCAAATTTATTGAGCAGGAACCGTTCCGGACTCATGCAGGTAACAACACGAGCCGGTTTCCCATAAATTTTTAAACGTGTCTTATTTTCAAGGAGCATGGGAAGATGCGTGTATGTACCTGTACCGATAATAAGATCAACTGGAGTGTGAAAGTCTTCCGCCTTGGGGCTTTGCAGAAATGATAGTAGATATGTTGCCCAGTTTTTAAAATATGCTAGATGGGAAACCGAAACCTTTTTGCTGACTACATCGGTAATCGTAATATCTGCCAGTGCCTGCAGGATACCATGGGTCTGTTTTTCATGTCCCGGTCGTCCGTCAAAATAGGCAACAATGGAAAGTGGCTTCATGGTTTACCTGTAAATTTTCAATACTTTCATCGGGCAGAATGTGAGACACTATTTGACGTCATGACATATCGTTTTTTTCAGCGCAGATTCGACCCTCATAAACACCAAAAGCAGAATAAATATTGGAACAGAATTGTGTAACAAGAGAAGCTGACAATATGTGGTACAAATACTCTGGATTACGACAATTTGCAATCGAAGGGATAGTAAAACGGCCGCAGCTTGAACCTAGAGAAAGCTGCGGCCGCAACTGTATTTTATGAGGCCATGCCGGTGAGCTGGGCCAGGTTATCCCTGGCAAATTCAATGGACGGATCAAGCGACAGGGCAAGCTCAAAATATTTGATTGCTTCATCTGTTTTTTCAAGCCTGCGGTAGTTTACCCCCAGGTTGGCATAATCAATTGCCGAGGATGGGTTCAACTCGATGGTCTTGCTGAAGTGGGAAACGGCATCTTCGTATTCCTCCAGCTTGAAATGGCAGAAGCCCAAGAGGTTATGGATATCGGGCCTGGTATTATCGATCTGCGCACCTTTTTCAAGGATGGCAATGGCTTCTCGGTACTTTTCAAGGTCCTTGAGGCAGTTGCCGATATAAGAATATATATAGGGCAGATCCTCTTCACTGGGGTTCAGGTCAAGTGCATTATTGAAATGGATCAGGGCTTCGTCCTGGCGTCCGAGATTGAGAAGATTACGCCCCAGGTAAAATTCTATGTAATAGGCATGAGGCAGCAATTTCTGCATGTTGAGCAGATGTCCGTTGGACTCAATGGGGTCCTCGACCAGTTCGGCCATGAGCTTCGCAGCAAACAGCCCGGCGTTCCTGCTTGTCGCCCGCTCCCGGAAATGAGCGCCAGGAATTATGGTGTAAATTGACGGCATTTTCAGTTGCGGATGCATGGTGTTGACAATAAAAACCTCCATATCGAGTTTTTCAAGGGCCGCCAGGCAGTTCTCCACCTCGGTCTTCATATTGTCGCTGGCAAGGTCAGGAAGGTCCTGCAGATCAATCTCAGGGCCGCTCAGGAGGTATTCAACCTCTTCCATGGCCAATGGTTTCGGCAGACCGCTGGCCACATAGTTTGCATGGGTATTGAAGTCTCCTGCAAGCTGGGCAACTTCGGTAAGTGCCCTGATAAGGGCCTTTTCAGGATTCGGAGTTGTTCCGGCAGTCCAGACGATCTCACTCATGACAGGAAACGTCGATGGATCAATACAAAGGGCGCTGATAGTCGGCACCCCGGTATCAAGGGTAAAATCATTCAGGTATACCTGTATGCCGTTGCGGGTGAATTTTTCTATCAGTTCACGTGAAACAGGATCTTTGGCTGATGCAAGTCTGATGCGGGGTACCTGCCTCTTTTCGTGGCTCACTACGGCACAGACATGGCGCTCGATTATCTCACATATCCCCTGGCAGATCGACTCTTCATATGAGTTGCCGTTTGAGGGACCGTTAAATTCATTGATGGCATAGAACCAGGAAAACGGGATCAGAACCTCTTCCTGCCTGTTCAGGTTGGTGGCCCAGGTCCATTTGATAGGAATATCAGCCAGAAGCCTGGCAAGCATTTCCTCCTGCATGGTTTCATCATGAACAGACTGCAGCAGCCTTTTAATGGGCAGGAGGTTATAGCCTGCAGCCTGCAGTTCAGGGTAGGTGCCGGTTATGAAATTCTCGGGATTCTTGATAAAACTGAAAAAACTGAACCGTTCACCCAGTTCCATGCACGCACTGGCCTGGGATTGCTCCGGGGTGCTGCCTTTTCCCATCTGTTTTTTGTTGCCGATGACTTCCCTGGCGTCCTTGCCTGTGATGCTGAAATAAATGGGGATATCAAGCCGGCCGTTATCAATGCGCCGGACTTCTTTCAAGATTTCCAGATCGACTTCGGCAAGGCGTTCCTTAAAACGCCTGATGGTCTCTACCGGGGTAAACACCTTGTCCTGGTCATAGGTATATGTCTTGTAACAATCCTGTAAACGAATCGGTTTTGACTCCATATCTTTGTCTCCCCCAAAATTACGTGTCTCTGAATTTTTTCAGGTAAATAAATATATTCATTCCCTGGTTGTCAGAAGATTATCACACAGCGACGGGAATTACCCGGTTGCATGCCACAATGTGGTATACTTTTCTGCTCCGGAAAGCAACCTTTTTACACCATGGAGACTATATCGGCCACTTTTTTTTGCCAAAGATTGCCATATCCGGTCAGGTTTGCGGTTCTGGAAGTTTCGCCGGATATCGCAAGCGTAACATGAAGACGTTCCGGCGGCATGAGACTCCCAAGCCTTTCAGGCCACTCGATAACCGTCAGGCCGTTGCCGTATAAATATTCAGAAAATCCCAGTGATTCTATCTCATCCTCTCCGGTAAGCCGATAGAGGTCCATGTGATACAAAGGGATCCTGCCCTGGTATTCGTGCAGAAGGCTGAACGTTGGGCTGGTGACATATATACGCGGATCAACCCCCAGGCCGCGGGCAATGGCCTGGGTCAGAGCGGTCTTCCCTGCCCCGAGGGGGCCCTCAAGGGTGACAATATCCCCGGGCTCAACAATTTTCCCAAGGGTTTTGCCAAACGCTTCGGTGCGCTCTAATGATGAAAGTTCAAGAGAAGGCATGAGAATTATTCAACACGAAACGAATGAATTTATAGTATCGGGAGAAAAACTGATACGGTCGTTCCTTTACCTTCGCTGCTGGAAAACCGTATGCTCCCTTTATGTTCATCAATGATCTTGTACGCTAATGCAAGGCCCAGACCTGTTCCATCAGGTTTTGTGGTGAAGTAAGGGTCAAGAACCTTATCAAGATCCTCCGGCAGGATGCCGCTTCCAGTATCCTTAACCTCAATTACAAGAAACCCAGCCTGAACATCGCGATGCACGGATACCTTCAGCTCTTTTTCGGAGGTAGAGTGTTCCATAGCCTGCAAACCGTTGAGATAGAGATTAAGCAGTACCTGGTTTATTTTGTCCTTATCCACTGAAATAGCAGGCAGATCCGCTTCGACATCCAGAGACGTTTTCACTCCCAGAACCTGGGCATCACTGCTGATCAGCTTCAGCCCCTGGTCAATAATCTCTCCAAGGTCGACAGATTCTTTACGCAGAGGTGTTGGACGGGCATAATTTAAAAGTTCCGTGATGCTCCTGTTCAACCTTTCAGCCTCCTGCACCATAAGGTTTGCGGCCTCGTGCTCCTGGCTGCCGTCCTTGAATTTAGAACCGAGAAGCGTTGCAAATCCCTTGATGGAACTCAACGGGTTTCTCACCTCATGGGCAACTCCGGCAGCCATTTTACCAAGCGCCACCAAACGGTCATGCCGCTGTATCTCTTTTTCCAGCCTTTTGAGTTCCGACAGGTCATACATGAGCAAAACCCGGCCCATAAATTCTGAAAACTGGTTGTAGACCGGCAAAGAACTCAGATGCAGTGAATACCGCATATTATCAGCACCCTTCAAAACCACGTCCCGATCCGTTATTTCATCACTTTGGTCCTGCAGGGCAAAAAAACGGGCAATTTCAGACGGCAGGACAGCTTCGGGTTCCCCGTTGCGGACGGATTCAGCCTCTCTGCCGGTCATGGCAGATGCTGTCGAGTTGAATGTCCTAATTCTGCCATCCTGGTCCGTGGCGATAATACCGACCGGCAATCTTGATATCAGAAGACCGGTGAAGGCCTGGACCCTGTTGAGGGCCTCTTGAGAAATGCTGTAACTCTGAGCCGCCATGAGTGATATCCAGCCACCCAGACCGATAAGCAGCAGGGTCAATGACATGAATATCATCTGGTAACGATATCTTCGGACCGTATTTTCCAGTTCGGTCATATCAAGGCCAACCAGGATGAACTGCGGATGCGTATCAGATCCGAGTGTAGACAGAACCAGGCTGTCCGTGGGTGCATCCCCCTGAGAGAGGCCGCCGGGTTTGAGAGAATGCTGCTGCCTGAACTGCTCCCGCCATCTCCGCAAGCCTCCCCGGGCACGAAACGGTTTGAACGGCCCCAAAACTTCAAACACCTTGGACCGGGACTCCGGAGCACCTACTATGTGAAACGTACAGTTAGCGTCAGCACTATTTAACAGATTAAAGTCCCGTTCGATGTTCTCGTCGATTTTTTCCGGATCGCTGTGAACCAGAACCTTGCCCGACACATCGATTACGGCAATGTAATGGATATCCGGCGATTCAGAAGCCTGTTCAATGAGTCGCTGCGTATGGGCGAGCCCGTCGGCATCGGGCACGTTCATACCCATGATGCTGCCCAGCATGCCTGGCATCATGGAGGCCCGCATCCCTGCCTCGACAAAACGGATTATTGCCTCGCCTTTGCGAAACAACCCCTCAGTCAACATTCCCCTTTCACGTTTTATATTATTGGCTGCAAAAATGACAATGATCAGGGAAAGCAGACCGATGGCCGCTGCAAGAAGCCAGGGCGAAACAAACATCAGACGTGTTTTTTTAAATAACCGGTCCTTCATATTCATGTCCAATATAGTAAGGTAATCTCCGGCATAAACAAGACCCCGTCTTTTAGGATTTCTTTGCGGAGAAGGCTTTTATCAGGGCTGCAGCGTGCACATCTCCGGCATAATGCAGTGGACTTTTGCCGGATATGGGATCAAAAGCACTCGGGTCGGCATAGCATATGTACTGGACTTCCCGGGCCAGGGTGGAAACAGCCTCATCAAGCGGCAACCCTATGACCCTGGCAAGAACATCCCATGTCGCCCCGCACGGGGCACCCCTTTTGACCTCAATGGAGGCGATCCTGCCATTTTCCAATTCCACACTGTATTCAGGCAAACCAAACTGTCTGCCGTAAGATCCTGCAGCCTGCAGGCGTCCGAGCCCGCATCAGGTAAAAGGTGTCATCGCACCGGCGTGTTTCTTGCCGGAAGCGACAACCGGAATGTTTTTCTTCCTGCATACTTGGACAAGATAGGATGACAGGTCTGGATGCTTGAGGAAATCCAGGACAAGATCCGCACTGAAATCCTCCGGTATGTAAAGCTCCGGGTCATCCACTAACGCGGGCAGACTCTCCTCAATATTATACCGTCTGCTGATTTCCAACCCGGTCCCATGCTCGGTAATGCCCTGTATCTTTTTTTCTCCGGAGCCGTGCTCCTCAAAAACTACCAGTTTAAATGTATCCATATTATCCTTTCCGCTCCGGGTGAAAAAAATCCCATATCTGTTCAGCCAATTCCGTGCCGATGCCCGGAACTGCAGCAAGTTCACGGGGTTCGGCCTTTTTGACCTTTGCCAGGCTGCCCAGGGTTTTTAACAACATTTTTCTGCGGGACGGACCGATGCCCGGCACAGTATCGAGTTCCGAGGCCAGCGCACTTTTTCGGCGCAGCCTGCGGTGCAGGGAAATGCCAAACCTGTGTGCCTCATCCCGGACCTGCATCATAAAGAAAAGCACCGGCGAGTGGCGCACCAGGCTGAGCGGGTTTTTCCGGCCCGGCCGATAGATCTTATCGGTTTTATTCTCTTTGTCCTTGGCAATGGACACCAGTTCTACCTGTTCCTGCAATCCCTTTTCTTTCAAAACATCCCAGGCAACATTAAGATGGCCCTTGCCCCCGTCAATAACCAGCAGGTCCGGGAGCACAGCTCCTTTGTCATCTGTCGAGAAACGCCTGCTCAAGACCTCTGTCATCATACGGTAATCATCAGGCTCATGGGCGCCGCTGATAGAATAGTGCCGGTACTCCTTTGGAGCTTTTTCGCCCCCCATAAAGCAGACAAGGGAACCCACGGGCTGCTTGCCTCCGATATTGGAGATATCAAGACATTCAACCCTTGCAGGGAATGAGCCCAGGTGTAATTTGGACTGCAGATTTCTACCCAGTTCCTGCCAGCTTCTTTCCCTGTTTTGCTGGTCAGCAAGAACCTGTTTGGCATTGGCTGCAGCCATGTGCAGCAGTTTTAACCCGGCGCCGCGTTTTGGAACCCGCAGCTGGAGGCCTCTGCCGCGAATATCACCCAGCCATTCAACAAGAGAAACATGGTCTGCGACCTGAAAAGGCAGCAGCAATTCATCCGGGACTGATTGTTCACGGGTGTAGTATTGCCGTAAGACTTCTCCCAGGACCTCGTTGTCATTGCCGATCGGATCAAGGAGAAAAAATACCTGCTGACCGCAAACCATGCCCTGCCTGACATTCATAACAGCGATTCCGACCCCGGCCCCTTTGCGTACGTACCCGAAAACATCCTGGTCCCGGTCAAGATTGCTGACCACTACCTGCTTTTCCAGGGTTTTTACCAGGGCCTGCAGCTGATCACGGACAAGGGCTGCTTTTTCAAACTCCAGCGCCGCAGATGCTCTCTGCATCTCAGCTTCCAGTTGAGTCCGCAGCTGCCTGTTCCTGCCCTCCAGGATCATGAGAACATTGCTCACCATTTGTCTGTACTGCTCTTTTTCAACCATGCCGCTGCAGGGCGCCAGACACCGTCCCATCTGGTAGTTCAGGCAGGGTCGCGCGCGTTTCTTTATGTTCCTGCCCCTGCATCTGCGTAACGGGAAGAGCCTGTTGATGATGCCTAATGTATTGCGCATGGCCCCGGCCGAGGAATATGGACCAAAATACCTGCTGCCGTCCCTGATACGGCGGCGGGTCATATACACCCTGGGCCATTCTTCGCCAAGGGTCACCTTAATGCGGGGATAACTCTTGTCATCTTTTAATTCAATATTAAATCTTGGGCGGTGTTTCTTGATCAGTGAGGCCTCAAGGATAAAGGCCTCCTTTTCCGTACGGGTCATGATCGTTTCAATTGCAGTAACCTTATGAAGCAGCAATACTGTCTTTGGTGAGACTTTTGGATTCACTCTCTGGTAGGAAGAGACCCTTTTGCGCAGATCTTTAGCCTTGCCGACATACAGGATCTGCCCCTGCCGGTTCTTCATGAGATACACACCTGGATGGTTCGGCACTG
>Ga0210119_1000319_pt1 | contig 10595 bp, 10 predicted proteins | sample China_Bullhead_C_2_FD_184859 | JGI IMG/M metagenome (GOLD analysis project Ga0210119, IMG submission 184859) | Wetland microbial communities from San Francisco Bay, California, USA, that impact long-term carbon sequestration -... | ecosystem: Environmental > Aquatic > Marine > Wetlands ... | reverse complement strand
ATAATCACGAACATTTCTGAGTTCATCACTCAATGGTATGAGTGCTTTTTCATCCATCGTATTGCGTAAAAAAGTAGATACTTTCAAGATAGCGGTCTCAGCTTTGTTCGGATCTTGGTGAATGAGTTCAGCTATAGAATTTAGGGCATTAAATAAAAAGTGAGGATTGAGCTGAGTTTCGAGTGATCGAAGTCGGCTTTGCACATAATGATGGTCAACCTCTTCTTTTTCATTACGCATCTTTACAAAACGATAAAGCAAAGCACCTACAATATACGTTAAGACACCTATGGCAACTGCTATCTGGACATGGTGTGTATGAAACAGAGGTATTAGATTTATATCCCATAACTCTGCAATGTTGATACTTAACAAAGTACCTAGAAAACCAGAAAGAAACGAGAAGAATATCGCTAATGGAAGCCAAAATATTTTTGAGATCTTTGGTAAAATAGTTTGATTCATAAACGTAATGAACAAAAGAGAGAAAAATGTGATAGAAAAACCGAGTATTGCTCCAAAATACATACCTTGGATCCATTCAAGGCCTAAAAGTACATACCCTAAAGAAGAGAGTAACATCGCAAAAACAACGCCGATGAGTAAAATATACAGCCAATCAAGGACCTTAATACGTAAAGCAATATTATACATCCAGCAATCCTCTGAGATTTTCAACACCCAACATCACACCAGGCCATCCCTGAGCTGCATAAACAGTATCACCTACATGGTATAAACCTTCTATAGTAGTATCATTTGAAGGCAATTTTGGTAGGAAGTTTTTCATAGTGATAGCATTTCCTCCAAGTTGTGCACGGTTGATATAACGTTTGAAGCTTCTGGGCGTAGCAGCAAACTGATGTACTATTTCGCTTTCATTTATATCAAGTATATCACAGATACTCTTTAGCATTTGGCTTTGTAATTCATGCTTTTTAGCCTTATAAGTATTTTTATCTTCCCAAAATCTGAGGTCAGTATGTATAGATACGGTCACACTATAGTGTCCTTCAGGTGTAAGCATGTTATCTGTCACATCTGAAAAAGAGACAAAGAGTGCATTGGATATACTGTGTGTATATCGTTCATCCTGTATCAGTTGATAATGATGTTCATACTTCTTCATACTTTTTATGGTCATATAGAGCATAAATGAACTTTGGTGATTGTTGAGTGTTTCATACTTTTGATAATAGTTCTTTACTTTTTCATCATTAAAGAGTTTTCCGCTGTCATAAATGGTACTGTTCAGTATCACTTTTTTAGCTTTTAGTGACTCATTTTTGGTATGGAGTGTGAAATGATCACTATGTCGTTCAATCTTTTCTATTTGTGTATTACGTTTGACATGCTTCATCTTTGCTGTCATTTGATCAAACAATCTTCCGAATCCACCAGGTACATAATGTGTTTCATTAAAAGAATATCCCAAAGAGAGTGCAGCAGTAAAAAAATTGATCTCTTTTGAATGAGCCTGTGCGACAATGAGGATCTGTGCTTCTAAAAATTTTTGATACTCCTCCGAAATATCTCCATAAAAATCGTTGATAAAATCATAGGCATTGGTCCGTAAGAAACGTTGAAACTTGACTAATAAAGGCAAAAAACTTGTCAATGAAATAAGTTTATGCCATAGTGAACGATTAGAGTAGTAGTGCCCATGCAAATCATAAAATTCTTTTCCAAGTCTATGAACCAGTGTCCAAAATTCACGGTTTTTAGAATGAGGATAGTTTTGTTCAAGCACCTCTAAAAAATCTTCTAAGTCTGAAAAACGAGGTGTCACTTTAGCATTTTGTATAATGACGATTGTAGGATCCGTGACCAGAAGTTCAGGAGTAAAGCCTATCTTGTCAAACATTGATTTTACAATATGCCCTTCTTCATAGCCTGCAAGTGTTGTCGCACCGGTGTTATAAAAATAGCCTCTGTGCTTAAATGTCGAACTGCATCCACCAAGATAGGGTTCTTTTTCAAACAAAACAGTCTCATACCCTTTGGCATCAAGATATGCAGCTATACTGCTGCCACCGATACCCGAACCAACTACTGCATACTCTATCATCAGGAAGCTTTCATACTCTCATAGATATTTGTAATACATTTTACAAATGATGGATGGTCATTTGGTGCTTTTGCCACACGATACTCCTCAAAACCGACCTCATCAGCGATCTCCCTATACTCTACATCCAATTCAAATTCTGTCTCAGAATTATCGATTGTAAAAGCTATAGGGTAAATAATAACCTTTTTCTTCTTCAGACTTTTGAGTTTATCCTCAAGATAGGGACGTATCCACTCCAGTGGTCCAAGACGTGACTGATAGGCAAGATGTGTCTTATGAAACTTGATACCTGCTTCCAGCAATGCTTTTCGTGCATGATATACATTATATTTGATGTGACGCTGATAGTCATCACCTTTGTCTATAATTTTTTGCGGTAATCCATGTGCGGAAAAAACCAATTCAAAATCACCAGGATCATCATTTCCCAGTGTCTCCTTGATCCGTTCTATACTTGCAGCGATATAGTCTGGATGACGGTAATAACTATGAAGTGTTTTTACTTTAGCATGGATACCCTGTTTTTTGATACTCTCTTCGAGATCTTCTATACTTGAAAGTGTCGTTGTACTTGAGTAATGGGGATAGAGAGGAATAGCATAGATCTCATCTACATCTTTAAGCCCTTGAAGTGTGTCACGTGAATAAGGTGGAGTGTAACGCATAGCCATATGTACAGTCGCATCGATACCCTCTTCAAGTTTGGAAATGAGTTGTTTTGTATACCCTAGCAAAGGTGATTTGCCTCCTAAAGCTGCATAACTGCTTTTGGCTTCCTTTTTTCTTTTCCAAGTAATGAGTTTTGCTATCATCATGCGTATGGGTCTAGGCGCAGATATGATACGTTTATCATTGAACATATTGTTCAAAAAAACTTCTACTTCATCCAAATTATTTGGACCGCCCATGTTCATTAATACAACAGCTCGTTTCATGAAAACCTCACTTTTTTGTTTATTTTACAAAGAAAGGGTTTCTGTTCGTAGCCTCATAATGTCAATTCATTGTAAAAACTAGGTTAACTGGTGTTTTAGCGCTTTTTCTATGTCTGTATATTCAAAGACAAAACCTTGTTCCTGGAGTGCAGTGGGATAGACTTCTTTCGAACCTGTCAGGACAGAGCTGGCTTCACCATACATGATGCGCAACGCAAATTCAGGAATAGGCAGGATGGTAGGACGATGTAAAACCTTTCCTAATGCTTTGGTTAAAACATAATTTGTAATAGGATTTGGGGAAACAGCATTAAAAACACCGGTTAGATGCTTATCAATAATGAATTGATAGATGCGTACCAGATCTTTCATAGCTATCCAACTGGTCATCATCTTCCCATTTCCAATAATGCCTCCAACACCCCATTTAAAAGGGGTAAGCATCTGTGCCAATGCACCACCCTCTTTACCAACGATGACACCAAAACGTAATATGGTGGTTGCTTTCTCACACAACATAGCTTCTTCTTCCCACTTATGGGCAAGTTCACCCAAAAAATCGTCTGCTATTTCTGTACAGCTTTCATCACATTTTTGATCATCAGGATAGATACCGATGGCTGAAGTAGAAATAAAATGTTTCACATTGCTTTGGTTGATAGCTCTTACGAGACGTTCTGTACTCTCTATACGGCTTTGAAGAAGAATTTTTTTATAAGGATCACTCCAGCGTTTGATAATAGGAGCACCGGCAAGATTAATGACAACATCAACGTCTTTTAATTTTTTCATTATCATAGAGGCATCATCTTTCCTGTCTATGACAATACACTCTTTAAAATGATTTTGTAAAGCCGTTCCAACGAATCCGCTGGCTCCAGTAAGTGCTACTTTCATCACTTGCATCCTTTTTATTATTGTAGAGTATCTTTTTTACTCCGTGTGCAATAATAGATAAAACATAAAGATCAGCTCTATTTTAATAGTGCTTCTATCTTTTCTTCCAGTTCTTTAGGTTTGGTAGATGAACCAAAACGCTTCACTACGTTACCCTCTTTGTCTACAAGAAATTTAGTAAAGTTCCACTTGATCGCTTCCGTGCCTAAAATACCCGGTTGTTCAGATTTGAGATATTGGTAGAGTGGATGTGTTTCTTCACCGTTGACATTGATCTTGGAGAACATGGGAAAAGTCACACCGAAGTTCACACGGCAAAAATTCTGTATCTCTGCTTCTGAACCTGGTTCCTGAGAGCCAAACTGGTTACAGGGGAATCCGAGTACGACTAACCCTTCATCCTTATATTTTTTGTAGAGTGTTTCAAGCCCATCATACTGAGGGGTATACCCGCATTTACTCGCAACATTGACGATAAGCATTACATTGCCTTTGTACTGTTCCAGTGTTGTCTCTTCACCATTAATGGTTTTGACTTTAATATCATAGATCGTTTTCATCTGTACATCCTTTGCTAACGTATTGAGACTTAAAATAAGTAATAAAGAAAAAATACCTTTTAACATACTCTATCCTTTTAATTTGTTTTATGTGGAGGAAAATCTTTGATGATAGTGATCACAAGTTCTCCCACTTCAAAACCGAATTTTTTCATTTTTGAATGATTCAAGATAACGCCGTCTTCTTGAAGATGTAACCAGTCACGTACATTAATATCAATCGTCGAATCATTATATGGAACACGCATTGTATAGTCTATCATAACTGTATTCCCTTTTGCAATCATTTGTCCTTCCCCGACAATATCTCCTGCTGTACCAATAAAGGTTTTCTCACCTGTAGGTGTAAGTGTCCAGACACGTGTCTGTTTTTCTCCATCATCGTAGACAAATTTCTCATCAAGAGTTCCTACGCCATTTTCATCCCAGCTTCCTACCAGTTTTCCTTTGAAACGTCTAATGACCTTTCCATCTCTGTCCTTGACCATACCATAAGCTGTCATAGGACCATTGAAGTACTTTTGTGGAATAAATTCGGGAGAAGTATTCGCAAAATCATCTATCTGCATACTACTGCACCCGGTTAAAAGTCCACACAATCCAAGTGTTAATATTTTTTTGAGTTTCATGCTAACAATCCTTTATTCAAATATATGTTCTGGTCACGTGTAAAGGCAACTTGAACGAGGTTAATGTTACGGGTAATAAATGCTGCTTCACAATAACAAAGATACATTTTCCACATGCGTATAAAATATTCATCGAATCCCAGTTCTTTGACCTTATGAAGTTTAGCTTTGAATGCATCATGCCACAATCTAAGGGTTTTGGCATAGTCTTCTGTAAACTCTTCCATATGTAAAAGATTTAGACGTGTATGGTTCGTCGTTGTTTGAAGTATTTTACTAACACTTGGAAGATGTCCCCCTGGAAAAATGTACTTTTGGATAAAGTCAGTTCCTTTACTATATGCATCATATCGCTGATCTGGCATAGTGATGATCTGCATAACCATAACACCTGAAGGCTTGAGGAGTGACTCACATTTTTTGAAGAAAACCTCAAAGTACTCTTTCCCTACTGCCTCAAACATTTCTACTGCAATGATAGCATCAAAGGTACCATCAAGATCTCTATAATCCTTAAGTAAAATCTCTATTTGGTCCTCTACATCTTCTTTTCTAAAACGCTGCTCACAGAGTGCTTTTTGCTCTTTACTAAGTGTCACCGTAGTGACCTCACACTGTCTCTCTTTGGCAAGATGTATTGCCATAGCCCCCCAACCTGAACCTATTTCAAGTACTTTGGCTCCAGGTTTAAGGTGAAGTTTGTCTGCAAGTAACTTTATTTTACTTTTTTGTGCTTCATATAATGATTGTTCAGGACTTTCAAATACTGCACTTGAATACATCATTGTATCATCCAGCATTAATTCAAAAAAATCATTAGAGAGATCATAGTGCTGTGAGATATTTTTTTGTGACTGGGTTTTGGAGTTTTTGCGCATCCAATGTTTTACCTTGTTAATTTGAGGCAATAGGTTAATTAAACGGTTGCTGCTGCTATCCTCACTTTTTGCTGCGAGAGCTTTTGAATTAATCAGTGCAATACTGATCAAGTTGGTTAGATCAGTACTTTCAAAATCACCATCCATATAACTTTCTGCAAACCCTATATCACCATAAAGTGCAAGACGTCTAAAAAAACGGCTGTTGTGTATGACCAAACTTGTTTTTGGTACTTCACCGTTCCCATAAATTTTTTGGGTTCCATCACTATAGACAACCTTTAATGTTCCATGCTCAATACGACTTAAAAACCTATCACCGAATTTATTCCAGAATCCTTTCATTTTAATACCTCCTTATTTGATCTAATTTTGTAGGCGAATACAAGGTTAAACCTTTTCGCCATAATCTAAATGACTGCCAGAATGTTCTTGTCACAACCCAAAATGTTAAAAAAGAGTGCCGTACAAATAATTTTGCTATTGTCATACTCTTAAAAGGCCTTTCGGTACCATTGAAAGAAGCAGTCAATTTTTTTTCTCCTGCTTCATATAGATCGACTTTTAGAGACATCTTTCCTTCATCGTATCGAAGGAAAAAACGATACTCTCCGCTGGTTTCAAGAAAAGGAGAAACATACATCTCTTTCATCACTTCACCTTGATAGCTTCTATTCTCTTTTTCTGTTAGTTTGACAGGGTAAACAACCCTGCCCCCATTGTAGTTATGCACTTCTGCAAAAAGATGTGTCGGTACGTTCTTATCAAAACGTATCAATACACTGATAGGATTAAAGACAAAGTTAGCAACTCTAGGCAGTGTGACAAAATGCATATTCTCACTTGAAGTAAGACCAAACTTTTGAAGCAAAGTTTCTACGTTTTCCATAAAGTCTTCACTTTGTCCAAAATGGTCTTTGCTTCTAAAAGAAAAAAGGTTTACACCTTCAAACGAAAATAGTCTGTTCTTAAACCTGTCCAAAAGTGACAGATCTATATCTAAAAGATAGAAGGGGTAGGTAAACTCATGTACCTTGGGTGTATAACGTTTATGGTAGACCGTTCCTTCAAAAAAACTGTGACTCATAACGCACATCCAAAACTTTGTGCTATCGTATTAGCACTCCAGAGCCCATCTTCATGGAAACCGTAACGCCAGTACGCACCGGCATAGTAAGTATGGTTCTGGCCGTTTATCTCCTCACGTCTTGACTGCATCATAATTGCACTGCTGTCAAACTGCGGGTGTTCATAAGAGATCTTCTCTATCACATCTTCCAGCTCTGAAGTTTCATTAAGAGAGACAAAGTACTCCTTCTTACTCTCAAGGTTCTGTAACCTGTTTATCCAGTAAGAAAGCGTCACGGCATTTTCTTTCCCACCTGTTTTATAATTCCATGCTGCATAGATCTTCTTATCTGGATAAAGTGCTTTTCTATCATTATGAAGCAGTGCATCATTTTGCTTGTAAGGGAAAGCAGAAAGTATCTCCAGCTCTTCTGTGGTGGCATCTTCAAGCATTTCCATGGCCTGAGGGGCATGCATTGCCATAACTACCTTGTCATAGAGACTTACATGGCCATCTTTGTGTCTGAGTGTCACACCTTCTTCATGACGTCTAATGCCGACCACATCACTGTTTAAAACAATTTTTCCAGATATATGTGCTTTGATCTTCTCTACATAGTTTTTTGATCCACCGCTTACTGTCAGCCACTGATGTTGTGTTGTGACACCAAGGAGTCCGTGGTTTTTGAAGAACTGTACGAATGTTCTTGCAGGGAAATCATGCATTTTATCACTAGGGGTCGACCAGATAGCTGCACCCATCGGTATGATATAACGTTCTTTAAAAACGTTAGAATAAGACTTGAGATATTCTCCAAGCGTACAATCAAGTGTTGAATTGTTTTCATTGATATCCCTATTAGCGGTTTTATTGAACCGCATAATATCCCCTATCATTCTGTAATGAGAAAATGAAAGAAGATTTTTTTTCTGGAAGAAAAGACCGCCAAGAGACTGACCATTGTATGCACTATTGGATGCTTCGTCCCAAAAACCGAAACTCATGTCACTGTTTTCTATCTTGACATCAAGTCGTGAAAAGAGTTTCGTCAAAAGAGGATAGGTTTCATGGTTGAATACCAAAAAACCTGTATCAACACCAAAACATTTGTCATCTTCCTCTACCATGGTAGTACGTGCATGTCCTCCAAGACGTCCTTCTTTTTCATACAGATCTACTTCATGTTTTTGGCTTAAAAGATAGGCAGAACCCAAACCGCTGATGCCTGCTCCAAGTACTGCAATTTTCATTTGTAACGTCCTTTTTTTTCTTGTGGTGTAAAGATCAGTCTCTTCACATCCATCTTTTTTTCAAGTTTCGATAGAATCTTCTTGAGTTTTCTTTTTGGCAACTGAGGCTTTCTGCTCAGCACCCAGACCTGATCCATCTCTTCATCTGTTACCACTGCAGCAGAGTAATCTTTTTCTAAGTAAATGACACGGTATTCACGTGTAAAAATATAAAAATAGGTCATGTCTATCTTTGACATAGAGTTTCCATTCTTAGGCTCTGCAGTACCTTCGTACTCTATAAGATCTCCACCTATGATATTTTTAAAACATCGGTTGAAAACTTTGTAAGTACTGTCGTTTTGCAATGCATATTCAACGGAAGATGCAACACAATCTTTTTGATAACTGTTATAGGTTCTGGCCACTTCATACCATAGACCGCTAAACTCTTCAACGTCTACATGAGGTACAGGCAGAGGGGCGCTAGAGAACAAAAATGTTGAAAATAAAATAAATAACCATTGTTTCATCTCTAGCTCCTTTATAGTTTTTTACTCTAACTGTAGTTTATGCTGTTTTTAAATCTTTTTGTATTGTTATTTTGTCGGTTGGTTGCAGAGAGTCATATTTAGTTGTATTTATAGATTATATATCTATGTATGAAAAGTAGTGTAGATGATTCTTTATGTTATTGAATTCTGTTAAGTACATGGTAGAAAAAATTTTAATTTTGACTATGTCATAAAATGAAAATAAGACCGATCAGATTTGCTGAGGAATCAGAATCAGTCCTTAAGTGAGTACGTTAATGACAATACTCACTTATACTTATTATATTAATCGTTGAAATCATCCAACAATATTAATCCAAATGGTTCTGTCTCATCGTCTGCTGCATCTCTAGCAATAGCTGTGTAAATACCTCCTGCATTTAAACTTAATATGCCAGTATCAATCACAGCATCTTTTGATCCTGTTGGTGTCACTCTTACTCGATAATCTCCTTCAGCCAGGGAAACATATCCGGTCTCGTCCTTAAACTGTACACCACTAAATGCTGGTTCGACGTTACTGATATTCGCATCAGGTGCAGTCACATAGATATCTACACTTCCCGCCGTTGGAGAACCATGCAACAAACGTACCTTGGCTTCTGTTGCAACACTTCTATTGTCATCATTCAAAATCAAAGGCTCAATTTTTGAAACCTCATTTACAGCGTATACTGACTGCATTGATCCTCTTTCAAATGTTACATTGGCATCTATCACGGCATTTTGTGTGTCTGCTACTGCAACTTTGATATTGTATGAACCTGAAGCTACATTCACGTAAGGTGTAAAATCAGTATAAGCAAAATCTTCTACCAAAGGTTCATTAAAATTGTTATTCACTATGATGTCGACTGCCGGTGCATCGGGAGAGTTATGAATCACGCGTACTGATGCAGGTGTGTTTTTATCTGTGATAACAAAGGATGTGGTGCCATCAAGAACCACCAGCTGTATCGGTGCATAACCCTCACCGATTTTAGTATTTGCAACTGCAGAAATTACGAGATCACTTCCGCCTTCAAGTGGCACACTACCGCTATCATAGAGAACATCTTTTGTATCTTTTGGTGTTACACGGATCTGATAATTGTCACCAGGAACTTCAACAGGCCCAAGATCTTCCTTGTATCCAAAAGTTCCAAGAGGTGAAGCGTTATTGATATCTGCATCAGGAGCTGTGACATAGACATCGACTTCCGGTGCAGTTGCAGTTGCATGTACGACCTGTACACGTACTTGATCAGAAGCGACCTCAGTAACATCTGCAGTGACTACAATAGGCTCGATCTTCGCTACACTGTTGGCTGCGATAATGACATAGCGGGTATTTCCATCAAAAGCAAGGTCAACTGGTCCTATGACTGTTGTCCTTTCGTCTCCAGGTAAAATTCCATCCACAGCGATCGTATAAGTATCACTGGCTAGTGCCAAAAGTCTTGAGCCTTCCGCAAAGTCGACCCCCTCTAACACGGCATCATCATTGACTTTTATATCCACCTTCGGTGCATCCGGTGAAGCATGCAGGACAGCTACACTGGCCTTAGGTATATCATTATCATCATTATCGTTACAGGCCGTAAAGACCAACATTGAAAGTGCTGAAAGTAGCACGATTAATCTATTTTTAAACATGACTTTTCCTTTTATTAGTTTAAAAAGTTAAAAGCTCAAAATCGCTAAACCTATATTTACTCAACATCCTAATTTATACAAATATAACATCGTTAGGTAGTCCTATTGTGTCAATTCATAATCAAAAACTGTAGTAAG
>Ga0210119_1000318_pt1 | contig 10610 bp, 8 predicted proteins | sample China_Bullhead_C_2_FD_184859 | JGI IMG/M metagenome (GOLD analysis project Ga0210119, IMG submission 184859) | Wetland microbial communities from San Francisco Bay, California, USA, that impact long-term carbon sequestration -... | ecosystem: Environmental > Aquatic > Marine > Wetlands ... | reverse complement strand
GAGTGAAAAAAGAGTTAGCATACGGTTTTGTCAGTACGATGCATATTAGCCGTCATGAAAATTTCATTGCATGGGTAGAGGAGAAGCAGCTTCTTACTCCTTTTTATCGTTCATTGATGTTGGGTGTCCATTATGTTGGAGTTGCTATGAGCGTCTGGCAGAGCCACTGGACACATCACATTCTTTATTCTGTGAACCTTGAACTCAGTGAGATGTTTAATGGTGATGATGCAAAAGTATTTGAGATGCTTCAGAATGAGTCTTTGTTAGATACAGACGAGAGCGGATCTGTAGGAGATAGATCTTACTCTGTACTTAAAAAAGAAGATACAGGGTATAAAAGCATTGCCTATGCGGAAGCATTTCCTGTAGAGGTGACACAAGTGACTACAGCATTGGAACAGCTCATTTCTCTTTTGAAGCAGCATGAAGATACTGTTTTTAATCAAAAAGAAGAATGGATAGCCTATTTTACAGCACTCAAAGTCGCTTTTACACATACAAAAACAAATGAACTGATAGGTAAATGGGCAGAGGTAGACAGACGTTGGATGGCTGTAACGACACCATTGCAGGTAGGGCATCCGTTAGAGTATTATGAAGATCATTACAGAAAAGCAGTTGCATTAGAATGGGATCTGCGTATTGTCAATCCTAAATTACAAGAAGGGTCAAGTACGCGTAACAACATTAAACTTTTTGCCTATGAAATGGCAAAAGATTTTGGTGAAGAAGCCTTGCATACTATGAACAAGAATCTTTTACAGGTTGATGAAACCCAACTCTATATAGGTCAACCGGTCCTTTACTACGGAGCAGAATTCAATGGTCTTTTCTCGGCACAGGTCGTACCGAATGATGAACAGGTTTCAGCAGAACTTGGCAAGAAGATCTTTGCCTATGCCGACTTTGTCATGGAGTCTAAAAAGTCCAAACCTATCATGAAACTTTCGGTTGAAACCATGGGGGAAGATTTTGTGAAGGCACAAAGAGAGCTTATAGATACAGATGCTGACCTTTGGCAAGAGATTTATGATATCTCTACTGTAGGGCATGAATACGGTCATATCCTCTGGATAGATGCAGACACAGAAAAAAAGATGAACAGCTCCGGACAGTTTAAAAATATCGAAGAGTTTAAAGCCACTTCAGGCGGTTTGATGGCATTTTTCCATAATGAACGTGAAGCACTTAAAAATCACATTGTCAATGATCTTGTTTCCCGTGCGGTTGGGCTGATGGCATGGCGTGAAGTAGGTGAAGTATTGCCGTATTATTGTGAAGGATTGATCCATCTTGATATTCTCTTCAGCTCAGGTATCATCACGTATGACGGAGAGATACACATAGACTACAGCAAGTATGAGGTGATGAAAGAAACCTATCAAAATGCCTATAGAAATTTGGCAGAAACGTATCTTTCAAAAGTAGATGCAAATCTCTATTTGCGTATGTATGCAAGTAAAGAAAATGGTATATTTCTCCCTGTAAAAGAAGAGATAAGATCGTTCGTAGAGCATTATTATGCACGCTATAAAGAGATAGGACAGCAAACGACCACACTGGGTTAACCCCACCATGAGGGAGTCTCTCCCCTCATTTATAATCCTCTTATACTATAACAGTATCTTTTGTTAAAAGTTTTTCACTTTATAGTATGGGAAAATAGTATCATAAGTGTTTGTTTTACATAGATAAAATATCTTTAAAGTGTATTATAGTTTATGTCATCACGTACACAGCGTACGAAATGTTCTCCTACTCCAAAGGTATTATCACCAGGGTTTCCTCCGCTTCTGTTTGCCCCTTTGGCAGTTTGTATATATCCACCTTGTATTATTTCTATGTAGGAAGAAGCGATGTTTTTTACCTTTTGTTTACTAGTTTCTTTATGAAATAATTCAGATTCACTACGGCTAGGCAATCGCCAATTATCTGAGTAATCAAGTGTAAGGTCTTCACAGACTTTACTTGCTTCTTCAAGAGTAGCTTTTGTTAGTTCTGCATTTTGCCATGTAAGAAAATTAATCTCATCAGTGATAACACCTGAGATGGTACTACTCACATACTGTGCATTTTTTTTAGTTGTGTGGGCTTGTTTACTTTGAGTGAGTGTCTGATCGTTATTCTTTTCGATCATCTGTATAATATAGGGGTATGTATAGTATATAGCTATGCCCAGCACCGTAAGTATACCGAGGGTTTTGAGTATTTTTTTTAAGGTTTTTTTACGTTCAAATTTTGCTTTTTCTGTCATTTTTTCCACACTTGTTTTTTGAACTATACCATATTTAATGATAATTAATGATTCATAGACCCATTTTTAACCTCTTTTTAGATATAATCTCGCTAATTACGCCGTCGTCATGATGGCGATTGCGAGGATATTTATGCTACTTTTTACACCAGGACCTACACCAGTACCGGAGTCTGTTCGCCAGGCTATGGCAACACCTACTCTACACCATAGAACACCAGAATTTGAAGCTATTTTTAAAGAAGCCCGTGAAAGACTTTTAAAACTTCTTGGGATGGATGAGTGTGTGATGATCGCCTCTTCAGGCACAGGTGCCATGCAAGCATGTATGTTGAACCTGTGTAAGACTAAAGCATTGACGGTAAACGCCGGTAAGTTCGGTGAGCGTTTTGGAAAAATTGCTGATGCAATGGGAAGAGATAAAGTTGAGCTTAGCTATGAGTGGAACACACCTTGTCCTGTAGCGGATGTTGAAAATGCTTTGCATGAACATGCAGATATCGATGCGATCTTTATACAGGTGTGTGAAAGTGCCGGTGGACTTCGCCATCCTGTAGAAGCAATTGCGAAAAGAGCTAAAGAGATCAATCCTGATATCATGATCGTAGCAGATGGTATTACTGCGGTAGGTGTAGAACCTATAGATGTCTCAAATATCGATGCATTGGTTACAGGAAGTCAAAAAGCATTGATGCTTCCTCCTGGACTTGCAATGATAGGCTTGTCTAATAGTGCGGTACAAAAAATAGGTGATGGTGAAGATTATTATTTTAATCTTGCAACAGAAATTAAACAACAGCAAAAAAATACTACTGCATGGACAGCAGCAACCACACTTATCATAGGGCTGAATGCTATCTTTGATGCGATCGATGAAGAGGGAATCGATGCCTTGTATGCCAATACCGCTGCAAGAGCAGCAGCAACACAAGCTGCGCTTGAAGCGATAGGTTTTTCTATGTATCCACAGACTCCGGCACCATCGATGAGTACAGTATTGGATGAAGATGCAGAACCAATACGCAAACTACTCAAAACGAAGTACGGTGTAAACATGGCAGGGGGTCAAGACCACCTCAAAGGTAAACTTTTCCGCATCAACCAGATGGGTCTTATCCCTGTCTATGAGTCTGCATGGGTAGTGAATGCTATTGAGTTGGCCTTGGCTGACATAGGCAGAAGAGAGTTTGATGGTACGGCAAGCCGTGTATTCAATGAAACGTATTTTAAGAAGAGTAACTAGATGATATTTGAACACGAGATCCCTAGTGGGAGCAGGCTTTATTTTGGGCAAAGTGCCAAGATAAAAAGAGAGATTGAAAGTATCGCAAGTGAAACATTGGAGACGCTTGGATTTGAAGAGATCGTAACACCACTCTTCTCTTACCACCAGCATGAATGTTTCGAGGATCAAAAGCTCTTGGTTAGACTCAATGATGCAGAAAATCACGAAGTCACGTTACGTGCAGACTCTACGGCAGATGTGGTACGTATTGTGACAAAAAGACTGGGTCGCAGTACTGAGTCTAAAAAGTGGTTCTATATCCAGCCAACGGTAACGTTCCCGACACAAGAGCAGTATCAGATCGGGGCAGAAGTGATCGACGGTAGCTTTGAGAAGATCGCAGAAACAACGACAAAGCTTTTAAAACAGATAGGGGCAGAACCTGTGATGCAGATAGCCAATATCCGTATCCCGCATCTTTTAAATGAAAAATACGGGGTCTCTTTAGAGGTATTGAAATCGATGCATGTTGAACAGATCATGGCGGCTGATCTGCCTTGGATAGAACAGCTTGTAAGAATCAATTCTGTGAGTGATCTTGAAGATTTGAGCCCGTTTCCAAATGACATCAAAGTTGAACTTGAAAAGATCAAAGAGGCAACAAATAAAGTAGCGTATGACAACATGGTTATCTCTCCACTTTTTTATGCGAAGATGAGATATTATGACTCTTTGACATTCAGAATGTTTGAAGGAAACAGTCTTTTGGCAAGGGGCGGGATCTACACCATAGACGGTGTAGAAGCAGCAGGATTTGCACTCTATACAGATGAGTGTATCAGTAATAAAATGAACAGAGGATAGGGTAGATGAGTAAAGCAGATTTGATCGTAGGTCTCCAATGGGGAGATGAAGGAAAAGGAAAGATCGTTGACCATATGGCACAGACACATGACTATGTATGTCGTTTTGCAGGTGGACACAATGCAGGGCATACGATTGTCATTGGTGACAAGAAGTATGCGCTTCATCTTATCCCTTCTGGTGTACTTAATCCCAGTGCAAAAAACATTGTAGGAAACGGTGTTGTGCTTTCACCAAAAGATTTCATTAAAGAGATGGAGCAGTTTAATCATTTGGAAGGAAGACTTTTCCTTTCAGACAAAGCACATGTACTCTTACCTTACCATGCACTTATAGACCAAGCCAAAGAGCGTCTGAAGGGTGACAAAGCCATTGGTACAACAGGTAAAGGTATCGGGCCTGCCTATGGTGATAAGATCGCTAGAGTTGGACATAGACTGGGGGAACTGTTAAACCCTGAAAAGCTTACGGCTAAAATTGTAGACTTTTTTGCCATGAACCAACCGATCTTTGATGCGATGGGTGTTGAAGCCCCAAAAGAGGCAGAACTTTTAGCTGAGCTGGAAGGGTACAAAACAATACTTGGGCCTTTTATTACAGATACGACGCAAATGATGTGGGATATCATGGATGATGGGAAGAAGATACTTCTTGAGGGTGCACAGGGAACGATGCTTGACATAGATCATGGTACGTATCCGTATGTGACTTCTTCAACAACGGTAAGTGCTGGTGCCTGTTCTGGTCTTGGTATCAATCCAAAAGACCTTGGAAAAGTCACAGGTATTGCAAAAGCATACTGTACAAGAGTTGGAAATGGACCTTTCCCAAGTGAAGACTTTGGTGTGGAAGGTGACACACTTCGTAAAAATGGTCATGAGTTCGGTACAACTACAGGACGCCCGAGAAGATGTGGTTGGTTTGATGCTGTAGCGATGCGTCATGCAGTACGTGTGAATGGTGTAGATCAGGTAGCACTCATGAAACTGGATGTACTGGATGGTTTTGATGAAGTAAAAGTATGTGTAGCCTATGAAGTAGATGGTAAAGAGATCAATTATGTACCTTATGAGCTTGATGATGCAACACCTGTGTATAAAAGTTTTCCAGGCTGGGATAAAACAGAAGGTGTAAGAGAATTTGATGCCTTGCCGGAGACTGCAAAATCATATATTTTAGCGCTTGAAGAGATGATAGGGACAAAGATGGGGATCATCTCGACAAGTCCAGAGCGTGAAGATACAATAATTCGATAATAAGGGGTAGCAATGAGATTAAAACCACAACAGACAGGGTATGTAGCGACAAAAATAGGGATAGATTTGGCCAATGCACCTTTTGTCACTCTTCCAAAGGGTAGAGAAGCGGTTGTTGAAGCAGCAAAAAAGATCATAGATGAAAACCTTGCAAAAGAGCATGCACTGGATGAAAAAGTCAAAAAGATCCTTGATGAGAATTATGATGAAATAGAGTTTCAACATGCGGATGAGAGACAACTCTTTTTTATGATCAAAAAGAAAATGGCTCCAGAGCATGGTGTGATCATGAATTATGATGACAGATATAATGACTTGGCACACCTTATCTTGGATGAATTGTATGAAAACTACCTTGCAGAATATACGGTAAATGAAAATCAGGTAAAGAATGTGATCTTTAAATCTTTCAAAGCCTTTGCAGATGCCTATGATGAGATAGATGATATTGTCTATGCAAAGATAAAAGGGATGGAAAAAGAAGTGATACCCGGTTCTCAGGATTATGAACTGCTCTATGAAAGATTGTATCAAGAAGAACTTTCTAAGAGAGGTATGCTGTAATGGATAAATTATCATTGATTGATAATTTATCTCAGCAAAGTTGTAGCTTTAGTGAAAGGAGAAAGATATGAATAAGATATCTTTATATTTTGAAAATGGATTGATGCTTGAAGCGAAAAGTTTTGGGGCAGAGGGTACTGCTGTAGGAGAGATCGTATTTAATACATCCACTACAGGATATCAGGAGATCGCTACGGACCCTTCCTATGCGGGACAATTTGTGACATTTACGACGCCTGAGATAGGCAATGTAGGGTGTAATGCACAAGATATGGAGAGTAAAAATGCTCACTGTAAAGGCATCATTGTACGTAGTTATCAGGATCGTCCCTCTAACTTTAGATGCGAAGAGACTTTGGCAGCCTTGCTAAAAAGAGAAAATGTACTTGGTATTACTGATATAGACACACGATTTATAACAAAAATACTTAGAGACGAAGGTGCAATGATGATGGTAGCTTCTACGGAGATACATGATCAGGATGAACTTAAAAAAGTATTGGAATCTTCACCGCGTATCGAAGAGGTGAATTATATTGAACAAGTAAGTACAAAAGAGAGTTATATCCATACTGAAGCACGCTACAATACTGATACTTTCCAGTATGATGTGCCACAAACAACAAAGAAGATCATTGCACTTGACTTTGGTATTAAAAGAAATATCTTAAATGAACTTACCCATGCCGGGATGGAAGTCACGGTTGCACCTAACTCTATGTCAGCGGAAGAGATCCTTGCTAAGATCGATGCCAAAGAGTGTGATGGTGTATTTCTTTCAAATGGACCGGGTGATCCGCTTATCTTAACAGAGGAACACGAGAAGATCAAAAAACTTATCGCTCGTAAAGTACCGATTTTTGGTATCTGTCTTGGGCATCAGCTGCTCTCTATCTCACATGGTTACGATACGTACAAATTGAAGTTTGGACACCATGGTGGAAACCATCCTGTGAAAAATGTAGTCACAGGTACAGTAGAGATCACTGCGCAGAACCATAACTATAATGTACCTGATACTATTACTGAAGTGGCGACTGTTACGCATATGAACCTTTTTGACAATACGATTGAGGGACTCAAATACAATGATTCTCCAACGATGTCAGTACAGCATCACCCAGAAGCAAGTCCAGGACCGCATGAAAGTGCATATATCTTTGGCGAATTTGCCAAAATGCTTTAAGGAAGTCCGATGAAAATAGCGATATTGTTTGGTGGATCCAGTTATGAACATGAGATAAGCATTGTCTCTGCTATTACAATGAAAAAAGTCTTAAAAAACGCTACTCTTGTATATATCTTTGTAAGCAGTGACAGAAAATTTTATCTGATAGATACCCAGAAGATAAACTCCAAACTTTTTTCATCAGGTGAATATAAAAAATCTAAAGCGTTGACACTTAAAAATGGCGGTTTCCAGATAGACGGTATGTTTGGAAGCAAGCATATAGATTTTGATGTGGCATTGAACCTTATCCATGGTAGAGATGGAGAGGATGGAAAAATAGCTTCACTGATGGAATTCTATGCTATCCCTTTCATCTCTCCGAGAATGGAAGCTTCGGCACTCTCTTATAACAAACTTTACACCAAATTTTTAGCAGAGAGTTTAGGTGTAAAAACAGTCGCTTACGAATATCTTTCTAAAAATGATGAGAGAAAGATCTCGATGGATTATCCAGTGATTATCAAGCCAGTTCGACTGGGTTCCAGTATAGGTGTAAGTATTGTAAAAGAAGCTTCAGCACTTGATTATGCGCTTGATGTTGCGTTTGAATTCGACACAGATGTGATCATTGAACCTTTTATCGAAGGTGTCAAAGAGTTTAATCAGGCAGGCTCATATACGAATGATTGGGAACTTTCCATTGTTGAAGAGCCTCATAAAGAAGAGTTTTTGGATTTTGAAAAAAAATACATGGACTTTTCCAGAGATTCTCAAGTTTTGGCAGCGGATATTTCTGATACGCTAAAAGTGAAGATCCAAGAGAACTTTAAAAAGATCTATGCGCCTCTTTTTAAAGGAAGTATCATACGTTGTGATTTCTTTGTCGTTGATGATGAAGTCCTTCTTAATGAGATCAATCCTATTCCAGGTTCCATGGCGAATTATCTGTTTGAAGATTTTGAAGGTATGGTACAACGACTCTCAAACAATCTTCCTAAAGAACAAAACATAGCAGTAGATTACCAATATATTCATTCTATCCAAAGTGCAAAAGGCAAAGCCTAACTTTTTTAACTATAAGCGTTATAGTATCCTTATCCATCCTATCAAAATAAATCAGGGGAAGCGTAAACTTTCCCTCAAGATAATCCTTCCCCATACTTAATTTACTTCAGATAATACAAAAAATTATAAAATCTTATATTAAAATAAAAAAATTACTTTCTGTAACTTAAAAGTGTTAATTATGTGTTAAATGCTGTTTAATCAATATGTTTTCATTGCTATTTAAGTGATTGTGGTCTAGAATTATTCGTATTTTTATAAATATAGGACATAATCAGGGGAGTGTATATGAAAAAAATTGTGATGCTTGTATTACTGTTGCTAACTGTATTACAAGCAGAGTCTTTAGGTGTAAATGAAAAGTTAGGTGAATATGTTCCACTTGATTTAACATTTATAGACGAAGACGGTAAAAGTAGAACACTCAAGGAGTATATGGATGGGAAACCAACGATCATCTCTTTAAACTACTTTAGATGTGCAGGTATCTGTACACCACAACTAGAAGATATGGCAAAAATGCTGTCTAAACTCGACTTGGCTGAAAATACTGACTACAAAGCATTGACTATCAGTTTTGCTGAGGATGAAACACCACCTTTGGCAAAAGCGAAAAGAAAAACGCATTTGGAGTCAATGAACAGACCATACGTACAGGATGCTTGGCACTTCTTATTGAGTGAAAACAACTCTTCGGCTATTTTGGCTGACAAAGTTGGATTTACGTATAAGAAGACAGTATCAAAAGCAGGTGTGGTTGACTGGATCCATGCTGCGACATTGATCATCATCTCGCCAGAAGGGAAGATCACACGCTACCTTAATGGTATCGAACAACTTCCTTTTGATGTAAAAATGGCAGTGTTGGAGTCAGCACAAGGAAAGGTTGGACCGACCATAGCTAAAACATTACTGTACTGTTTCTCATACGACCCAAAAGGCAAAACATATGTTTTTGCGTGGGAGAAGATAGCAGCAACAGTGATATTAGTGATTACAATAATCTTTTTTATCTGGCTTGTAAAAGCAGGAAGAAGAGATCAAGAAGAACATCAAAACCAAAGGAGAAAACTAGATGAGTAAAACTTATTTCGACGAAACACACTGTGCCATTGGGCACCCTAAAAGTACATTCATGCAGTGGATGCTTACTATTGACCATAAAAGAATTGGTATTATGTATGCAGCTGTTATGTTTGTATTCTTTTTTGTAGCTGTATTTACAGCATTTGCAATGAGACTAGAGTTGTTTGCACCAGGCGGACAATATATGGATGGAAACACATTTAACCAGGCATTTACACTACATGGTGTAATCATGATTTTCCTTTTTATTATTCCAGGGATTCCTGCAGTATTTGGAAATATCGTTATGCCTCTTATGATCGGTGCGAAAGATGTATCTTTCCCAAGATTGAACTGGTTTACATTTTGGCTCTACATTGCGGGTTGTTGTATTGCACTTGCATCACTATTTATCGGTGAAGGTGTAGCTGATACAGGTTGGACATTTTATGCTCCATACTCAATGAACACAGGAACAAACGTTATTATGGCGCTTGTGGCTGCATTTGTACTTGGATTTGCGTCTATTCTTACTGGGCTTAACTTCCTTGTTACTATCCACAGACTTAGAGCACCGGGAATGACATTCTTTAAAATGCCACTATTTGTATGGGGTATCTATGCAACTGCATGGATCCAACTTCTTGCAACACCAGTTGTTGGTATTACACTTGTACTTGCCATTTTAGAAAAGTACTTTGGTATTGGTATCTTTGATCCAGCTAAAGGTGGAGACCCAGTATTGTTCCAACACTTGTTCTGGATCTACTCTCACCCGGCTGTTTATCTTATGATTCTTCCAGCGTTTGGTATTATGTCTGAAATTATTCCTACTTTCTCAAGAAAAGAGGTATTCGGATACAGAACAATCGCTCTTTCTTCAGCGTCAATTGCAGGTATTGGTTACCTTGTATGGGGGCATCACCTATATACATCAGGTATGTCAGATATTGCTAAAACAGTATTCTCATTCTTAACTTTCTTTGTTGCTATTCCAACAGGTGTTAAGTTCTATGACTGGGTTGCTACTATGTATCAAGGTAAGATCGTTCTTTCGACTCCAATGATCTGGGCATTAGGAACAATTATTACATTTGCGATTGGTGGTATTACGGGTGTTACTATTACGATGATCGGTATGGA
>Ga0210119_1000311_pt1 | contig 10763 bp, 10 predicted proteins | sample China_Bullhead_C_2_FD_184859 | JGI IMG/M metagenome (GOLD analysis project Ga0210119, IMG submission 184859) | Wetland microbial communities from San Francisco Bay, California, USA, that impact long-term carbon sequestration -... | ecosystem: Environmental > Aquatic > Marine > Wetlands ... | reverse complement strand
ACGCCAAGCAGCTCGACCTCGAACACCAGCGTGGAGTCCGGCGGGATCAGGCCGTTGCCGAAACCGCGGCTGCCATAGGCCATTTCCGGCGGGATGACCAGCCGCCTGAGCCCGCCGACCTGCATGCCCGCGATGCCGACTTCCCATCCCTTGAGGACGCGGCCCTCGCCGAGCGTGAACTGGAAAGGCCGGCCGCGGTCGCGCGAGCTGTCGAACTTCCGGCCGCGATAGCCGAGCGCGTCAGCCTCGTAGAGCCAGCCCGTATAGTGGACGGTCAGCGCCATGCCGAAGCGAGCCTCGTCGCCGAAGCCCCTGCGCAGGTCCTCGGTCAGCAGCTGCGGACCGGCCTGCGTGACCGCGACCGTCCCGGCGGGTTCGGCCTGGCGCGGCCCTGTCCCGGCCGCTGCCGGTTCCGCCGTCGCCTCGCCGGCCGCCGGGCTGGCGGTCGCGTCTCCCGTCGTCTCGACCTCCGCGCCTTCCTGCGCCGAGGCCAGGGCGACAGCCAGCGACATGGCAAGGGCGGCCAGGACCGGGAAGGGGCGGCCGGTCATTCGGCGTCCTTGCGCAGGTCGAGCGAGGCCGAGTTCATGCAATAGCGCAGCCCGGTCGGCTCGGGGCCGTCCTCGAACACGTGCCCGAGGTGGGCGTCGCAACGGGCGCAAGTGACTTCGGTACGGACCATGCCATGACTGTCGTCGCGGTGCGTCCGGACGCGGTCGCCGGCCAGCGGCAGCCAGAACGACGGCCAGCCACAACCGGCATCGAACTTGGTATCCGACGAGAACAGTTCCTGGCCGCAGCAGACACAGGCGTACACGCCCTTGTCCGTGCTGCGGTAGTACTTGCCCGTGAAGGGACGTTCCGTGCCCTTCTCCTGGGTGACGCGGTACTGCTCCGGCGTCAGCCGCGCCTTCAGTTCGTCCTTGGCCGGAATCCTGTCGGTCATGGGGATGCCTCGGGTTGCACAGCACCGCCGGCGCCGGCGGTGCCCGCGATTATAGGGTCGCCGCCTGCCGGTTTCGTCACCTGCCGCCCGGGACGATGATCGTCGACGCAGCGGCGGCGCCGACCAGGCGGTTGATGCGGCGCACGAATTCTCCCGGGTCGGCCAGCTGACCCCCCTCGCCCAGCACCGCCTGCTCGTGCAGCAGGTGGGCCAGGTCGTCGAACTCCTCGCCGTCGGCCAGCCCGTCCAGTCGCTGCACCAGCGGGTGCGACGGGTTGAGTTCCAGCCAGGCGCGGGACGGCGGCAATTTCTGGCCCGCCGCTTCCAGCAGCTGGCGCAGCTGCGGCCCGAGGTCGTGCTCGTCGCGGACCAGGCAGGACGGCGAATCCGCCAGTCGCTCGCTCGCGCGGACCCCGGCAACCCGGTCCCCGAGCCGGCCGGCGATGCGCTCCCACAACGGCGCCATCGTCGAGGCCGACACGGCCGCGGCCTTGCGCTCGCCTTCGGGAATCACGTCCTCCAGGCCGAGCGAACCCTTGGCGACGTCCTTCAGCTGCTTGCCGTCGTATTCGCCGAGGTGCCCGATCATCCACTCGTCGATGCGATCGGACAGCAACAGGGCCTCGACGCCGTGCGCCCGCAGCTGCTCGAGCTGCGGGCTGCCCCGGGCGGCCTCCGCGCTGCCGGCGACGACGTAGTAGATATGCTTCTGTCCCGGCCTCATGCGCAGCACGTAGTCGCCGAGCGACTGGTCCTGCCCGGAGCTGTCCGCGAAAGTCGTGGCGAAGCGCAGCAGCGGGGCAATCCGCTCCCGGTTCGCGGGATCCTCGGCCAGGCCCTCCTTGAGGACGGCGCCGAACTCCTTCCAGAAGCCGCGGTACTTCTCCGGCTCGTCCTGCGCCAGCTGCGTGAGCATGTCGAGCACGCGCCGGGTGATCGCCCCCCGAATGGCCCCCACCTCGCGGTCCTCCTGCAGGAGTTCGCGCGACACGTTGAGCGGCAGGTCGCTGGAATCGACGACGCCCTTCACGAAGCGCAGGTAAAGCGGCAGGAACTGCTCGGCGTCGTCGAGGATGAAGACGCGACGCACGTACAGCTTCAGCCCGCGCGGGGCCTCGCGGTTATAGAGGTCGAAGGGGGCCGCCGAGGGGACGTACAGCAGCGTCGTGTACTCGCGGCGGCCCTCGACGCGGTGGTGCGCCCAGGCCAGCGGATCGCCCGGATCGTGCGAGACGTGGCGATAGAACTCGCGATACTCCTCCTCGGTCAGGTCCTGCTTCTGCCGGGTCCACAGGGCCTGCGCCTGGTTGGCGCGGTCGTAGTCCCCCTTGCCGCCGTCGGGCCGCAGCAGCACCGGGAAGGCGATGTGGTCGGAATAGGTGCGAACGAGCTGCCGCAGCCGGAAGGCCTCGGCGAATTCCGCGGCATCCTCCTTCAGGTGAAGGACGACGCTGGTTCCGCGTTGCGGCCGGTCGACGGTTTCCACCGTGAACTCGCCGGTTCCCTCCGACGCCCACCTGACGCCGCTGGAAGCGGGCTCGCCGGCCTTGCGGGAAAACACCTCGACCCGGTCGGCAACGATGAAAGACGAGTAGAAACCGACGCCGAACTGGCCGATCAGCTGGCTGTCCTTCTGCGCGTCGCCGGTGAGCCTGGAGAAGAACTCCGCCGTGCCGGACTTGGCGATGGTGCCAAGATGCTCGACGGCTTCCTGGCGCGTCAGGCCGATGCCGGAGTCGGTCACCGTCACCGTCCTGGCCTTCGAGTCGAAGTCGATGCGGATGTCCAGCTCGCCGCCGTCGGCCGTGAGCGAGGTGTCCGCCATCGCGGCAAAGCGCAGCCTGTCGCAGGCGTCGGAGGCATTGGAGATCAGCTCGCGCAGGAATATCTCGCGGTGGCTGTAGAGGGAATGGATCATCAGCTTCAGCAGCTGCTTGACCTCGGCCTGAAAGCCCAGGGTCTCGGTACCGGTTGGGGTCATCACCGTCGCTCCGTTGGTTTCCGTGACGCGCAGCGGCGGGCCGGGCCCGGCGGCGCAGGCCAAGGGTATGGGGGTGATGGCCTTGGGTTTCAAGGGCTTGCGTTGCGCCCGTCCTTGCGAACCCCCCGGCCCGCAGCGTAGTCTGCGCGTCTGTCGAACGGAGCGGACCGGATGCGACGCATCACGATCCTCAATCCCAAGGGCGGGTCCGGCAAGACCACCCTGGCCACCAACCTGGCCGCCTACTACGCCTCGCGCGGTTTCCCGACCGCGCTGTTCGACTACGACCCGCAGGGCTCGAGCTCCCGCTGGCTGAAGATCCGTCCGCAGACGCTGGCGCCCATCCACGGCGTCGCCGCCTACCAGAAGATCCCCGGCATGACCCGCAGCTTCCAGCTCCGGGTGCCGCCCGGCACGACGCGGGTGATCGTCGACACGCCGGCCGCGATTGAGCCGACCCGTTTCGTCGAATTCACGCGCGACGCGCAGGCGATCGTGGTACCCGTGCTGCCGTCGCAGATCGACATCCACGCCTGCGCCAAGTGCATCGAACACCTGCTGACGACGGCCAAGATCAAGCGCCGCGAAGGGCGCATAGCGGTGGTCGCCAACCGCGTGCGGCCGAACACCCTGGTGTTCCGTTCGCTGATGCGCTTCCTGGAGACGCTCGACATCCCCATCATGGCGACCTTTCGCGAGTCGCAGAACTACGTGCGGTCGTTCGAGCTCGGGCTCGGGCTGCACGAGATGCAGGCGGAAAGGTCGCTGCCCGATGTCGAGCAATGGGCGCCACTGGTGGCCTGGCTGGAAAGCCGCGGCCAGGCGGGTGGACTCGGCGGCGAAGCGGCGCGCTCAGCCGGCTCAGCGAAACCAGTGCAGGCGCTGGCGCACGACGGCCAGCAGGTCGTCGAAGTCATCCAGCAGCTGAAGAATCCGTTCCATGGGGACGAGTCGGGCCCGGGAGGCGCTAGCGGGGCTTCTGGGTATCCTCGGCCGCATCGGCCTCGTCCTTGGCCCAGCTGACGCGCATCTTGTCGGCCCAGGACTTGTAATGCGTGTAGCTGAACAGCTGGCGCTCGATCGCGCCGTGGCGGTTCGGCGTGACCTTGCGCGCCTGCCACGCGACCGGGGCTTCCGCCCCTGTCGGCGTCGACCGGACCGGTGCCGGTAGCACCGCGAGCTTTGGCTGGCTCATAACACGCGAATCCTGTTGGGTCACTTGCCCGGGACGTTACGCCCCGGGCCGTGCGGTAAACAGGAACTGGTTCACAGCCCGGCGAGCGCCGGGCGGGGTCAGGCGACGATACGATAGCAGGGCTTGTACTCGCCCAGCAGCTTCATGCGCCGCTGTGCCACGAAGGCCCGCAGCAGCTCGTCGAGGGGCTTGCCGATGTCGGCGTCGCCGTGGATGGTGAAAGGCCCCCCGGCCTCGACCAGCCTGAGCCCGTGCTCCTTGACGTTGCCCGCCACGATGCCGGAGAAGGCCCGACGAAGGTTCGCGGCCAGCTCGTGGACCGGCAGGTCGCGCGACAGCACCAGCGACGACATGGACTCGTGACTGACCTCGAAGGGGTGCTGGAACGGCCCCGGGACCTTCAGCAGCCAGTTGAAGTTGTAGGCATCGCCGGCGCGGCGGCGGCCGCGGCGAACCACGTCCAGTCCCTGCCTCATCTCGCGGGCCACCTCGGCCGCGTCGTCGACGATGATCCGGTACCGCTTCTGCGCCTCCGGGCCGAGCGTGACGCTGATGAACCGGTCGAGCTGCTCGAAATAGGCCTGGCTCTGGCGCGGCCCCGTGAAGACGACCGGAAACGGCTGGTCCATGTTTGCCGGATCCAGCAGGATGCCGAGCAGGTAGAGGATCTCCTCGGCGGTGCCGGCGCCACCCGGGAACACGACGATGCCGTGGCCGAGACGGACGAAGGCTTCGAGCCGCTTCTCGATGTCCGGCAGGATCACCAGCTGGTTGACGATCGGGTTGGGTGGCTCGGCGGCGATGATGCCTGGTTCCGTCAGGCCGACGTAGCGGCCGTCGCGGACCCGCTGCTTCGAGTGGCCGATGGTCGCGCCCTTCATCGGGCCCTTCATGGCGCCCGGCCCGCACCCGGTGCAGATGTCGAGGCCGCGCAGGCCGAGCTCGTAGCCGACCTCCTTGGTGTACTCGTACTCGTGGCGCGGGATGGAGTGGCCGCCCCAGCAGACCACCAGGTCCGGGCGGCTCTTGTGTTCCAGCGCGTGCGCATTGCGCAGGATGCTGAAGATCGCGTTGGTGATGCTCGGCCCGTCGCCCAGGTCGAACCGCGGCACGACCTCGTTGTGGGTGTAGACGATGTCGCGCAGCACCGCGAACAGGTGCTCCTTTACGCCGCGGATCATCTGTCCGTCGACGAAGGCCGTGCCCGGCGCGTGGCGCATCTCGAGCTTGATGCCCCAGGGCTGGCGGATGATGCGGATATCGAAGTCCTTGTAGGCCTCGAAGATCATCCTCGCGTCGTCCAGCTGGGTCCCGCAGTTCAGCACCGCCAGCGCGCACTGCCTGAACAACGGGTACAGGCCGCCCTGGCCGCGATCGAGCAGCTTGGCGACCTCCTGCTGCGAGAGATTCTCGAGGGCGCCCTTTGGCGCCACCCTGGCGTGCAATACGGCGTCGGCGTCCCCGTTCGTCACGGGCTCGCCGCCGTTGGAACCCGTCTCGGCAGTCTCGGCGGTCTCGGCGATCTTGTCGTTCAAGGAAGGATCTCTATCGGCGTGTCGGGGCGGGTCAGCAGCCACACTTCCAGCATGTCCTCATTGGACAACGCTATGCAGCCGTCCGTCCAGTCGCTCGATAGATAGCGCTCGCGGGGATGTTTCGGAATATTGGGCAGGCCGTGGATCATGATGAGCCCGCCCGGCCGCACGCCATTCTTGCGCGCCGCGGCGAGGTCCTGCGGGCCCGGGTAGGAGACCTGGATCGCGAGGAAGAATTCGCTCTGCGGGTTGCGCCGCGTCAGCAGGTAGCGGCCCTCGGGCGTGCGGAAGTCGCCCTCCTGCTCCTTCGGTCCGCTCGGGTTCAGGCCGAGCGAGATGCGGTAGCTCCTGAGCGGCTGTCCGTCGCGGAAGAGCGCCAGCGTCCTGTCCGACTTGCGCACGATGACGTGGTCGGCGGTCCCGAAGGATTCCGGGCCGGCCTCGAATATGTCGGCGCACGCAGGCGACGCGACCAGCGCCGCACAGGCCAGGAGCAGAAGGATCCGCATGCTCATGGGCGCGCATTATAGGGCGCAAGCCGGAAAAGTGCGCCGAGACGCGTCTCACGCTTGCGACACCGGACCCGGACTAGCGGAGGACCACCTCGCGGCAGCCGCGGCTGGTGGCGTCCGCCACCAGCCGGTAGGAACCGCCGGCCACGACCTCGGCCTCGATCGCGAATCGCGTGACCACGCCCGCCTCCGGCACGCGGCAGTCGACCAGGAAACTGTGCCTGCCCGGCTGCAGTTCGACCGCCGTCTTGCTGACCGGCACCTCGTATTCGTCCACCTTGCGCAGGATCACCTGCACCGGCAGCCCGGCGGACACCGACGGGTCGGCCCTGACCACGGCCCTGTCCGCTTTCGGCAAGCGCGCGCCCTCGTAGGCCTGCAGGTGGCCGCAGCCCGCCACGCCGAGGGTCGCACCGAGAGTGGCCGCAGCAAGCATCAATCCGGGCAGGCTGTTCATGGAGGCAGTGTAGCGCGGTGCCGGCGGGAAAAAGAGGCGGCCCGGAGGCCGCCTGGGAGTCGCACGCGCGCCCCGCTGTGCAGGGCTTGCCGGGCGGGGACCCGGCATGCGCGTGGAAAAACCGCTGGTTCAGCCCGGCATCGGCTCCTTCAGCCGCACTTCGACTCGCCGCAGGACAGGCAGGTCATGCAGCCATCCATCATCACGACCGCGGCGGTGTTGCACTTGGTGCAGAGCTGGGCACCTTCCGGATAGCTCTCCGCAGCAAAGGCGTCCGTCTGCTTGTCGCGCTGCGCCCACTCGGTGCGCTTGGCCTCGATCAGCGCGCGGCGCGCCTCGTCCATCTCCGGCATCTGCAACAGGCCGATGGTCTGCAGGTGGCGCTCCACCACGAAGCCCAGTTCCGCGACGATGGAGGGCATGAACTTGCCGCCCGGCTGCCAGTAACCGCCGCGCGGATCGAACACCGCCTTCAGCTCTTCCGTCAGGAAGGCGACGTCGCCGCCCTTGCGGAACACCGCCGAGATGATCCGCGTCAGCGCGACAATCCACTGGAAGTGGTCGAGGTTCTTGGTGTTGATGAAGATCTCGAACGGCCGCCGGTGCTCATGCTCGGTGCCCTCGTTGAGCATGATGTCGTTGATGGTTACGTACATGGCGTGGTCGGACACCGGCGTCTTGATCTTGTAGGTCGAGCCGATCAGCACGTCCGGCCGCTCGAGCTTCTCGTGCATCCACACGACCTTGCCGGCGCTTTCCTTGCGGCCGCGACCGTCCTTCGCGGCACCCTTCTCGGGCTTCTCCGCTTCCAGCTTCTGGACCCGGTACTTGACGATCTTCTTGCCGATGTTCAACGTGCTCATTCCTTGTCCCTCGATTCCCGCGCGCAGCTTCAGAACTTGCCGTAATAGCCTTCTTTCAGCGCGTCAAACAGGTTGGCGGCGGTATGGGTCTCGCCGTCGTACTCGATTTCCTGGTCGCCCTTGACCTCCACCTCGGTGCCGTCCTCGAGCGTGAAGACGTAGGTCGTGTTCTTCAGGTCCTCTTCCTTCACGAGCACGCCCTGGAAGGCCTCCGGGTTGAAGCGGAACGTGGTGCAGCCCTTCAGGCCCCGCTCGTGCGCGTACAGGTAGATGTCCTTGAACTTCTCGTAGGGGAAATCCGTCGCCACGTTGGCCGTCTTGGAGATGGACGAGTCCACCCACTTCTGCGCGGCCGCCTGGATGTCGACGTGTTCCTTCGGGCCGATGTCGTCGGCCGTGATGAAGTACGCCGGCAGCTTCTCGGTTTCGTTGGTCGAGTTCGGCATGGCCCGCGGGTTGATCAGCTCGCGGTAGGCGAGCAGCTCGAAGGAGTAGACGTCGACGCGTTCCTTCGATTTCTTGCCCTCGCGGATGACGTTGCGGAAGTAGTGATGCGCAAACGAGGGCTCGATGCCGTTGCTGGCGTTGTTGGCCAGCGACAGCGAGATGGTCCCGGTGGGCGCGATCGAGCTGTGATGGGTGAAGCGCGCGCCGATGGACTCCAGTTCCTTGGCCAGCGCCGGGGCGACCTCCGCCAGGCGCTGCATGTAGCGGCTGTAGCGGACGTGCAGGACCCGCCCGGGGATCCGGTCGCCGACCTTCCAGCCGTCGTCCTTCATCTCGGGCCGCTTGCGGAGCATTTCCTTCGTGACCGGGAACTTCTCGGTCATGATCGGCGCCGGCCCCTTCTCGCGCGCCAGGTCGAGGGCGGCCTCCCAGCCGGCCACCGCCATCTCGCGGGCGACGTTTTCCGTGAACGCGACCGACTCCTTCGAGCCGTACTTCATGCCCAGCATGGTGATGGACGAGCCCAGGCCGAGAAAGCCCATGCCGTGCCGGCGCTTGCGCAGGATTTCCTCACGCTGGCGGCCGAGCGGCAGGCCGTTGATCTCCACGACGTTGTCCAGCATCCGCGTGAACACCCGGACGACCTCGCGGTACTCGCTCCAGTCGAACTCGGCCTCGGCCGTGAACGGGCTGCGCACGAAGCGGGTCAGGTTGACCGAGCCCAGCAGGCAGGAGCCGTAGGGCGGCAGCGGTTGCTCGCCGCAGGGGTTGGTGGCGCGGATGTTCTCGCACCACCAGTTGTTGTTCATCTCGTTGACGCGGTCGATCAGGACGAAGCCCGGCTCCGCGAAGTCGTAGGTGGACGTCATGATGACGTCCCACAGCCGTTGCGCCGGCAGGCTGCGGTAGACCTTGCAGGCCACCAGCCCCTCGTCGTTGGCGACGTAGCGCTCGGTCGTCGGCCACTCGCGCCAGACGAACTGGTTTTCGTCGCTCAGGTCGTGCTCGGCCGGGTCGTATTCGGCCAGCGACAGCGGGAAGGCCAGCTTCCAGTCGCCGTCCTCGCGCACGGCCTTCATGAATTCGTCGGTCACCAGCAGCGACAGGTTGAACTGGCGCAGGCGGCCGTTCTCGCGCTTGGCGCGGACGAAATCGATGGCGTCCGGATGACCGACGTCGAAAGTGCCCATCTGCGCGCCGCGGCGGCCGCCGGCCGAGGACACCGTGAAGCACATCTTGTCGTAGATATCCATGAACGACAGCGGGCCGGAGGTGTAGGCGCCCGCGCCGGAGACGTATGCGCCGCGCGGCCGCAGCGTCGAGAACTCGTAGCCGATGCCGCAGCCGGCCTTCAGCGTCAGCCCGGCCTCATGGACCTTGCCCAGGATGTCGTCCATGGAATCGAGGATCGTGCCGGAAACCGTGCAGTTGATCGTCGACGTTGCCGGCTTGTGCGCCAGCGCGCCGGCGTTCGACATGATGCGGCCGGCCGGAATGGCGCCCTTGCGCAGCGCCCACACGAAGCGCTCGAACCACTGGTCGCGCAGTTCCGGCTCTTCCACGTCCGACAGGGCCCGCGCGACGCGCTGCCAGGTGTCGTCCATGCTCTCGTCTATCGGGGAGCCATCCTTGGCCGTCAGGCGGTACTTCTTGTCCCAGATGTCGAGCGACGCTTCCTGAAAAGAAATCTGGTCCACGTCTTTGGGCTCGATCTTGACCGCGGTGCTCATGAGCTTCTTGCCGCTCCCCTGGGTGCCTGGCTGGCGCTTCTAGGCGCAAAAATGTCGAGTCTCCGGAATGAAAGCCGAACCGCACCTGAGGACGGTGTTGAGGTATTCCCCCGAAGATCCCTGCTGTTCTTCTGACCGCACCTCACAGCTCGCGAGCCGCTACAAGATGTTGTGTCAGGGTTGCCAAAGTATTGCCCCTTTCACGTCACTGTCAAGAATTTTATTGGCCGAGATTGCGCTTACTTTATAGTTGTTTTTTCAATAGCTTACAAGTGGCACTTCAGGAGCTTTCCGGAGAGCGTCGGAAGCTGCCTATGTCAAGCGCGGATTTCAACAAGCTACCAGATCTTGTATGCGCGCGACAGCCGCCGGAGGCGCGAAAGTGCCCCTCCAACGGCCCTCCGGCGCTCCCTTGAAAGCCTCGTCATCGCCCCTATTTATCGATCAACAAGCCGTTTTTTCCTGCTAGCCATACTTGATCGGAGGACATGAAGATGAACGTTGCTTTCAACGAGCCCTGGAGGCTGGTGAACCGCCTGCATCGCGACCTCGACAGGCTGATGGGCGCGCCGCTGGCCGCCGGCGAGGACGAGACGAGCGCCGTGGCCAGCTGGATCCCGGCCATCGACATCCGCGAGGAAGAAAAGCAGTTCGTGCTTTATGCGGACCTGCCGGGCGTGGACCCCACAAACATCGAGGTGACGCTGGACAATGGCGTGCTGACGATCCGCGGCCGGCGCGACCTGGCGGACCGCGACGAACGCAGCGGCTATCGCCGCGTCGAGCGGGTCAGCGGCGAGTTCTTCCGGCGCTTCGGGCTGCCGGACACCGCCGACTCCCAGTCGGTGAAGGCCCGCTGCACCAACGGCGTGCTTGAAGTGAGCATCCCCAAGCAGCCGCAGGTGCTGCCGCGACGGATCTCCGTCGAGTCCGCCTGAGGCAGCCGAAAGGTCGTCCCGCGTCCCCCTGTTCGCGGGATCCGGGCCAGGGCCGCCGCCTTGCCGAGGCGGCGGCCCTGGTCTTTTTTGGCCGCCCCGCGGGGCCGGCAACGGAACTCCGGCCCCGACGCGCCTGTCACACTGGGCCGTAACGGCGGG
>Ga0210119_1000310_pt1 | contig 10764 bp, 13 predicted proteins | sample China_Bullhead_C_2_FD_184859 | JGI IMG/M metagenome (GOLD analysis project Ga0210119, IMG submission 184859) | Wetland microbial communities from San Francisco Bay, California, USA, that impact long-term carbon sequestration -... | ecosystem: Environmental > Aquatic > Marine > Wetlands ... | reverse complement strand
TTCGTAATAACGAAGAAGTTGAACTTCTGCCGCAGAGCCCCGAGGATTCAAGTACCTCCGCCGCCAAGCCACACCGTTGATGAGGACCCGGCTTTGAGCCACGACCTGAGGGGGGGCTTGACGCCTTTTCTTTATGAGGAAGTCTACTGGAGTAGTGGAGTGGTGAGGCACTGCAAAATATCAAATCTCAAGCACCAAATTACAAACAAAACTCAAATTCCAATATCAAATGACCAAAACAGGTTTGGAATTTCGAAACTGGGGACCCGCCAGCAGGGCGGGGAGTCCAAGCGAAGCGCGGACAATTTTGGTCATTGTTATTTGTTTGATATTTGAGATTTGTGATTTGGAAATTCTATTTCTCCTGTACTCCAAAACAGCTAGCAATCTTTACCGGCAAAGCCATTCAACTCTGACCTGGCCCTGAGGGTCCAGCTTCTTTATTCTGGCATAGGCTCCAGGCTCAGCTCATGGTTGATATCTATGCAGCCTATGACACTCTGAGCCGCAGGGCACAAGTGGAGGTAAGCATCTAGAGCCTCATTTGCATCTTCCCATTTTTCCTCAGGGACTTTGAGGAAGTAATGAACCTTGATGCGGGTGACCTTTAAAATGCCGTCCACATCTTCAATGTCACCTGTTACATCCGCCCGATACAAATGCTCGAAAGTGCGGATCTTTTTGCCGGCCAGTATCACGGCCAGTGTCCCCATCATTCAGCCGCCAACAGCACCCACGATGTGATCCAAAGTGGCAGCGTGTTCCTTTTCTGGCTCAACTTTATAAAAATCTTTGATTCCACCGTGAACACCATAGTAAACCGGCTCGCCAAAGCCTTCGATAACAGCTTTTCTGGTGGGTCCCCTCTCTCGGGTAATGGTGATCTGTGAGCTGTGGACTACCTTTGCCATGATTTCTCCTCTCTCATTTGTCTGCATCTCCCAGTAAATCCTCAAGCGGAACAGACTTCAGAACTACATCCTGGAGGTTCAAGGAAAAGAGCTGTTTCTTGAGTATGTCAGTCATCCCGACCCAGATTCCCCTCGTTGGACACTCGGGCGAACGATCGCAGAACTCGGGCTCAGCGACACAATCTACGATGGCCAGCCTCCCTTCCAGGGTCTCAATGATTTCACCCAAGTAGATCTCCTCGGGCTTTCTTGCCAGCATGTAGCCACCATACCTTCCTCGAGCACTGCGGATAAGCCCGGTCCCCTTCAACAGTATGATTAACTGTTCAAGATATTTGGCTGAAAGATCTTGGCGTTTGGCAATCTCTGCCAGGGGGATGGGGCCATCCGCATAGTGTTGCGCTAAATCCACCATCAAACGGGTACCATACCTGCCGCGCGTCGATAGTCTCATAAAACCTCCCTAAAACATATAGGCTAGCTAGAGATTAGCAGGCGAAAGGAAGAGTGTCAAAGTAAATTTTGGTAGGTATGATCTGCAGACGAACGTTCGCTCAGCCATGGCAAGTCAGTGTGGCCCCAACCTCTTGACCTCAGGGGAACGTTGTCCTGGATGAAGTTTTTGAACTCTTACTGGGTATAAGTAGAATAGTGACACGGACGTTTTTGTTCTGTCCCGGCAGTAGTCGCAGGGAAGCTGGGGAGAGCACCACCGGAACCTCAAGGACCTTCTCACCTTTTTGGGGTTGGATGTCACTTACATTGATGGACTCAGTGGATAGACTAAGCATGGTATCAAGTGTCGATTTTGGCCCGCTTACCTTAACAGAACCAGGCCTGACACTGATCCTTTCAATCTGGTATCCGGCAGGAGGTTTGCCGGCTATCTGGGGTTCCACCGCTAGATCCTTTTGGATGCGCTCTTCCATTTCCACCCTAATGGCGGCGGGGGTTATACGCACCACTTCCATGCCGAGAGGAAGGTCTATGTTGTCTTTGTTCAGCGCCAAGCGGTGCAACCCAGCATCGATCTTACTTAGATCCAAAAAAGCTCCCACCTGTTCTGGATTGAGAGCGCTGACGAGTCTTCGTTTCCCGGTAATTTGTACCTCAACTCTCTCGGAGGAAGATCTTCTGAGTTCTATATTCTCTGGTATGTTGCGGAAATCCACCGAAGTGGTGACGTTGATCAAAGACAGTTGCTTTCCAGAGTAGATCCCCCAGAAGGCTGACACCAGTAGGAAGGTAACCAAGAGCCCAGCCAATTGGGACAGGAACTCTCTGGGACGGGTTCGAGGTTTTGTCCCCGAATCGACCCCCAGAAGCAAGCTGCCCAACGCCATTTGCAGCTGAGGCGGTTCCTGAATCAGTCCCACCTCTCCCTTGTATACCACCGAGACTTCTGCACGCTCTTCGGATATCACCACGATCACCGCATCACACACCTCGCTGAGACCAATTGCAGCCCGATGCCTGGTACCGTAATGTTGTGGTAAGCCTTCTTTCTTGGTCAGGGGCAGGAAAGCTCCAACCAGCTTGATCCGGGCGCCCTGGATGATTGTCGCACCGTCGTGCACTGGGCTTTCCTTTGCGAAGATGCTGGCAATAATCTCTGGGCTTAGCTTGCCGCCCAGAACAATCCCCTCCCTTAGGTGCTCGGCCAATCTGTCTCGCTGCTGGAAAACGATCAGTCCGCCTGTTCCACTCTTGGCCATCTGGAAGACGGCTCGTTCAACCTCGGGGAGGTCAACTGTCCAAGGTTCATACGGTCGGCCCAGAAACAACCTGACCGGATTGGTCTGAATCAGGACCTCGCGGATTTCGTTTCTGAAAACCACTACGATGACCAGCACAGCAACAGCACCGACACCCTGGAAAAACCAGCTGGTAAGCACGAGCCCGCTGGCCTGAGCGATGGTGTGACACAGCCAAAGAAAAAGAACGCCCAGCAGGATTTGCAGGGCTGTGGTTCCACGAAAGAGAAGAAACAGCCTGTGAACAAGAAAACTGATTACCAGGATATCTACCACATCCTGCCATTGGAAGGAAAAAAGGAAGTCCATAAGAGTTACTCTTCTACTCCTTCACCTACACAAGGAGGGTTGGGAGCCAGAGAATACGTAGCCTCAATTGCACCACAAATTGTACTAGCAAAATTCATACTCGGCCGACGATTATGGTTCCTTGAGTTTCGTTTTGTTTCCTGCCGGTGGATCAAAGGATCTCTAAGCGCTGCTCTCTATTGACAATGTTCCACCCGGAATGCAGGCTGCTTCTAAGCAAGGTAAGGAAGAGGACTTGTGCTGTCAAGGATAAAGGCATGACGCTTAGTGCTCTGCGGTGTGTGTAATGAAATGAAAACTGCTTGCAAACAAACAGCCGTTGGTGTAAGACATTGCCACTATTTTCCAACCATCTCCTACAATAGCGCAGCTCTAATGCCCCCGTAGCTCAGGCGGATAGAGCTCCGGATTCCTAATCCGGGCGTCCCAGGTTCGAGTCCTGGCGGGGGCACCACCTTTGATTTCAGATTTGTCCTTCGGACTCCCACCCTTCTGGCGGGCTCCCGGTTTCAGATTGTAGATTGCAGATTGAGGGCTCACCTTGTCTTATACTGCTGGGGGCCGAGCTGTTAAATCCTAAATCTGCAATCTTACTGTAAGGTCACTAACTACAGAATTGGTTCCGGATCTGTATCCGAGATATATCGTATTCTTGATTTCCAGTAAGTTGTGAACTTATTGACGTCATTCGTAGACATGAGCATTTTTTTTGCTTCCACGGAGTCAGCAACGGATATTGTTGCCCAGCCAATATGTCTGCTGTCGATCTCGAAGTAGGCCGCATAATCAAGGAATAGATCTGCACAATCCCAGGTTACATTTTCCGATAAAATAGCTGCAGCTAATATTGCGACTTTGGTAAATTGATTTCTATCAAATTCACCCTCTGAAAAATATCTGTTTATCAAGATGGCGAATTTGCCTGGACTCTTAAGCGATCGAATAATTTCCACATGGCAACTATGACCATGGTCTTTTAGATACTTTTCAATGTACTTGGCTGCTGGTCCATTGTAGCTTGGCAGTTCGTCCTTGGTTGCCTTGCTGAGGAGAATACTGCTGTCTTCAGCAATGTGGCTTTGTTTCTGTTTAATCTCTGCGGCCATTTCTCGCTCTGTTTCTGAAGTCTTTGCTGGCTGGGCCTTTTCATCCTTTTCACCAGGTAGAGTCCGCAGGACAAAATGGATTTGACGGTCGCCCACCTCGCTTGGTTTGCATATAACCTCCGAGTCTAAATAGCCTTCTTTTCTTACTTGATAACAGCGGGCTTCCCATGCCTTAGCATATAGTGATCTTTGAAAAGGGGTTACATACTCAGTATCCACAAAATTGCTGCGGTTATGGCCCCAGTAAATATCTGCGCCTGAAGGGTTTGAAGTGATGTTTTCTTTGTGGGTAGTCCCGCAACTTATAATGGCAGGTACTGTCAGGACTACAAGAAGCAAGACTTTTCTCATATGCATAGTAGTTACCCCTGAAATGGCACCAGCTGTATCTGTATATTAACCCTAACGTTCACCAGGTCGAGAGACTCTGTGCTATTAGAAGATTATAGAGACAAGGAGAGAAGTGGCAAGAAAAAAAACCCCCACTGAACACGTCGGTAAGGATCAGCGGGGGTTTGGGGTAGCGACTGCAAATGTACTTTACGTATCTGCCAGCATCCCCTCAAACTCTTTTTCTGGGGCAGCTTTTGGGTGCCGTCCCAGGAAGAACATGGCCACTAAACAGGTCAGCGGCACAAACAAATACTCGTTGGGAACATCATACAGCACCGCGTAGACGGCAAAAATGCTGAGAAAAAGTTGAAAAAGCATAAGGGTCAAACGTCTCATAACATATCCTCCTCTATGTAGTATTTGAAAAAGAGCATAAACCCGGATATTTCAAGAATTGCCGTCGCGAGACCGTGGAGATGGGTGTGCCACCGGGCAACCACAGGGGGTTGGATCCGAGGCGTACTTGAACAGTACGTCGCAGGGTCCGACACCCGAGGAGGCCCGGAAGGACGGTCATATCCGCGGCCGGAGCAGGCCATTCATGAAATATCCGGGTTAAAAGCACATGGAAAAATCATGCCATATTCACCTAAAATAGTATTTGCTCTGTGATATTAAGTTGTTGGGGGATGTGGAAACAAGGTAGGAATTGGAACGTTGCCCAGAGGAGGCAACAGATCGTATGCAAAAATGCATACCTGTCCCAGCCTGCGCGCGTCCACATTCGGCGCACTCTGAGGCGTTTTCCCCACGCGGCGCAAGCGGTTGCGCTGCGCGTCGGAGTGGGTATGCAACGTTAGGATTTAGTCAACAGCAAAAAGCAGTTTACCAGTTCACCGTTTAGCATGTATGCTCTGGCTGACCTGGAAGGTTTGTCGTCTGGTAGTGTTGTTCTCACAAACATTTATTCAACATCGAAAACCTGGTCCTTGGGGCCAAGTCAGAATACAATGGCTTTGCCGGTACGGGTGAGAGCTTTTTTGGAGTACTGCAGTATTGGAGTACTGGAGTGTTGCAAAAATGAAAGCCCGGATTTAATGTGAATTGGTCCTTTCATTACTCCATTACTCCACCACTCCATCACTCCAGCCGACTGCCGCAAGGGGGAAAGAGTATGGAAGCCCCCTCAGGGGGCAGTCCAAAACCGGGTCCTTTGGTTCCAGATTATTTACGCCATTACCCGCAAGGAATTGAGATCATGCGGAGTGAAGCTTGCATTTGGCTGATTCTGATTACTGCTGTGCTCTTAGTATATTGGCAGGTGGGAGATCACGAGTTCATCAACTATGATGACAATGTCTACATAACCGACAATGCTCAGGTGCAGAAGGGATTAACGAGCAACGGTATAATCTGGGCCTTCACTACCAGCCACACGGGCAATTGGCACCCTCTAACCTGGATTTCACATATGTTGGACTGTGAGCTCTATGGGTTGAATCCCGGGGGACACCACCTGACCAACGTGCTACTTCACATGGCAAACGCGATCTTGCTGTTTGTGGTTCTGAGGTGGATGACTGGGGCCATCTGGCGGAGCGGTCTAGTCGCCGCTTTGTTTGCCCTCCATCCCCTCCACGTTGAGTCTGTTGCCTGGGCGGCAGAGCGCAAAGATGTGCTGAGTACTTTTTTCTGGATGTTGACCATGGTGGCTTACGTCCATTATGTCAACCGTCCAGGGGGGAAGAGATATTTTCTGGTCCTTGTCACCTTTTTCCTTGGCCTTATGGCTAAGCCCATGCTGGTGACTCTTCCCTTTGTTTTGCTCTTGCTGGACTACTGGCCTCTGAACCGGTTTAAACCCCGGGCAGTGACGGGTTCTGTTGAGGACCAACCGCTTGGATTCCGGAGCTTCGGTGATGACAAGTCGCCGATACTCAAAGCGGTCAAGGAAAAAACGCCTTTGTTTCTGATGTCCTTGTTCTCATGTGTTGTAACTGTTATGGCTCAGCAAGAAGCAGGAGCCATCTCTACCCTGGAGATAGTCCCATTCAAGTTAAGAATAGCAAATGGTCTCGTATCATTTGTAGCTTACATGGGAAAAATGGTTTGGCCTCTGGATTTGGCGGTATTCTATCCACATCCGGTTAGCGATCTGCAAATCTGGAAACCTGTGGCAGCTGGATTGTTCTTGCTGATTGTATCCACTGTGGTTTTGTTGGTTGCACAGCGCTGTCGATATGTACTTGTGGGGTGGCTGTGGTATCTGGGCACTCTTGTGCCGGTCATTGGCCTTGTCCAGGTTGGAGAGCAGGCCATGGCCGATCGCTACACCTATGTGCCACTCATAGGGCTGTTCATTGTCGTGGTCTGGGGTTTTGCTGATCTAGTGAAAGGATGGCGCTCGAGACGGTGGGTGGTCTCCGTATCGGCAGCTGTGATGGTGCTAGCTTTGATGGCAGGTAGCTGGCTGCAAGTGGCCCACTGGAAAAACAGCGTCAAACTTTTCAAACACGCCCTCGATGCAACTAGCAACAACTATGTGGCCCACTACAACCTGGGAAATGCACTGGCACTGCAAGGAAAGCTGACTGGGGCCGTTTCCCATTACAATAAGGCGCTGCAAATCAACCCCAATTTTGCCGAAGCACATAACAATCTTGGGAATGCACTGGCACTGCAAGGAAACCTGACTGGGGCCGTTTCCCATTACAATAAGGCGCTGCAAATCAACCCCGACCACGCAGAGGCACACCTCAACCTGGCAGTTGGTCTAGATCGCCAGGGGAAACACCAAGAGGCCATTCAACATTATGCGGAAGTGTTGCGAATCAGTCCCCATGATGCGCAGTCTCACAACAACCTGGGGGTTGCGCTGGCCGAGCAGGGAAGGCTCAAGGAGGCCGTAGCTCATTTTACCGAGGCCCTCAGGATCGATCCGAACTTTAAGGAGGCGCAACGCAATCTGGACCTCAGTCTGGGACTCATGCACAAATCCTCCGTGGGCTCGGATGGTAAGACGAGATAGAAAACTGTGGAGTGACGCCAAACCGGATCTGCAACTTACACCCTTATATTATGAAAATGCTAAAGTGAGCGCGTTCCCAGCGGCTTGTTGGAGCGGAGCGGAAATCCCGTCGCCGGGGCTGCGGGATTAGCGAGCGAACTACAATAAAATGGCATCTCTTCCTTACATTTCGAAGCTCCCTGTCCGCCGCAGGCGGACTGCAGGGAGCTTCAATATCGAAACTGGGGACCCGCCCGCAGGGTGGGGAGTCCGAAGGACAATGTCGAACAAGGAATTTCGAACAGCAGAAGTTTTTGAAAAGAATCACACCATGTTTTTCACTTCGACATTCTGCGGTTCCTTGTTCTGCGGTTCTGCGGTTCATATTTTCGACTACACAAGAAGCTGATAGTTGAATTATGTTTTTTGTTGCCAGCCCGCCCTTACTGCTGTAATCTGACCCGAACAGCAAATATGTGGGCAGGCAATATAAGGATCTGAGATATGGTTAGCCAGGAGGAAAGACGGAGAGAACCGAGAGCCAAAGCTAAATGGTCTGTAACCTTAGAAACCGCTCAAGGTGTGATAAACACGGAAACCCTTGATATCAGTCTCGAAGGCGCGTTTGTCCGTTGCCTAGACCCCTTGAAGCCCGCAGAACCCTTCAAGATGGTTATCAATATCCCCAACTCAGATCGTCGTCTTGCGGTTGATTCAGAAGTAGTCTGGGTAAATGTGCATGGGCCTGATCACTCTGTTACGCCCCGTGGAATGGGGGTCCAGTTCACCCAGCTTTCCGGCAGTGACCGGCAATTTCTCAGTAGAATGATTATAAATCGCGTCTAACATCCCCATTACTTTCCTCGCTTTAAACCTTCTCAGCATTTCCCTCGGAGTAGCATCTATTGGTATAGATTGTGCACCGAAATGTGCAGCACAGACCCTGGACTTGCCCGGATATTTCATGAATCACTTGCTGCGACCACGGATATGGCCGTCCTTCCTGGCGTCCTCGGGTGTTCCTTCGACAGGCTCAGGACAGGCTCACCCTGCGACGTACCGTTCAGGAACGCCTCGGAACCAACACCCTGCGGTTGCCCGGTGGCACGCCCATCTTCATGGTCTGGCGACAGCAATTCATGAAATATTCGGGCTAGGGTTACGAGCGCACCTGCTGCGTTCGAAATACAGATGCACTTTCTTCACCCTGTTCTGCCCTAGCGATATCCGGGATCTACTATAAGGAAAAATGGCTTTAGGATGGATCTTAATAGGCGGATTTATCGCCCTTGTTCTGCTCCTGCTTGCCAAGGACGAGTACTACGACAGGCAAGAGCAGAAGAAACGTATGGAAATGCGAGCAGAAATCGCATGGCCTGTTGTCATAAAAACGGATCGCGACAGCTGTGAGGGCAGAACGGTAAATGTCAGTGCCAGCGGAGCATTACTCTGCTTTACGCCACGGCTGTCATTGATGGAAATCGTCACTCTGACCATTAGACCCCCCGTAAGAGCGGCTCTGGAGATTACCGCCGAGGTAGTCAGAACAAACATCCCCTGTGACAACGACGACAGCACGCGCCGGGGGGCAGCAGTTCGCTTCATCATAATCTCAGAAAAGGATCGAGAGTTTGTCTCCTTTAGCGTCTTCGACCACCTCCAGCAAAAAGCCCGTTCTAATCAGCGCCGAGAAAGAGATTTAAGATTGTAGATTTCTATCAAGTGCGTTCATAAAACGCCATGCTGCCGAAGGTGACGAAAGAGCCCTCACCATCCACTTCGGTGCAGTCATAGCGTAGGAGTTCTCCCTCCACCGTGTTCTCCAGGGTTTTGAGCATGGTATAGAGGGGTGGAAGCCCGCAGATGCGGCGGCGATTGCCTTCACGCACCAGGGTGTTGGCGAAGGTGTCAGCGTCCGCGGTTGCCATGGTTTCGAGGAGCTGGAGGTCGGCTTCCTCGTGTTCCCGCACCGTTCCGGCGTGGGGCCGGAACGGATCGCCATAACGGGGACCAATATGGGCCAGGTCCACACTGCTAACCAGACAAACTGGGTGTGGGTAAGAGTCCAGAGTTTCTCTGAGCGAGTAAACCATGGTGAGAATGTCAGTGCTACGCTGCTCGAGTTCTTCCACCGCAAAAGAGCAGAGGATGGGCACTATGCGAACATCAGGTAAAAGTAGACTCAAAAAAAGGGTCTGGAACTCAATGGTGTGCTCACGCCGGTGTGCGAACTCGTTCGCGAGAAGGTCCAGAGAACAGCGACTGGTCAATTCGTCAATGAAGTCGTTGTCCGCTGCAACCAAGCCCAACGGAGTTTCGAAGTTTTTACGGCTCAGAGCGAAGCAGTTGGCCAACGGTTCATGGCCGGTGCCGAGAATAACGCAGGTGCTCACAGGGCTCGCTTCAACCAAGGCCTTGTAGGCATAAGCAAAGCACGGACCACCTGCGCGCAGGTCAATATGTGGAGCCATCAAAGCGGCTATCGTTTTCCTTGACTGAGCCGGCCGAGGATCGCCGGGGCCGCCGTTTTCCGGGTCAAAGAAGCTTTGCAGCTGGAGGCGGAGACCTTCAGGGTCCTGTTCATAGCTGACTCCCGCGTGGAAAGGCGAGCGGGTAGATTGGTTGCTAAACTCATCGATCAGTTGTTGCATGCGAGTACGGCTGTTTTCATTATCCAGAAAAAGGTAATCATCCAGTGTTTGCATGAGCCCATCGAGTTTTTCGCGAAATAACATGTGACCAAACCTGCGCATATGGGCGGCCTGGATATCCACCACTGAATTTGATCCGTCCATAAGGGTAACAAGAAAGTAGGCCTGGGGGCTCAGGACCAGGGTCTCTGGATTCAATCCCTCCAGGTCCCGAAGCGCAACGTATAACTCCTGACCGTGTCTAATGGGGATGGCTTCCAGACGATCCCGCAATCTTGGTAGTTCTTCGCTCATAGGTTGGCCTCGTTATTGCTATAGCTTCCTGGCGGTGCATTTGCTCCCTTCCACCGCCCCACAATGTAGACCTGGCTGAAAATGCTACAGCGAGCGCATGCCCCGTAGCTTGTCGTAGCGAAGCGGAGATCCCGCCTTCGGGGCTGCGGGGTTAGCGAGCGAACTACAATAAAATGGAATCACTTCCTTACATTTCGAAGATTCCCTGTCCCGCTTTAGTCCCGCTAAAGCGGGACAGGGAGCTTCAATTCGTAGAGTGGAATACGGCTCAATCGACCAGAAGCAGATGAGCAATAATCAAGCCCGGATATTTCATGAATCACTTGCTGCGACCACGGATATGGCCGTCCTTCCTGGCGTCCTCGGGTGTCGGCCCCTGCGACGTACCGTTCAGGTACG
>Ga0210119_1000307_pt1 | contig 10794 bp, 11 predicted proteins | sample China_Bullhead_C_2_FD_184859 | JGI IMG/M metagenome (GOLD analysis project Ga0210119, IMG submission 184859) | Wetland microbial communities from San Francisco Bay, California, USA, that impact long-term carbon sequestration -... | ecosystem: Environmental > Aquatic > Marine > Wetlands ... | reverse complement strand
TGGACTTAGGTGGTTCTTATGCTTACAGTGATTTTAAATTTGTTACATTTGAAGAGCAAGTAGGTTATGGAAGTCGTGCTACATGGGAAACGAGAGATGGAAACTATCTTCCATATATCCCAAGAAATCAGTACTCACTGTTTGCAGCCTATAGGATGGAAAATGGATTTAAAGCAAGAGTCACGACAAAAAGCTGGGGAAGTTACTATATGGACAATGCCAATACTGAAAAGTATGAAGGGTATGACTTTGTCACTGATTTGATGGTTGGCTATGAACATCAAGCACATAATATACAGTTGAATGTAAGAAACCTTACAGATGAATACTATGCGATGGAAGCATCAAAAGATGCGAACGGGAATGTGTCATATAAAGCAGCAGCACCTCAAAGTTTTATGGTGACTTATAGTTATCAATTTTAAAGGATAATCCATGGTAGAGTTCAAACAAAATAGAGACAGAAACGATATATACGGCATTCCGGTATTAGGATTTTTGTTTAAAAACCAAACATTCTTAATGGCATTAAAACTCTCTGTTCTCACTCTCTTTCTCTATGGTGTATATATGGGCTTTACTGACCCTGGTACAGAAAATATCTTTACTACCTACCTTTTTTGGGGACTCTTTTGGTCTCTTTTTATAGTGGTCACTCTTTCTACATTTGGCAGGATATTTTGTGGTATCTGCCCCCATGGATTTTTGGGAAAATATATCACGAAATTTGGTCTTAAAAAAGAGATGCCGAACTTTTTGAAAAATAGATTTATCGGTATTTTCATTTTGTTCTTTGGATGGTGGGGTATTTATTATGCTGCACCAGAATTTTGGAAATTACCACTTGCTACAGCCTGGCTTTTTACTTCACTTACATTGATCGCTTTTGTGATGTATTATCTTTATAAAGATATGAGTTACTGTAAATACATTTGTCCTATAGGGACTTTGACAAAAGCCTATGCGAAAGTGTCATTTACAGAGTTAGGTACCTATAAAGAAGATTGCAACAGTTGCAAAACATTGGATTGTGCAGTGGCATGCCCTTATAATCTAAATCCATTCTCGTTTAATAATAAAAACTCTATGGATGACTGTACACTTTGTATGGATTGTAGCAGTGCTTGTGACTCCGTAGCGTTCAGGTTCACCAAGCCTTCTAAATCATTGTTTGAAAAGTTTAAATTCAACAAAGCAGAGGTATGGGCATTCATACTCATTACGGCGGCTATTTCTATTACGATGACTTTTCATCATGCTTTAGGCCGTTCTGCTATTGCTGATACATTCATATGGTCACAAACAGCAGCGTTTGCACAACACTATATAGATTTTGGAACACTGGATGCAGTGGGGATATTTGCCTTTATCTATGCAACGGTCATTTCAATCGCTATTGTATATATAGGTATGTTTGCAGCTTCGAAAGTGTTAAAAGCTCCATTTGAAAAAACGTTCTACACTTTAGGTTATGCATTTGCACCTTTATTTGTGATAGGTGGATTATCACACTTGATACATAGTTTCTTTACACATAACTATGCAGATATAGCCAATGGTTTTATCTATGGGTTTGGTTTGGATGCTGCTCCAGTTGAAAACCTTGCATCAAGAAGAGATGCCTGGCTCAATATCTTCAATGTGATTCCTTATATCGCAGCAATTTGGGGATATCTGATCCTTGCAAAAAGAATGAAATCTTTTAAAGCAACGAAGATGAAAAAGGTCATAGGCTTTGTGTTTGCTTCTTCGCTTATCACCTTATATCTGTCAACGAATGTATATAAAGTATATGTATTTAAAACGTATGGTATGGCAAAAATGGGTCATCATGGGAGTCATGGGAATCATAGCACAGCAAAACCTGTAAAAACAGAAGCAGCAGTGATGAAATGTACAGCCGGTAAATGCGGTGCAGGAATGAAAAAAACGTAGCACCTATCTTTATAGTATAACAACAAAATCAAAAAGCTAAAGTCTCTTTTCTTTAGCTTGGATACATTTATCGTATATACCCCAATAACATCTGATTTATTGCATAGAGTAACAAAGAAAACAGTATCATTCCTATAAGTAAATAAAGAGATCTTTTTGATCTGATGATCTCCATAAACTTATCTGTACCCACCTCTTTAACAGTCAGTATAAAAAGTACCCATCCACCGATACTTCCAGCCAATGCAAGTCCCGAAGCACCCAATGGATGCATGAGTATCAGTGAGAATGTCACAGAGGTGATCAGAGAGTAGACCGCTATTTTGGCCGCCTTGAGGTGTCTATGTGAGGCATAGAGAAAAAGAGAAAAGAGTTTTGCCAGTCCAAAAGGAAGTAAGCCCACCATATACATTTGAAGTACGCTTACAGTTTCTAGTGTTTGTACCTGTGTAAATTTTCCTCGTTCAAAGAGTAGCCATACGATGGGTTCTGCCAGTAAGATACCGCCAACCATTGCCCCGCCTAGCAAAAATGAAAGTAACCAAAAGGCTTGGTTGAGGTTTTTATAGGCTTCTGTTTCATTTTTATTTTTCAGTGCCTTGGAAACAGCAGGGAAAAGCACGGTAGCTGTGGCTATGGCAATGATGGCAAGTGGAAGTTGAAAGACACGGTTGGCATAAAAGAGGTAAGAGACAGAACCTGTCATGAGGAAAGTTGCTAAGAGCGTGTCTATAAACGCAGAGATCTGAGGTGTGGAGTTCCCGAGTATACCGGGTAAAAAGAGAGACTGAAAATGCTTTTTCTCTTCCTCAACATCTTTGCTTTTTCTGTATTTCCATCCCCCTATAAGTATTTTATGCAGATTAAGATTATTGAGTGTGAGAAGATGGGCTGATACCTGTAAAACTCCACCGATGAGTACTGCAAAACTAAGTGCATACGCGACTGTTTTTGGATCTTCTTTCATATAGATGTAAAGTGCTGCGATCATCGAGATATTGAGCAGAGCCGTTGACATGGCTGTGGTGAAAAAATGGTTTTTGTATTGTAAGAGGGTGGCTAAGAAGGTGACGATAAAGATGAGGTCCAGGTACCAAAAGTTTATCGCAGTCATAGGAGACGTTTTGGCTATCAGTTCGCTCTCCCATCCCAAAGCCAAAAGTTTCGTGATGGGTTCAGGGAAAAAGGTTATAAGGAGTGAAAAAGCCATCAAAAAGAGCAAAAAACGTAAAAAGATCGCTGTGGCAAAGACACCCTTATGTTTTGAAGCTACAAACGAAGGCATAAAGGCCTGTGTAAATGCACCTTCGGCAAAGATACGGCGAAAAAGATTAGGCAGTTTGAATGCCACAAAAAACATATCACTCCACATGGAGGCACCCAAAGCCGAAGCCATAAGGACATCACGACCCAGACCGGTAACACGTGAAACCAAGATGCCGAAGCTGTTTGTAAAGATAGATTTTAATCGCATAGTTTTCTTTTATTTTAAATTAAAGGTATTTTAGCGTAATGTTGATATGAATTAAAAACATGTCAATTTGACATATTTATCTATCTGAACTTAAACTCTTGATATACTTTGAGAACTTAAACGCATAAGGGAAAACATGATAGTAGGCATAGAAGGTACAGTAGAAAGAAAAGAACCCACTTTTGTGCATTTGAATGTGAACGGACTGATCTATGAAGTGATGGTCTCTCTTCATACATCAAATACTATAACAGATAAAAAAGTTAAACTTTTTGTGACACAGGTCATACGTGAAGATGCCAATCTCCTATTTGGATTTATGGATAGCAATGAACAAAAGATGTTTGATACTGTCTTGAAGATAAATGGTGTAGGGCCTAAAGTAGGGTTGGCTATCTGTTCTACCTTTACTCCCACTACTTTCGCAAAAGTGGTTGCTTCTAAAGATGTCAGTATGCTGAAAAGGGTTCCTGGGATAGGGCCAAAAGCGGCAAGCCGAATACTAGTGGAGTTGGCCGACTTTATAGTAGATGGAAGTGAAGAGAGTACCAACTCAGGTGCTATGGGTGAAGCCATCATGGCTCTGGAAAGTCTAGGATTTAAAAAAGATGCCATTCAAAAGGCACTTTCAGGTGCTAGCGGAGATACGAGTACACTGGTCAAAGAAGGGTTGAAAAAGTTACAGAGATTGTAAAAACATCTTTATACTCTTTTAAATACCAGTTCTTTGATATTTTGTCCTATTTCCTTTGCTACGACAGTGCATTTTACGACAAAAAGAAAATAAATGGGACGTTTGGCGACATGATAAAGACTTTCAAAGTTGCCCATCCCTTTTGAGAGTACTATATCTGCACGATCAAAGATCTCTTTTGAAGCACTGTTTGCTTCTTCAAGATCAAATCCTGGTGTTTTAACCCCTGTATCGACAATGTGGGCACAATCTTTGAGCAGCTGTCCTTCTTTGAACGTGACATCATTGATAATAGGGTTGCCTCTGACAAAGTAGTGGACAGTAATATCATAATGCTTTTTAATGGTCTCTATCAGCAGCTTATCGAAAATGTGTTCTCCAACATTATCAGCGAGGAGTACCATCTCTTTAGCATGCTGTAATTCTCTGATGAAGTTGTCAGTATCATCGATGGCAAATGATTTATGCAAATGATATTGGATCATTTCATCCAGATCTAACTGCTCTTGCGATCCAAAATCAATGACATTCCCGATCACAGCCATTTTAAGTGCATCGGGAATCGTGTGGATGAAAGAGGTATCTATTTTTAATGCTTGTTCTGTAGCATATACTTTTGCAAGGGCTACAGGATCTTTTTCTCCAGTGACATCAGATATAGCCTGATAAATATCCCTTGCGATCTGTGGAGGGGTGCTTGACATAGTATGGTCCATTAAAACCTGTGCAGTTCTATCGAACACTTTTTTACTCGTGGCATCATCAAGCTTCAAAAGTTTAGTCACTCTGAGGGCTTGATCAAATAAACAGGATAAACAGTCAGGTTTGATATTCATGTTGCATAACCTTTAAACAATGCCCACAATATTTATAAAAATTCATGCTATACAGGATCTAGTTAGAAAGAATGTAAATGAATGCAAGATAACTTAGAAATCCACCTAACAACCAAGCAACTATATGTATAATCCTAATTTTGCATTTTTCTTCATCTTTCTCAGTTAATTCATTTATTATTTTATTAGCAGCTTCCAGCTCTTTTTCCAGTTCTTCAATTGTTTTCATATTTAGCCTTTGTTATGTAACTAATTATAAAGCTTCAAGCTTTAAATATCCTGCTTTTATCACTCGAAATACAATAGGTATTGATAAAGTAAAACAATCATATTGGTATTGAGTTTTACCAAATACTATAGCCAAATTTGATGTTCAGAGAATTATTAAGAGCATCAACTTCTATTTCATGACTGTATGAGAGCGTGGCGAACCATTTTTTGTTGATTTTATAAAAAAGTGTACTCATGATAGATCTTGATGGAAGATTGGCAGTAAATTTACTTTCAGCATAACTATAAGCGACGTTTGCATAGAAGCTTTGGGTAAAAAAGTAACCACTCCCTATATAAAAAGTATTAATGTCCTGTAGAGGACCTATATCCTCTTCATCATTGATAAATGTGTGGCTCGCTCCAGTGAAGAGTGAAAGGGAGGAGACAGGATAATAGATAAGGGAACTATAGAGTGTATAGTCTGTTTGGTTTCCTGTAAAGTTATAGGTCGGTAATTTAATACCTAAGCCAAGACTGAGTTTTAGAGACTCATTGAGCCTGAATTTTCGTTTTATTTTGAGAGTGGTGTCCTGCATACCATTCTGTGAATCAGTTTGAAAATAGCCTGTTCGTACTGAATAACTCCATTGGTCACGATAATAAATAAGTTGAGTTTTTGCTGTGTGTTGTATCTCTCTGTCCAGTGTATCTTCATTATTACTTATACCATAGCCAAAGCTGATATCTAAACTATCATTGTTTTTATCTTCTGGGAAAATAAGGGTACGGGTTGAACATCCTTGTTGATTTACAACATCTAAAAAAGGTGTATTTTTACATTGATCCATTGAATCAGGTACACCATCCATATCTTGGTCCTTGAGTGTTTCTGCAGCACTTAGAGTAATCAGTGTGAAACCCAGTATAAGAATCTTAATCATCGTCATCATGTTCATCCTCAATGCTTTCTTCAGTTTCATTTTCTATGCTTTCTTCTGTTTCATTCTCAATACTCTCTTCAGTTTGATTTTCTATACTTTCTTCCGTTTCGTTTTCAATGCTTTCTTCAGTTTCATTTTCTATGCTTTCTTCTGTTTCATTCTCAATACTCTCTTCAGTTTGATTTTCTATGCTTTCTTCAGTTTCATTTTCAATACCCTCTTCAGCCTGATTCTCTGTTTCATTTTCAAAATCTACTTCCATCTCATTTTCATATTTATGATGTCGTAGTATTTCATCTTTCTCACATCTTTCTTGGTTTCTCTTGGTTTTACATATCTGTTTAACATATGATTGTCTTACACGATGTTTTAATTCGTTGATGGCTTTTTGACTATGTTCACTTTGGGTAATAGATTTAAGTTTAGTGATCGCATCGATGCGCGCAGCTTCATTCATATGAGAAATTTCTTGTTTAAACTGATTCATAAGTATAAAACGTTCTTCTATAGGTGCTTTTTGAATAGCATCAATACGTGCATCAATGTTTGCATAAAGAGATCCAATAGACAATAGTAACAATAGTAAATGTTTGAAAATATATTGTATGATGACTATTCCTTTCTAAGATGTTGAAAATTCAATGTAATTTTTGTACCACGATTGATCTGACTTTGAATATTCATATTTATATTAAGTTCATTACATAATTTTTTAACGATATGTAGCCCTAAACCAATGCCTCTGTCTTGTTCTTTATAGTAACGATGCAAGACTTTATCTACATCTTTGATCCCTTTACCTGTATCTTCTATAACTACAGTTTCATGAGAAATTGTTACTCTTACTTCCCCATTGGTTTTATTGTATTTTGCTGCATTGCTCAGTATATTATCTAAAATTCGCATTAGTAGTTCATGATTGGTCATTTTGACCAAGTCATTTTGTTTATCGTATATGTATGCGAGATCGGGATAGATATTTTGTATATTTTTCAGACGTTCTTCCACCAGAGTTGCAATATCTACATTTTGGCTCTGAGAGGGAGAATTGTGTAGAAAACTTTTTAAATTATTTTGTAAACGTAAGAGATTGTCTATACTTTTAGAAAGTCTAGATATATAGGGGTCTTCTCCTTTTTCATCTTGAAACATTTTAATATTCAGGACCATAGAGGTAATTGGTGTATTGAAGTCATGCAGGATATCTTTAATGAATTCATCATTCAGGCGCAGTGCTTTTCTTATAGGGCTTAAACTGTAAAATGTAAAAAACAGTGCAACAGCTAGGAGCAGTAAAGAAGCCAGAATAAATTGAAACCAAAGTGTCTGTCTGATCTCTTGTATATCTGCTTGAAGTTTATCTACAGGATAAGAGATCTTCATATAATATTTTTTTGACTTAGGAATCGTAAAATAGGCATAGGTTCCATTATTCTCATAGAGTTTATTCAAGATATTTTCACTTTGCGGAGCAAAATCAAAAGAGAACTCTTTACACTCCAGAGAATAACTGCATAGCTGCATGTTTTGCAAAAGGTTATGTTTGTATTCTGTTTTTTGAGTATGATACAACTCTGTAAAAAGCAATACTAGCAGGATCTCTAAAAGAGAGAAAAAAACAAGAAAGTTTTTAAAAAGGGATTCTTTTTCATAGTTTTTCAAGTATATACCCTTTCCCTCTGATATTTTTAATATCGATGTCTAATTTTTGTTTGATTTTAGTAAGGGCTACACGTAAAGCAGTGTCTGAAGTGTGATCAAGACATTCATAGAGTTCTTCTTTCGTGATGACTGAACCGCATTGCGTTAAAAGCTTTTCAAAAATTTTTAATTGTACATTACCTAGATCGACAATCTCTCCATTTAACCTTAGTATCTGTGACTCTGGGTCATACGCTAAATGTTTATAGGTAAGTGTAGATGTTGCAAATTTTGCAGCGATACGTATGAGCAATTCTTGGGGATCAAAAGGTTTTTTAATGTAGTCAATGGCACCTAATTTAAACCCTTCAGCCATAGAGTTCATATCTGTCAGTGCCGTAATGAAGATGGTGGGGGTTGTATCTTCTGCATGGCGAAGAGACTGAAGGAGGTCAAGGCCATTGCCTTGCGGAAGATTAATGTCAAGTAAGTAAAGATCGTAGGTGTTGTTAAAGGTCAACTCTTCTGCTTCTTCTATACTGAGTGCTGTATCAACATCGTATCCTTCTTTAGAAAGAAACAGCTGTAGCGTCTCACTAAGTATATGATCATCTTCAAGTAGCAGTAGTTTCATATAGTGTCTTCCTTAGCGTTGGTAATAATATTTTAACATAAGAGTAGCAATAGTATCGAGATGGAACATATTCGCATCTTTGATAGTCAGTATCTACATAAATATTACTTTATATTTGGTGCACTATGATAAGTAAAATAGTTTATACAGTAACCTTATATAGAGAACCTTTTTTGATTACATTATTCTAATTCTATCAAGAATTGTGTTATTGAAGTGTTACCTCAGATGAGTGAGGCTTTTTCTACCACGCGTCTCGCAGAAACAAATGTTTCGGCATAGCTTCCATGGGTTAGGGGAGATATAATGATGCCTTTCTCTTTTGAAGCAGCATGGATGAACTTTCCATTGCCTATGTAGATACCCACGTGAGTGATGGGAATGCCACGTTTTTTGTCAGTGAGAAAGAAGAGAAGATCTCCTTTTTGTAAGTTATCAATATTAACGACTTCACCTTTTTTTGATTGTTCCCAGGCGGTTCTGGGGAGGTTGATGTTGTGTTTTTTGTAAAGGTATTGTACATAGCCTGAACAGTCAAACCCTTCCGGTGTCGTACCGCCCCAAACATATCTACCGCCTTTGTAGTATTTTGCATCTTCTAAGAGTTTTTGTTTGTCTATCTCTGACAGTTGGTAGTTTTTGCCTGATTTTTTTGCTGCAGCTTGTTCTTTGGCTATACGTTGGGCTCTTAAACGTGCAGCTTCAGCCATACGGGCAAGATATTCGGCACGGTGCAATTCATCATAGATGGCTTGTAGTGAATACTCTGTAGCTTTTTGGTTGAGATAGGCATTTTCAGTATGGCGCATCTCTGTACTTTGAACTACATTACCACTTTTATCGGTAATGGTAAAGAGACTTGCGTGAGAGAGTGAAAAAATGTATAAAAATGAAAAGAGTAGTTTGAACATGTATTCCATCCATACTTTTTGATACTATAACACAAAAAATATGAATGAAGGTTTTTTAGTGGACCGTTCCGCAGAAGTTTGCATCACAGCCATTGACTGCACCGGAAAATTTGGAGTTGTCAATGAAGAATTTCAAGAGACGTTCTTTACGGTTCTGGAAAAGTGAATTTTTAAGACTAGCGAGTGCTTCAGGTTTATCTTTATGTATTTTTTCGAGTTTACCTGTAGTCTCGAAATAGAATTCCCAGTCGTCCTCATCTATTTGTTTAGCCATATAAAATGGTGTACCATGACAGGAAGTACATAGTTTTTGTACAGTTCGAAATGCTTTTGTATCATACTTTTCTGCGCAGAAAGAGAGAGAAGTGAGCGAAACAATGAGGAGTGGAAGAACGACGATTTTTGGCATAAAAAGACCTTTTTATGCCCATTGTAATATCTGTATGTGTAGTTTGTGTGTAGTTGTATTTAGTTAGGGTACGAATAAGATATAATACGCTCCATGAATCATAATATCATCATTATAGGGGGAGGCGCAAGTGCACTGATGCTTGCATCTCTACTGCCTAAAAATACGGCTACCATCATAGAGTCCAACCCAAAGCCGGGTGCGAAGATACTTGTTTCGGGCGGAGGCAAATGTAACATTACCAATAGTCGCATGGGAACACAGTACTTTCTGGGTGATACAAACTTCGTACAAGAACCCTTAAAAAAATTTAATGAAAAAGCACTTTTACGATGGCTGGAGAGACAAAACCTGCATCCTGTACTGAGGAAAGAAACACAGTTCTTTTGTAGAGACTCTGCTAAAGAGTTGTTGGATATTTTTTTAAAAGAGAGTAAGAAACAAACACTCTGTACCTCTGAACAGGTTTTGGAAGTAACCAAGCGTGATGAGATCTTTTATGTGAAGACAAATAAAAAAACATATACGGCAAAAGCAGTAGTGGTCGCTTCGGGCGGGTTGAGTTATCCTAAGATCGGTGCGAGCAGCATAGGGTATGAAATCGCAGAGGCATTTGGACATACGGTGGTGAAGACTGCCCCGGCTCTGGTAGGTTTTACGGTACAAAAAGAGCAATTCTTTTTCAAAGAACTCTCCGGAGTTTCGACAGATGTGAAAATACACGTAGGAGATAATGTGTGTGAAGGTGCTTTACTTTTTGCACATAAAGGAATGAGCGGCCCTGCTGTACTGGATGCCTCTCTTTACTGGGAGAAAGGGAAGATCGAGATTGATTTTTTACCTCATTTTTCTTGGAAAAACGTACAGGGAAGTAAAAAACAGGTATCTTCTCTTTTGCCTATGCCAAAGCGTGTTACCAAAGCATTTTTGATACAATTCCGGCTGGAAGACAAACCTTTCCATCAGCTTACAAAACAAGAATTGGAAACACTTCAAACGTTAAGTCACTATAGCCTTTCGCCTGCAGGTACTTTTGGTTACGCTAAAGCGGAGGTTACCAAGGGTGGCGTTGAGACATCTGAAGTAGACGGCAGTACGATGATGAG
>Ga0210119_1000302_pt1 | contig 10863 bp, 5 predicted proteins | sample China_Bullhead_C_2_FD_184859 | JGI IMG/M metagenome (GOLD analysis project Ga0210119, IMG submission 184859) | Wetland microbial communities from San Francisco Bay, California, USA, that impact long-term carbon sequestration -... | ecosystem: Environmental > Aquatic > Marine > Wetlands ... | reverse complement strand
GGACGATCCAGGTGCCGCTGCCAGGGTTATCAAGAACTTCGCCAAGGAGCACAACGCTCTGCAGGCGGTTTCGCTGTCGGCCGGCGGGCAATTGCTGCCCGCGTCGGATCTGGCGACGTTGGCAGACCTGCCGACGCTGGATCAGGCGCGAGCAATGCTGCTCGGCGTGATGATGGCACCGATGACCAAGCTGGCACGCACGTTGGCCGAACCTTCCGCGATGCTCGCACGCACACTGAGTGCACGCGGCAGCCAGGAAGCGGCCTGAGGCAAAGTCCGGACGATTTACCTGACTCAGGAAACAGAACTTTAGAGGAAATATCAAAATGGCAATGTCAAACGAAGACCTGCTCAAGGAACTGAGCGCAAAGCCGATCATGGAGGTCGTTGAACTCGTCAAGATGCTCGAGGACGAGTGGGGCGTATCCGCCGCTGCTCCGGTAGCTGTTGCTGCTGGTCCGGCCGCGGGTGGCGATGCAGCCGCAGCCGCGGAAGAGAAGGACGAGTTCGACGTCGTTCTCGCGAGCTTCGGCGGCAACAAGGTTGCCGTCATCAAGGCTGTCCGCACGATTACCGGCCTGGGCCTCAAGGAGGCCAAGGACGCAGTCGAGGGCGCTCCGTCGACGATCAAGGAAGGTGTAGCAAAAGCTGAAGCAGAAGAGATCAAGAAGACGCTTGAAGAAGCCGGCGCAACGGTCGAACTCAAGTAATCACTTGATAATTAGCTTTTGTTACAGGACCCGGCGGTCCGAAAGTCGGGCAAGCAGCCAGCCGCTCAGCGGCTGGCTGCTTGCGCGCATCTGAATTAAACGAGGGTGATCCCGAATGGCTTATTCGTTCACTGAGAAAAAGCGCATCCGCAAGAATTTCGGCAAACGGCCGACGATTCTAGATGTTCCTTACCTGCTGTCGATCCAGGTCGATTCCTACCGGAAGTTCCTGCAGACCGACAAGACGCTGGAGGACCGTGATGAAATCGGTTTGCATGCGGCGTTCCAGTCCGTCTTCCCGATCGTCAGTTACTCCGGGAATGCGGCACTCGAGTACGTGAGTTACCGGCTCGGAGAGCCGGTGTTCGACGTCAAGGAGTGCCAGATGCGCGGGCTGACCTACGCGGCGCCGATCCGCGTCAAGGTGCGTCTCGTGATCTATGACAAGGAGGCCAGCGGCACCCCGAAGCCCGTCAAGGACATACGGGAGCAGGAAGTCTATCTCGGCGAAATGCCGCTGATGACCGACCACGGCACCTTCGTGATCAACGGCACGGAGCGCGTTATCGTGTCGCAGCTGCATCGCTCTCCGGGCGTTTTCTTCGATCACGACAAGGGCAAGACGCACAGCTCCGGCAAGCTGCTGTTCTCCGCTCGCATCATCCCTTACCGCGGTTCCTGGCTCGACTTCGAGTTCGATCCGAAGGACTGCGTCTACGCCAGGATCGACCGCCGCCGCAAGCTGCCGGTCACTATCATCCTGCGCGCACTGGAGATGACGAACGAAGAAATGCTCGAGATGTTCTTCGAGACCAATGATTTCTTCCTCTCGGACAAGGAAATCAAGATGGGTCTCGTTCCCGAGCGCCTGCGCGGAGAGACTGCGACCTTCGATATCAAGCTCGGTCGCAAGGTGATCGTCGAGGAAGGCCGCCGTATTACGGCGAAGCACGTCCGCGACATGGAGAAATCCAGCGTCGACAAACTCACGGTTCCGGCCGAGTACCTCGAGGGCAAGATTCTCGCCCACGACATCGTCGATACGGAGACCGGTGAGCTGCTGGCGGCCGCCAACGCGGAGCTGACTGCCGAGCTCATCGACACCCTGATCGAGAATGGCGTCGACCAGATTCGCACGCTGTACGTAAACGACCTCGATCGTGGACCGTTCATTTCGAACACTCTGAACATCGATCCCTCGACGACCCGCCTCGAGGCGCTCGTCGAGATTTACCGGATGATGCGTCCGGGCGAGCCGCCGACCAAGGAGGCCGCGGAAAACCTGTTCCAGAACCTGTTCTTCAACGCGGACCGATATGACCTCTCGGCCGTAGGCCGCATGAAGTTCAACCGCCGTGTCGGCCGCGATACGTCGGAAGGTGAGGGTGTGCTCGAGAAGGAGGACATCCTCGACGTTCTGAAGACCCTCATCGACATCCGTAACGGCTACGGCACCGTCGACGACATCGACCACCTCGGCAACCGTCGTGTGCGCAGTGTCGGCGAAATGGCGGAGAACGCCTTCCGCGTGGGCCTGGTGCGCGTGGAGCGCGCCGTGAAGGAACGCCTGACGCAGGCTGAGACCGAGGGCCTGATGCCGCAGGAGATGATCAACGCGAAGCCGGTGGCGGCCGCGGTGAAAGAATTCTTCGGCTCGAGCCAGCTGTCGCAGTTCATGGACCAGAACAACCCGCTGTCCGAAGTCACGCACAAGCGGCGCGTGTCGGCGCTCGGCCCGGGCGGCCTGACGCGCGAGCGCGCGGGATTCGAAGTGCGTGACGTGCATCCGACTCATTACGGCCGTGTATGCCCGATCGAGACGCCGGAAGGGCCGAACATCGGCCTGATCAATTCGCTTGCGGTCTATTCCCGCACCAACGAGTACGGCTTCCTCGAGACGCCGTACCGCAAGGTGGTGGATGGCAAGGCGACCAGCGAAATCGAGTACCTGTCGGCCATCGAGGAAAGCCAGTACATCATCGCGCAGGCGAACTCCGAGCTGGACGGCAACAATCGCTTTGTCGACGACCTAGTGTCGGTCCGCCATAAGAACGAATTCACGCTCGCCGGTCCGATGGACGTTAATTACATGGACGTCAGTCCCCGCCAGATCGTATCGGTTGCGGCGGCGCTGATTCCGTTCCTCGAGCACGACGATGCAAACCGCGCCCTGATGGGCTCGAACATGCAGCGGCAGGCTGTGCCGACGCTGCGTTCGGAAGCGCCTCTCGTGGGAACGGGCATCGAGCGCGCCGTTGCGGTCGACTCGGGCGTCACCGTGGTTGCACGCCGCGGCGGCAAGGTCGATTCCGTGGACGCATCGCGTATCGTCGTTCGCGTCAACGATGACGAGACCAGCGCCGAAGAGCCGGGTGTCGACATCTACAACCTGACGAAGTACACGCGCTCTAACCAGAACACCTGCATCAACCAGCGCCCGCTGGTGTCGGCCGGTGATGCGATCGCTTCCGGCGACGTGCTGGCTGACGGCCCATCGACGAATATGGGCGAGCTGGCACTCGGGCAGAACCTGCTCGTCGCGTTCATGCCGTGGAACGGCTACAACTTCGAGGACTCGATCCTGATCTCGGAGCGGGTCGTCGAGGAAGACCGCTTCACGACCATCCATATCGAGGAACTGCAGTGTGTCGCGCGCGACACCAAGCTCGGCCCCGAGGACATAACCTCGGATATCCCGAACGTCGGTGATGCTGCGCTGGCGAAGCTCGATGAGTCCGGTATCGCATTCATCGGCGCCGAGGTGAAAGCCGGCGACATCCTGGTCGGCAAGGTAACGCCGAAGGGCGAGACCCAGCTGACCCCGGAAGAGAAGCTGCTGCGTGCGATCTTCGGTGAGAAGGCTTCTGACGTTAAGGACACCTCGCTGCGCGTGCCGCCGGGTATGGACGGAACCGTCATCGACGTGCGGGTGTTTACCCGTGACGGCGTCGAAAAGGATGCCCGCGCACTGTCGATCGAGAGATCGGAACTCGAGAGCGTCCGCAAGGACCTCGACGATACGCTGCGTATTCTCGAAGAGGACATCTACGAGCGCGTCGAGCGCATGCTCACGAACAAGGTGGCGCAGGGCGGTCCGAATAAGCTCAAGTCGGGCTCGAAGATCACCAAGGCCTACCTCGAGGAGGTGCCGCGCGAGCAGTGGTTCGAAATTCGTCTGAAGAACGACGACGCCAACGAGCAGCTCGAAAAGGCGTACGAGCGCCTGAAGTCGCAGCGCGAAGAGTTCGATCGCCGCTTTGATGAAAAGAAGGCGAAGATCACGGCGGGCGACGACCTGGCGCCAGGCGTGCTGAAGATGGTCAAGGTTTACCTGGCCGTCAAGCGCCGCATCCAGCCGGGCGACAAGATGGCCGGCCGCCACGGGAACAAGGGCGTGATCTCGACGATCGTACCGGTCGAAGACATGCCGTACCTCGAGGACGGGACGCCAGTCGACATCGTTCTGAACCCGCTCGGCGTGCCGTCGCGCATGAACGTCGGACAGGTGCTTGAAACCCACCTGGGCTGGGCCGCGAAGGGGCTCGGCAGGAAGATCGACGAGATGCTCAAGGCGCAGGAGTCGACGGCGAGGGTCCGAGGGCTGCTGGAGACGATCTACAACAAGACCGGCGGCAAGGACGAAGACATCAAGTCGCTCAGCGACGCGGAAGTTCTCGAGCTTGCCGGCAACCTGACGAACGGCGTGCCTACGGCGACCCCCGTGTTCGACGGCGCGACGGAGGCCGAGATCAAGGGCCTGCTCGAGCTGGCCGGTCTCAACCAGTCCGGCCAGTCGACGCTGTTCGACGGCCGCACGGGCGAGAAATTCGATCGTGATGTCACCGTCGGCTACATGTACATGCTGAAGCTGAACCATCTCGTCGACGACAAGATGCATGCCCGCTCGACGGGTCCGTACAGCCTCGTGACCCAGCAGCCGCTGGGCGGCAAGGCGCAGTTCGGCGGCCAGCGTTTCGGCGAGATGGAGGTCTGGGCGCTGGAAGCCTACGGCGCCGCCTACACGTTGCAGGAAATGCTGACCGTCAAGTCGGACGACGTGCAGGGCCGAACCAAGATGTACAAGAACATCGTCGACGGCGAGCACGAGATGGATGCCGGAATGCCGGAATCGTTCAATGTCCTGGTGAAGGAGATTCGTTCTCTGGGTATCAACATTGAGCTGGAGACAGAGTAATGAAAGATCTCTTAAAGCTTTTCAAATACCAGAACCCGGTCGACGATTTCGACGCGATTCGGATCGGCCTGGCATCGCCCGACATGGTCCGTTCATGGTCGTTCGGCGAGGTCAAGAAGCCCGAGACGATCAACTACCGGACGTTCAAGCCGGAGCGTGACGGCCTGTTCTGCGCGAAGATCTTCGGACCGATCAAGGACTACGAGTGCCTGTGCGGCAAGTACAAGCGACTCAAGCACCGCGGTGTGGTCTGCGAGAAGTGCGGCGTCGAGGTGACGCAGACCAAGGTGCGCCGCGAGCGCATGGCTCACATCGAGCTTGCCAGCCCGGTTGCGCACATCTGGTTCCTCAAGTCGCTCCCGAGCCGCATCGGCCTGATGCTCGACATGACACTCAGGGAGATTGAGCGCGTCCTCTATTTCGAGGCCTTTGTCGTGGTCGAGCCCGGTATGACCGAACTCGAGCGCGGCCAGCTGCTCACGGACGAGATGTACCTCGAGGCGCTGGAGCAATACGGTGACGAGTTCGATGCCCGCATGGGTGCCGAGGCCGTCCGCGACATGCTCCGGACGATCGACCTGCAGCGCGAAGTACTGTCGGTCCGCGAGGACATCGACGCAACGCGTTCCGAGACCAAGATCAAGCGCCTGTCCAAGCGGCTCAAGCTGCTGGAGTCATTCATCGAGTCCGGCAACAAGCCCGAGTGGATGGTGCTGACCGTCCTGCCGGTACTGCCGCCCGACCTGCGTCCGCTGGTGCCGCTGGATGGTGGCCGGTTCGCGACGTCGGACCTGAACGACCTGTATCGCCGCGTCATCAACCGTAATAATCGCCTGCGACGGCTGCTCGAGCTCAATGCGCCGGACATCATCGTGCGCAACGAGAAGCGCATGCTGCAGGAGTCCGTGGACGCGCTGCTCGACAACGGCCGCCGCGGCCGTGCCATTACCGGAACCAATAAGCGGCCGCTGAAGTCGCTGGCCGACATGATCAAGGGCAAGCAGGGTCGCTTCCGCCAGAACCTGCTCGGCAAGCGAGTCGACTACTCGGGGCGTTCGGTCATCGTGGTCGGCCCGACGCTCAAGCTGCACCAGTGCGGCCTGCCGAAGAAGATGGCCCTGGAACTGTTCAAGCCGTTCATTTTCTCGAAGCTGCAGTTGCGCGGCGAAGCGACGACGATCAAGGCTGCCAAGCGCCTCGTGGAACGCGAAGGCCCGGAGGTGTGGGATATCCTCGAAGAGGTCATCCGCGAGCACCCGGTGCTGCTCAACCGTGCCCCGACGCTTCACCGCCTGGGTATCCAGGCGTTCGAGCCCGTGCTGATCGAGGGTAAGGCGATCCAGCTGCACCCGCTCGTCTGTACCGCGTTCAACGCGGACTTCGACGGCGACCAGATGGCCGTGCACGTGCCGTTGTCGCTGGAAGCGCAGCTCGAGGCACGCGCGCTTATGATGTCGTCGAACAACATCCTGTCGCCGGCTAACGGTGATCCGATCATCGTGCCGTCGCAGGACGTGGTGCTCGGTCTCTATTACATGACCCGCACGCGCGTGAACGCGAAGGGCGAGGGCATGATCCTCGCAGACCTCGACGAGGCGCGTCGCGCCTATGAAAACGGCGTCGCCGAGCTGCAGGCCAAGGTTAGGATTCGTGTGCCGATGGATGAAGTCGGCGAGGACGGCGAGCGGCGCCGCGTGGTGAAGCTCGTGGAAACCACGATCGGCCGCGCCCTGCTCTCCGGCATTCTGCCGCCGGGGCTCGACTTCGATCTCGTCAACCGCACGATGTCGAAGAAGGCGATCTCCAACGTCATCAACGCCTGCTACCGCCGGCTTGGCCTGAAGAAGACCGTCGTCTTCGCGGACCGCCTCATGTATACGGGCTTCCGCCTCGCGACGACGGCCGGCATCTCCATCGGCGTCAACGACATGGTCGTGCCGGAGAGCAAGCCCGACATCCTCGCCGTGGCCGAAGCCGAGGTTAAGGAGATCCAGGACCAGTACGGTTCCGGTCTCGTGACTGATGGCGAGCGCTACAACAAGGTTGTCGATATCTGGTCGCGCACCAATGACCAGGTGGCCAAGGCGATGATGGACAAGCTCGGCACCGAGAAGGTCAAGGATGCCGGCGGCAAGGAGGTCGACCAGGAGTCCTTCAACTCGATCTACATGATGGCCGACTCCGGCGCGCGTGGTTCCGCTGCGCAGATCCGCCAGCTGGCCGGCATGCGCGGCCTGATGGCGAAGCCGGATGGCTCGATCATCGAGACGCCCATTACCGCGAACTTCCGCGAAGGTCTCGACGTGCTGCAGTACTTCATCTCCACGCACGGTGCCCGTAAAGGTCTCGCCGATACGGCGCTGAAGACCGCGAACTCGGGTTACCTGACGCGACGTCTGGTCGATGTCGCGCAGGACCTGGTGGTGACCGAGGTGGATTGTGAAACCAAGAACGGCGTTTCGATGTCGCCGCTCGTTGAGGGCGGCGACATTGTCGAGCCGCTGCGCGAGCGTGTGCTTGGTCGTGTCCTCGCCGAAGCCGTGCTGATTCCCGGCACGGACAAGGTCGCATTCGATGCCGGAACCATGCTCGACGAAGCCACGGTACAGCGACTCGAGGAATACTCCATTGACAACGTTCTGGTGCGGTCGCCGATCACCTGTGAGGTTCGCTACGGCGTGTGTTCGCAGTGTTACGGCCGCGACCTCGCGCGCGGCCAGCGGATCAACATCGGTGAAGCGGTAGGCGTCATCGCCGCACAGTCGATCGGTGAGCCTGGAACGCAGCTTACGATGCGTACCTTCCATATCGGTGGCGCAGCATCACGGTCGGCTGCGGTCAATAACATCGAGATCAAATCGAAGGGTATTGCGAAGCTGAACAACATCAAGACGGTCGCACATCACAAGGGCTACCTCGTGGCCGTGTCGCGCTCCGGAGAGATTTCGGTTATCGACGATCTCGGCCGCGAGCGCGAGCGCTACAAGGTGCCTTACGGCGCGACCATCACGGTGGGGGACGGCGAGGAGGTCAAGCCGGGCCAGATCGTTGCCAACTGGGATCCGCATACGCACCCGGTCGTGACGGAGGTTGCCGGCAAGCTGAAGTTCCAGGACTTCGTTGACGGCGTAACGGTCGCTGAGCAGATCGACGAGTTCACCGGCCTGACGTCCATTGTCGTGCTGGATCCGAAGAGCCGCGGCGGCGTCGGCAAGGACCTGCGACCCGTTGCCCGCCTGGTCGACAACGATGACAAGGACATCTGCTTCGCGAACACGGAAATCCCGGCGGTATACGCCTTGCCAGTGGGCGCGATCATCAGCATGTCCGACGGTGCACAGGTTGCGGTCGGCGACGTCATCGCCCGTATCCCGCAGGAGTCGTCGAAGACTCGCGATATCACCGGTGGTCTGCCGCGTGTCGCCGACCTCTTCGAGGCCCGCAAGCCGAAGGACCCGGCGATCATGGCGGAGTACACCGGTACGGTCAGCTTCGGCAAGGAGACCAAGGGCAAGCGCCGCCTGGTGATTACCGACGAGGCTGGCGAGAGCCATGAGGAGCTCATTCCGAAGTGGCGTCACCTGAACGTCTTCGAAGGCGAGCAGGTCGTCAGGGGCGAAGTCATCGCGGACGGCGAGCCGAACCCGCACGACATCCTGCGGCTGCAGGGCGTCGAGGAACTCGCCGACTATCTCGTTCGCGAGATCCAGGACGTCTACCGCCTGCAGGGCGTGAAGATCAATGACAAGCACATCGAGGTGATCATTCGCCAGATGCTCCGCAAGGTGCACGTCGAGTCGCCGGGCGACAGCCTGTACCTGCGCGGCGAACAAATCGACAAGGCACGTTTCCACGAAGTCGCTGAGCAGCTCGAGGCGCAGGGCAAGGAACCCCTGACGATCGAGCCGGTGCTGCTCGGTATCACGAAGGCATCGCTGGCAACGGAGTCGTTCATCTCGGCGGCCTCGTTCCAGGAAACGACGCGCGTCCTGACGGAAGCGGCGGTTCGTGGCCTCAAGGACGAGCTTCGTGGCCTCAAGGAAAATGTCATCGTCGGCCGCCTTATCCCGGCAGGTACCGGGTTCGCGCATCACGCCGAAAGACGGCGCACGCGCGAGCAGGATCTTGCCGATCAGCTCAAGGAGCTCGAGGAGACGCAGCGGGCCGAGGCGGAAGAAGCCGAGGCGGCAGAAGCAGCCGCGCAGGCCGAGGAAGCGGAGGTTGCGAGCGACGAGAGTGAAGAGGCCCGGTCGGAGGCTTGATAATCAAAGGCTTAGCGGCCGCAATGCGGCCGCTACCGGCCTTGCTTGACACGCTGTACGGCGCGTCAATACAATGCCCGCCCTCATGACGAGGGCCCGCTTTTTGGCGGGCCCTGACAATTTGCGGACGAAGCCAGGAAAAACTCAGGCAGGTTAAGCACTTGCGGTTTCGTTCCACTGCCCGACAACGAGCCCGGTGAGGTTCGGCAGTCGGGTGCGCGCGTTTTTTTGCCGCGCACGGTACGAATTTTTTGACAATCAGACAAAGAGATAAGGGCCTATGGCCACAGTGAATCAGTTAGTACGCAAGCCGCGCCAGTCCAAGCGCGAGAAGAGCACCGTGCCAGCGCTAGAGGCATGCCCGCAGCGCAGGGGCGTTTGTACTCGCGTGTACACGACGACACCGAAGAAGCCGAACTCGGCCATGCGCAAGGTGGCGCGTGTCCGCCTGACCAACGGCTTCGAAGTCACGTCGTACATCGGCGGTGAGGGACACAACCTGCAGGAGCACTCGGTTGTGTTGATTCGCGGCGGCCGTGTGAAGGACCTGCCCGGCGTGCGTTACCACACGGTGCGCGGCACGCTCGATTGTGCCGGCGTTTCCGATCGCAGGCAGGGCCGCTCCAAGTACGGCACGAAGCGACCAAAATCGTAAATAACAACATAGAGGAATCGTAGCAGCGCGCCGCGGCGCGCGACGTTCGAATTCAGGAACCCCCAATGTCCAGACGCACACAGGCGCCGAAGCGCCATATCCTTCCCGACCCGAAGTACCAGAGCCAGCTGCTCGCGAAGTTCATGAACATGATCATGAACGACGGCAAGAAGTCCGTGGCCGAGCGCATCATTTACGGTGCGCTGGACCGTATTTCTGACCGGGAGACGCACTCCGGCGAGAAGGCTCTGGAGCTGCTCGAGCAGGCTCTCGAGAATGTGAAGCCGGTCGTCGAGGTGAAGTCGCGTCGCGTTGGTGGTGCAACCTACCAGGTGCCTGTCGAGGTGCGTCCCGCACGTCGCCAGACGCTGGCCATGCGCTGGGTCATCGATGCTGCCCGCAAGCGTGGCGAGAAGTCGATGGCGCATCGCCTCGCCCATGAACTGATGGAAGCCGCGGACAATCGCGGTACGGCCGTCAAGAAGAAAGAAGATACGCACCGCATGGCGGAAGCCAACAAGGCGTTCTCCCACTATCGTTGGTAATCGGTTTACGTGGCCGACTACCCGAGTATCTTTCCGTGTCCCGCACAACCCCAATCGAGCGCTACCGCAATATCGGCATCATGGCCCATATTGACGCGGGCAAGACGACCACTACGGAGCGCGTGCTGTTCTACACCGGTGTATCTCACAAGATAGGTGAGGTGCATGACGGTGCTGCCGTCATGGACTGGATGGAGCAGGAGCAGGAGCGCGGCATTACGATTACGTCGGCTGCAACGACATGCTTCTGGAAGGGCATGGACCAGCAGTATGCCGAGCACCGTATCAATATCATCGATACGCCCGGGCACGTCGACTTTACGATCGAGGTCGAGCGCAGCCTGCGGGTGCTCGACGGCGCCGTCACGGTGCTGTGTTCAGTAGGCGGCGTGGAGCCGCAGACGGAAACGGTCTGGCGGCAGGGCAACAAGTACAAAGTACCGCGCATGGTGTTCGTCAACAAGATGGACCGCGCCGGCGCCAACTTCCTGCGCGT
>Ga0210119_1000301_pt1 | contig 10910 bp, 10 predicted proteins | sample China_Bullhead_C_2_FD_184859 | JGI IMG/M metagenome (GOLD analysis project Ga0210119, IMG submission 184859) | Wetland microbial communities from San Francisco Bay, California, USA, that impact long-term carbon sequestration -... | ecosystem: Environmental > Aquatic > Marine > Wetlands ... | reverse complement strand
AGCGAATAACGCGCGATGCTCCGGCCAGGAGCGCGGCGATCATACGCCGTTGGCTGGGTGATGTTGGGCGTTACGGAAAAGTCTAGCGGCTAGGCGAGAACGGCTGGGTTCTGGTAGTTTAGCCGCGATGAAATTCGTGGTCGGCAATTTCGCTCCCGATATCGTTTCCCAGCTCCGCAACTACGCCAAGCTGATGCGCCTGGACAGGCCTATCGGCACCTGGTTGCTGCTCTGGCCGACCTTGTGGGCGCTGTGGCTCGCGGGAGAAGGCCATCCGGATCCCGGACTGTTCGTCGTGTTCGTGCTCGGTGTGGTCGTCATGCGTTCCGCGGGCTGCGTACTCAACGACTACGTCGACCGCGACATCGACCCGTACGTCGAGCGCACGCGCACACGGCCGATCGCTTCCGGCGCGGTGTTGCCCATGGAAGCATTGACCCTGTTTGCGGCGCTCGGCTTCGTCGCCGTGGGTCTCGCGACCATGCTGAACCGGCCCGCGCAGCTGCTGGCCATCGTCGCTGCTGCGACGATGGCCAGCAGCTGCGCGGGCCATCGTCGCAGCAGCTGGCCATCGTCGCAGCAGCGTTGACGATCGCTTACCCGTTTTTCAAACGATTCGTGTCGATACCGCAGTTCATTCTTGGTGCGGCATTCGGCTGGACAGCGCCGATGGCGTTCGCCGCGCACACGGGCGGCACACCGCAACTGGCCTGGCTGGTATTCGGCGCGGCGCTCGTGTGGGCTGTTATCTACGACACTTTCTATGCGATGGTGGACCGGGAAGACGACCTCAAGATCGGTGTCAAATCCACCGCTCTGCTGTTCGGCGACATGGACCTGTTCGTGATCGCCGGCCTGCAGCTGGTGATGATCATGGCTCTCGTGCTCATCGGCCTGCGCGCGGAACTCGGGCCCTGGTATTACGGCTCGGTCGCCGTATCGGCGGGCCTGATGGTGTATCACCTCTGGCTAGCGCGCGACCGCGATCCCGTCGGCTGCTTCAAGGCATTCCTGCACAACCGCTATATCGGCATGGTGATCTTCATCGGCATCGTGCTGCACTACGCGTTCAACCCCTAGCCCCAGCAATTAGGGGAGCAATTAGGGGACAGTGACTTTAAGTGCGAGGCGCCTCGCCTCGCACTTAAAGTCACTGTCCCCTAATTGCCTCGCACTTAAAGTCACTGTCCCCTAATTGCCTGGCACTTAAAGTCACTGTCCCCTAATTGCCTTTTTCTAGCCGCCGATGTAGTACATCTCCGGTTTGTGGATCTCGCGGCCGTGCCGGGCTCCGGTCCCGGCGGGCGCATAACGCGCACGGACTTCGACCAGTACATCAAGCGGCAGGCGGTGGCTGGAGTCGCCCCGCAGCTCCCTTCTGGCGCCGCCCCGGCCGCAACGACGACCGAGGTCAAGGTTATTGGCCTGCGGCGCATCATCGCCGAACGCATGGCGGCCGCGAAGCGCGAAATTCCGCATTTCGCCTACGTCGAAGAGATCGACATTACCGAGCTCGAGGCGCTCAGGAAGCACCTCAACGGCAAGCGAACCGACCCTTCGGAGCGCCTGACCTTGCTACCGTTCCTCGGCCTCGCACTGATCCGCGCCTTGCGCGATTTCCCGCAATGCAATACGACCTACGACAAGGAACGTAACGTGCTGCTGCGACACGGTGCCGTGCACCTCGGGATCGCGACGCAAACGCCTGACGGCCTCAAGGTGCCGGTCGTTCGCAACGCACATGCGTTGTCGATTGACGCACTCGTCTCGGAGATCCGCCGTGTGTCGCAGGCGGCGAAGGACAACAGCGCGAAGAAGGAAGAGCTGAGCGGCTCCACCATCACGATAACCAGCCTCGGCAAGCTCGGCGGGATCGTCTCCACGCCGGTCATCAACCAGCCCGAGGTTGCAATCATCGGTGTCAATCGTGCCGTCGAACGGCCGGTTGTCGTCAACGGGCAGATCGCGGTCAGGCTGATGATGAACCTGTCGTCATCCTTCGATCACCGCTTCGTCGATGGCTATGACGCTGCCGCCATGATTCAGGGCATCAAGGAGATGCTCGAACACCCGGCGACGATATTCCTGCCACAGTGAGCAGCTATCTCTTCGAGCCCCCGCCGCCGGTATCGGTCGAGATCGCCGGCCGCGACGCCCGGTTTCCGGTCAATCGTATTTTCTGTGTGGGACGCAACTACGCCGCGCACGTTCGGGAAATGGGTTTCGATCCGGACCGCGAGCAGCCGTGTTACTTCACCAAGGCCAGCTGCTGCATCGCGCCATCCGGCAGCGAGATACCTTACCCGCCGTCCACGAACAACTACCATCACGAAATCGAGCTGGTCGTTGCCATCGGTGAGCCCGGCTTCGAGCTCGCGGAAGACGACGCTCTGTCGGTCGTATTTGGCTACGCCTGCGGTCTGGACATGACGCGACGCGATCTGCAGACGGCGTCCCGCGAAAGCAAGGGACCCTGGGATACGGGCAAGGACTTCGAAAACGCCGCGATCGTCAGCCCGATAAGGCCGGCAGCAGAAACCGGTCACCCGGTCAGCGGCCGCATCGAGCTCTGCGTCAACGGCGAACAACGCCAGGACTCGGACCTCGCAAACCTCATCTGGTCCGTGCCGGAGATCATCGCTCACCTGTCACGCTTCTACCGCCTCGAACCGGGCGACCTCATCTTCACGGGCACGCCGGAAGGAGTGGGTCCGGTCGGCCCGGGCGACCGCATTACCGGTAGCGTAGCGGGCATCGGCGAGATCACTCTGCAGATACGAGCATAGCTTCGCTCCGCTACGCGAATTTCAGCAGCATGACAACGCTGCCGAGCGCAAGCGACGCGAGCAACACAGCCAGCAACAGCACCGCGCTGGGATGCCGCAAGCGCATAAGCGTCATCTGCATTTGCCACTCCGAGATTTTCGTCGCCTCCCCGAGGTGAGGGATCAGCTGCTCCTCGAGCTGCCGGCGGTCGTAGATCGACCTGCGGGGTTGCCCGAGCAGCACGGCCTGGTTGCGGGTGGCAATGGCCGAATCGCTGAAGACAACCTGATTCAGCGAGCTCCTGCTCTCGCGGCCGCGGTGGTCGCGAAGTGCGACCCGGTTGCCGCGCAACCCGATCGACGTGTTCATTATCGCCCTCGTCATCCAGTACATCATGGCCGTTATTGCAGCCAGTCCGGCGAGCGGCAACGCGAGACCGAACAGAATCAGCCACTGGGCACGCACGACGGCGAGGACGACAAACGCCGACATCAGGAGTGACATCGCGGCGAGCGCTATTCGTGCGCTGCGCTCCGCCCTGCGAACCACCGCGGGGTCCGGCCGGAACCACACCCAGTCGCGGGGAGGCCTGGCCGAGTCGGCCGTCGCAGTCGGTGATCGGGCCGGTCGTTTCGCAGTGGGCTCCAGGAAACCCTTCAGCAGCAGCGCTGCGAGGACCAGCACGAACAGTGCGATGCCGATCCACGAGACCGCGGAATAGAACCTGCGCTGCTCACGGGTACCGCGCAGCACTTCCTCGAGGCCCGCCGAACTGAAGTCATCGAGCCGCCGGCCTGCCGCATCCAGCCGGTAGACGCGCAGGTTGTCCCAGTCGCTGACCAGGGCACCGGCGCCGAACGGCAGGATCGCAATCGGGTCGGCATCATCCGGCAACGCCAGCCGCTTGACGAAACGCCAGTCCTCGTCGAACACGTAGACGCCGCCGTTGCGCAGATTGTTGCGCATGTTGTTCACCCACCACCGCCCGGCGACTCTTGCGAAATGCGTCGGCCATCGTTCTCCCCGCGACGCGGCTTCTTCGGGGATGACGTCGATACTCGAACCGGTTTCCGGAAAGCCCGTGCCACCGACCTCGAACGAGGCAAGCCGGTGGTTGTTGGTGTCTGCGACGAGCAGACGACCATCGTCGACCAGGAGCTGGTTCGGGAACCGGAGACCGCTAGCGAGCGACGCCAGTTGCTCGCCGTCGGCCGAGAACCTGCGCAGCGTGTGCCGCGACGTGTCGCTGAAGTAGATGACGTCGCCACCCGGTTCGGCGTATGCGTGGAAGGACGCGCGGAAATCAAGCGGCGGTACACCGAAAGGCTCGCACTGCATGCTCTGCAGGTCGCATCGGGCAAGACCGTTGCCCGGTTTCGGGTCGAAAATCGAGCGCCTGCTCTCCAGCCTCAGGTATGCGCGCAGGTTGTCCAGGAAGCCCCGGGGGTCGCTCCCGCGACGAACCAGGAAATCGCCGTTCGGGAAGAACGCGATACCGCCGATGACCCGGGTAACACCGAGCTTCGCGAGGTCGATGTGGCGAACGAACCGACCTTGCGGGTCGTGCTGCAGTAGATGATTCTGCACCTGGATGTACACATGGCCGGAAGGCGCCCGCACCAACTGTGCCGGTCCGCCGAAATCGAGCGCCCTGCCGTCCGCCCAGACTTTCACCGCGATCGCTACGGCCGCCAGGACCAGCACGGCCGCTGCGGCTGCAGGATGGACTTTTGCGTTCAGATTCATGCGCGAGGCCCCGGAAACTATCCTCTACCCTTCTGCGTGGCGGTGCCGCACGCAGCGAACGGGTCCACATTCAACGCAGGACTCGCCCTAATCGGCCATGCGGCGTTCGAGCTCCTCGATCCTGGCTTGCTGCGCCTGGATGACCTTGGTGAGCACCGCGACGATGTCCATCGGGCTCAGGCTCTCGCGGTCCCGGTTCGCGACCAGCGCAGGCACGTCTTCCGCGATGAATCCCACGTAGGTTTCGGCATCGTCGCCCTTGTAGTTGAACTGCACGGGCTCCAGATTCGCGAGCGCGATGAGCGCGTCCTCGACGCTCAGGAACTCGATGTTCTCCTTTCGAGCGCGGGATGAACTGTTCGTCCACACGCCGCCGGCAGACACGTAAGCCCCGCTCGCCATCTCTATCGGGTGTCCCGGCCGCTCGACGCCGAAACCGACGTTGCCCAGCCTGTCGATGGTGATGCGGTCGATCGAACCGGCGCCGATGGTCAGCGTGTTGGCCCGGTTGTGCAGAATGTAACCCGTATCCCCGGATGACTGGGTGATCATCAGGCCAGCCACGCTGCTGTTCTGCTCGTGAATCTGGATGCTGCCGTTAACCTCCAACCGCTGCTTCGGTTCGGTCGTGCCGATGCCCACGAAGTTCCCGTCATCCCAGACCTGGGACGTTCCGCCGACCGTCGGCTTGTCGAACCTGACCAGGAAATTTTCGTCGCCCTTCATTTCGACGCCAGCGGCAGGCTCTCCGGCCCCGCCGGGACCGGGTGGCCCGGGCGGTCCTGGCGGTCCGGGAGGACCCGGGGGTCCCGGTGGCCCGGGCGGCCCCGGGATACCCGGCGCGGGCTGCGCCTCGGCAGCCACCGTGGCAATCGGCTCCGGAGGCGATTCTTTCGTGTCGGCTGCGACCGGGTCCGCCTCCGGTTCAGGCGCTGCGGCAGCAAGTTCTTCGGCATTCGACTCCGACGGCTCGGCAGCAAGCTCCTCGGCGTCCGCGTCCGGTTCAGGCGCTGCGGCAGCAACTTCTTCGGTATCCGCGTCCGGTTCAGGCGCTGCGGCAGCAACTTCTTCGGTGTCCACGTCCGGTTCAGACGCTGCGGCAGCAACTTCTTCCGCGGCATCCTCTGGTTGCGGCGACACCGCTTCAGTGCCTGCGACAATTACCGCCCAGTCGGAACTCACAAACCCGGTTGACCCGTCATCCAGCTCCACGGCGAACCAGTCGGGCAGGGTCTCGACAAGTGGCCTCGGCTTGCTCTTGTGCAGGCGGCCGACGACCGTTGCACTCGCATCCGGCATCTCGCGAATCTTGACGTAGGAATTCACCTCGTCGACAGGAGCAACGAGTTCGGCGTCGACCGACAGCGGCAATACCGCAGCCAACACCACCAGCAATTTGCGCCCGAACGCATTTTTCACGACCGTCCCCCTTTGAGCGGGTCAGTCGCTATTTGTGCCACAGCCGGCTGCGATTGAATGTGACGCAGGTCCGCAGGACGCGCTAAGTATCTGATTGCTGGTTAAATTAGTTCGGGACGGCGGGCCAGGGAATCCGACTTATTCGCCAACGGCCTGGAACTGGTACATCGCCTCGACGACCGGCGACAGTGGCTCCCCGTAGCGCCCGAACCAGTTCTGGTAGATGCGGCGGATGCGCGCCGTGCGGTAGAGCGATGCGAGCGCCCGGTCGGCAGCAAGCCGGAATTCGGTATCCCCACGCGTAATCATGAATGCGTAAGGCTCGAACGACAGTGCGCTGCGCGTCATCGTGTAATCGTTCGCTGTGTTCGCATTGCGGAAGACCTGCCCGATGAGCATGGCCCGGTCGGATGCATAACCGTCGACCTTGCCTTTGTTCAGGAGTGCCATGCCCTCATCGTGGGTCTTTATCGGTTCGATCTTGATACGGAAGTCGTTGACCTCTGCGACGCGCCTGACGACGTCTTCAGTCGTCGTTCCGATGACGACGGCGATGCGTTTTTTGTCGAGTTCATCGATCGTCGAAATGGCCTTGCCTTTGCGCGACAGGACGGCGCTGCCCGTAATGAACGTCATCAGCGTAAAGTCGACACGTTCGCGGCGCGACAGCGTCACGGTGGAAGCGCCACATTCAATATCGATGTCGTGATTGACAACGGCACCGATGCGATCCTCCATGGAAACCAGCGGTTTGAACTGAATGTCGATTTTCTCGAGGCCGAGATCGAAACGGATGGCCGATGCGATGTGGCGACAAAGGTCTATGGAATAGCCGACGACGTTGCCGTCTTCATCCTCGAACGAAAGTGGCGGCGCGTCCGGCACGTAGCCGATCCGGATGGTACCGGTTTCAGCAATGCGCGCGAGCGTCGGCGATTCGGCAACGGCGCCACCGGACAATGTGAGCAAAGCGAGAATCACGGCACAGGAACGAAGCATCGATCTACTCCTTGTCTGGAACTGCCGGCCGAGTCTCGCAGCTCGATCGGACCTTGTCCAGAAACGCCCGGCACTGCGCAAAAAGAAAGCGGCCCGATGGGCCGCTTCCCGGATAAGAGGACGCGTGGGTAGATCTGCTTTGTCGCGCACCCGGCTCTTCATCCAGGCCGCCGGCCTTTCGGCCCGCATTCCAAATTCAGACCCGACTACGTTCTTGATATCGGGCTACCCGGCGTAACGTTCCGGCTTCGGTTCCGAGTTCCACCTTCACATTCCTTTCGCTTCGCCTGTGAGCTCTCACTCACCGATGTCGCCTCAGGTTCCGCCTTTTTGCGTCCACCGCCCCCGACACTGGATGAGGCTCGGACCTCTTCAAGCAGGGCGGTCGTCAACAAGCGAACTTGCTGGCTAGAGGCTTTCGCCTCAGCTTCCACTTTATGCCTTCGCCAAGGCACCGCAACCCTTTCTTTTGAAACCGTGATTGCGAATTTCTCAAGCTGTTTTTCGTATCCGCCGTTGGGGTATCAAGTTAAAGTGGTTTCACAAGTGTGCGGCGGCCTTTCTCCTGCTAATCTGCGCAAGTAAGCTGGAAATCGTTACACGGGGCCGGCGCAAGCAATGAGCCTGATCGAGTGGAATGATGCGTTTGATCTCGGCATCGAGGAGATCGATGTCGAGCACCGCGCGCTCGTCGCGCTTATCAACGCCCTGCACGATGCGATGTCCCTGGGCGCCGGGCGCGCCGACATCATCGAAGGGATTTCCGAGATCTACGCACTCGTATCAGCACATTTCGCGCGTGAAGAGGCGTTTATGCGCGAGACCCGTTACATGGCTTACGCGGAGCACAAGGAAGACCACGAGGTGTTGCTGGACGACCTGCGCGATATCATCGACGACGTGAGCGGCAACGGCGATTACGAGGAGGCGCGGCTGTCGGCTGATCTGCAATACTGGTTCGCGGAGCACTTTCGCACCCACGACGCCCGCCTGCATCAGCATTCGCCCGGCGACGAGAGGCCGCGCCGGTAAACTGTTTATACGGCCCTCTGAAACTAACGCTCGAGGTTTTTAAGCTCAGCGAGACAGTGCTGTCCGGTACGATTGTAGGGGTCGCCGCCGGCGTCGTCTTCGATCTCGAGCGACAGGAATTTCAACTGCCGCCCTGGATCGCGTTCCGGCCTCTCCAGCCCGGAGCGGCGCTTCCGCATATCAACCGCAGGAATCGGTTCCGCTGTAGTCTTCGCAATAGGCATATCCGTGTCCCGTGATCATTTCCCTCCCCATCATAGTAGGACGTCGACGGAAGCCTGTTAATGCTGTTCGTCGGGCGAACAGCACCGTTCGTCGGATGGGGCACCGCCTGCCGGATCAGAATTGCGAGGTACGCCGGTTGCGGCGTGAGCTAAGCGATATCGGGGTCGACTTGTAGAGCGGGCGCCGTGTCGGCCTGCCGACGAAAAACCCCTGTGCCAGGTCGACGCCCAGTTCGCCCAGCAATTCGAGCGACTCCGCATCCTGCACATACTCGGCAACCGTCCGCATGTTCGCTTCACGGCCGACTTCTGCGATGAGCTTGATCATCTTCTGGTCTACGGGGTTGTTCACGATGTCGTGGACAAACGATCCGTCGATCTTAATGAAATCGAAATGGAGCTTCTGCAGGTAACTGAAGGAGCTGTACCCGGTACCGAAATCGTCCAGCGCCAGCTTACAACCCATCTCGCGCAGTGCGTCGATTTGCAGCTCGACATGCCGCGGGCGTCTTACCGCGAGACTCTCGGTAATCTCGAAAATGATGCGTGTTGGCGGCACGCCGTACTCGCTGAACACCGATGCCACGAACTGCGACAGATTGTCGCTTTCGAAAGCGTTTGCGGACAGGTTTATCGACAACCTCAGCTGCGGAATCTCCTCGACGTACTCGGCGAACGCTTCCGCCGAATGGCGGATCGCCCAGAGGTCGATTTCCGACATCAGGCCGAAGCGCACCGCCGACGGCAGGAACGCATCGGGACTCAACAGCTTGCCATCATCGCCACGCAGCCGCAGCAGCACCTCGTGATGCGTCGTGACGCCGGTATCGATTCTATTAATGGGCTGGAAGCGCAACTCGAAACTGTCGGCATCGACAGCATTGCGCAGCCGGTTCATCCAGCCAACGTCAGATGACGCACGTTCGACGATATGCGATGACTTCTCGAAAAACTGCATGCGGTTGCGACCCGCGGACTTTGCTTCCCGGCACGCGATATCGGCTTCGGCGATGATCTCGTCGGGATTCGCCTTCGCCCGGTCGATCATCGTGATACCGATACTGCAGTGAATGTGGAACACGCGTTCGTCCTCGACGTGCGCAAGCCGACGCATGTTGGCGAGTATTCGCTCCGCCATCTCCCGGGATGATGCCTCATCGGTATTGCAATGCAGGATGACAAATTCGTCACCGCCGAAACGCGCGACAATATCGTCCGGGTTCATGCTGCGCGCCAGTTCATCGGCGACCTTGCGAATTAGCCGGTCTCCCGCATGGTGGCCGCACGTATCGTTGACGTACTTGAACTGGTCGAGGTCGATGAAAAACAGGGCGCTGCTGTGCTCGTGCACCGCGATATTCGCCAGCTCGACGTTCAGTTCCTCCATCAGGCGGCGCCGGTTGAAGAGCCCGGTCAGGTTGTCGTGATTCGCAAGCTGCATGAGCATTGCGTCGCGCTCGCTCAGCGCCGTCGCTGTCGTTTCCAGCGCTTCGACGATATCGGAGATTTCGCGATGCTCAGCCGGCTCGAACTTGACGTTAAGGTTGCCACGGGCGAGTTCCTGGATAGGGTCCTGCAGGTCCGAGATCGATGCCAGCGCGCGCCGCAGGGCGCGCCTGCCGTAAAACGCGAATATCGTCAGCAACGCGAGCAGGATGAGGATCGCCACCTTGATGTTGTCGAGCAGGCGATCGTGGAACATGATGAAGTCCAGGTGCATGCCGACAAAGCCGATCAACTCGGTCTTGCTTCCGGTCAGCGCGACAGCGGGATCGAAGGCGAAAAGCCCGTCGTCGGCGAGCGACTCGGTCCAGACGGGCGCGAGAATCTCGAACTCACGGGGATTCGCGATACTGCTCTGCAACAGGTAGGGCTGATCGCTGCCGACGAGCGCTTCGGCCTCCTGGAGCGTCGAGCGCGTCAGTCTCCCCGGCGGCTCCATCGTCGTATCGCCGTCGATCGAGAACAACGGTACGCCGTCAGCGCGATAGTATGCAACGCGCCCGATTTCCGGGTACTTCTTCACGAAACTCTCGACCCTCAGCAGCGCCTCGCTGTCGTCACTGAGATAGAGCGGAGATCCCAATTCGTTGAGTTCTTCCGTCCATTGCAGCGCCCAGCGGCTGTAATTGTCCTGCAGCACCCACTGCCCGCCCCAGTAAAGCGCCCCGATCGCGAAGGCGCCGACGATGCCGGCACTCAGGATCTGGATCCACAGGATCTCGTGGACCAGGACACGCTTGCTGCTGGGTGCCCGAAATCGCTGCAACGCCCTGGCAAGCGGACTGGCGATTTTTGCGATCGCCTGCTTCATTGCGCTTCGCCGTCCGCGTTTCGATCCGAGGCGTCCGCCGCCACCTCGGGTTTCATGAGGGCATCATTGGTTGCAACCCGGACCTCGGAGAGCTGCGTCAGCGGCGGCAGCGATTCCATCCCGCCTGCCCGCATGCGCTCCAGCACTTTGACGATGGTGGCGGCGATGTCCGACGCGACCGTCGATACACTGATCGCCGCGCCCATCTGCAGCATCGCATCGTTGGAGACGGCCACCGGTACGCGACGGCGATTAGCCTGCTCGAGAACTTCCGCCAGCACGCGCGGACTCAGAATCCGATTGTCAGGGAACAGCCAGAAGCCGTCGATCTCGTGGATCATGCGTTTGAAGTGATACAGCGTTTCCTGGTCGGAGCCTGCCTCTCGAATCTGCAGATCGATACCGTGTTT
>Ga0210119_1000300_pt1 | contig 10916 bp, 9 predicted proteins | sample China_Bullhead_C_2_FD_184859 | JGI IMG/M metagenome (GOLD analysis project Ga0210119, IMG submission 184859) | Wetland microbial communities from San Francisco Bay, California, USA, that impact long-term carbon sequestration -... | ecosystem: Environmental > Aquatic > Marine > Wetlands ... | reverse complement strand
CAACAGCTGCTCTGCATAGTCGGGGGCGTCGTAGTGGAATGCGACCGGGCCGTCGGCCATGCCGTGCATGAACTGGCGTACGAGTTCGGACGACGCCTTGTTCAATTCGTCCGGACTGCCCGACGCGGCAACCTTGCCCTTGGAAATCAGGTAGCTGCAGTCCGCGACGGTCGAAATCTCCTGCACGTCGTGGCTGACGATAATGCTCGTGATGCCCAGCGCGTCGTTCATTTTGCGGACCAGCCGAACGATAACCCCCATCGAGATCGGGTCGAGACCGACGAACGGTTCATCGTAGATGAGTATGTCGGGGTCCATGACCATGGCGCGTGCCAGCGCGACGCGCCGAGCCATACCGCCCGACAACTGCTGGGGCATCATGTCCGCCGCACCGCGCAAGCCCACGGCGTGCAACTTCGTCAGCACAACGTGTCGGATGAGGCGATTGGTCAGGCGCGTGTGCTCGCGCAATGGGAACGCCACGTTCTCGAATACCGACAGGTCGGTGAGCAAGGCACCGTTCTGGAACAGCATGCCGAAACGCTTGCGCATCTCGTAGAGTGCGGTCTGGTTGAGCGTGGCGACGTCCACGCCGTCGACGAGGATGACACCGTGGTCCGGCACGATCTGCCGGGTGATCAGGCGCAGCAGCGTGGTCTTGCCGGTTCCGCTCGGGCCCATGATCGCCGTGACCTGACCCCGCTTGATCGTAAGGTTCAGGCCATTGAAGATCTTGCGCGCCCCGAACGAATAGTCGAGGTCGTGGATCTCGATCAGGTTATCGGACACTGCATTCATGATGGTCTGGTCCAGACGGCAGCACTGCCGGGGCCGGGAAAGCGCGCAGCATACCAAAAAACTTGGCCTCCAGAGTAAAATGGGACTAAAATAGTCCTCTTTAAATCCGGCGGGAATCGCCCATGCTCAGGATTAGCAAACTCACCGATTACGGAACCGTGATGCTGGCTCACCTTGCCCGCAATCCGGACGCCGTTTGCAGCGCCGCCGAGATCGCCGCGCGCACCGGGATTTCGCTGCCCACGGCGAGCAAATTGCTGAAGTCGCTGGCCCGTAACGGGCTCGTAAGGTCGACACGGGGTGCCAATGGCGGCTACACGCTTGCGCGCGCTGCGAGCGCCATCAGCGCCGCCGAGATCATCGACGCTCTCGAGGGACCCGTGTCCATAACCGAGTGCAGCGCCTCCGACAGCCATTGCGATATCGAGGAGGCCTGCGGCGTCGGTAACGCCTGGCAGCGCATCAACGTCGCTATTCGCGATGCCCTGCATGAGGTCAGTCTCGTCGACCTGCTTCGCGCCAGCAGTCCACCGCCGCAATTCCGCTTTGCCGGCCTGCCCATCAACGTTGAGGAAAAACGCTGAATTTATGGCTACCGAAACCGAAAATCTCGAAAGCCTCGTCAATCGACGCTACGCACACGGCTTCATCACCGATATCGACACTGACAGCCTGCCGCCCGGTCTTGACGAAGACGTCGTCCGGGCCATCTCGGCGCGCAAGAACGAGCCCGAGTTCATGCTCGAATGGCGTTTGCGCGCGTACCGCCTGTGGCTGGAAATGCGCGAGCCCACCTGGGCGCACGTGCACTACCCGCCCATCGACTTCAACGAGATCTCCTACTTCTCCGCGCCGAAGTCTGACAAGGACCGGCCCAAGAGTCTCGACGAAGTCGACCCCAAGCTGCTTGAGACGTACGACAAGCTGGGCATCCCGCTGCATGAGCGTGCGCGCCTCGCCGGCGTTGCGGTCGACGCCGTTTTCGACAGCGTATCGGTGGCAACGACCTTCAAGGAGAAGCTGTCCGAAGCCGGGGTCATCTTCTGCTCGTTCTCCGAAGCGGTGCACAACCACCCTGAACTCGTCAGAAAGTACCTCGGCAGCGTGGTGCCGCAGCGAGACAATTTTTACGCAGCCCTGAACTCCGCCGTGTTCAGCGACGGCTCTTTCGTTTACGTGCCGAAGGGTGTGCGCTGCCCGATGGAGCTGTCCACCTATTTCCGCATCAACGCCGCGAACACAGGCCAGTTCGAGCGCACGCTGATCGTCGCCGACGAAGGCAGCCACGTCAGCTACCTCGAGGGCTGCACCGCGCCCATGCGGGACGAAAACCAGTTGCACGCCGCGGTCGTGGAACTTGTCGCTCTGGAAGGCGCAGAGATCAAGTACTCGACGGTGCAGAACTGGTACCCCGGCGACGAGAACGGCAAGGGCGGCATCTACAACTTCGTCACCAAACGGGGCGACTGCCGCGGCGCGAACTCGAAGATCTCCTGGACGCAGGTCGAGACCGGGTCGGCGATCACGTGGAAGTACCCGAGCTGCATCCTGCGCGGCGACAACTCCGTCGGTGAGTTTTATTCCGTTGCGGTTGCAAACAACTACCAGCAGGCCGACACGGGTACCAAGATGATCCACATCGGCCGCAACACGCGCAGTACGATCGTCTCCAAGGGCATCTCGGCCGGGCGTGCGCAGAACGCATACCGTGGCCTGGTGCGTGTTATGCCGCAGGCGCAGGGGGCGCGAAACCACACGCAGTGCGACTCGCTGCTGATCGGCAAGGATTGCGGCGCGCACACGTTCCCTTACATGGAGATCAGGAACCCGTCCGCACGGGTGGAACACGAGGCAACGACCTCCAAGATATCCGCGAACCAGCTTTTCTATTGCCGGCAGCGCGGAATCTCCGAGGAGGATGCCGTCAACATGATCGTCAACGGCTTCTGTAAGGAAGTATTCAAGGAATTACCCATGGAATTCGCCGTCGAAGCGCAGGCTCTCCTCAATGTGAGCCTCGAAGGCGCCGTCGGCTAGGAAGTAACGATGCTTGAAATCAAAGATTTGAAAGCCCGCACGGGCGAGACCCCGATTCTCAACGGCGTGTCACTGTCGGTCGAGGCAGGAGAAGTTCACGCCATCATGGGCCCCAACGGCTCCGGCAAGAGCACGCTCGCACAGGTGATCGCCGGACACGAAGACTACGTGGTTACCGGCGGCTCCGTCATTTACAAGGGCAAAGACCTGCTGGAACTGGAGCCCGAGGAACGCGCGCGCGAAGGTATTTTTCTCGGCTTCCAGTATCCCGTCGAGATACCGGGTGTAAACAACGCCTACCTGCTGAAGGCCGCACTGAATGCGAAGCGCAAGCACAACGGTCAGGACGAAGTCGACGCGTTCGAGTTCCTGAAGCTTGCGAAAGAGAAGATGGCGATGCTCGACATGGATCCGAAGTTCCTCAACCGGGGCGTCAACGAAGGCTTCTCGGGCGGCGAGAAAAAGCGCAATGAAATACTGCAGATGGCGATGCTCGAACCCGACCTCGCGATCCTCGACGAGACGGACTCGGGCCTTGACATCGACGCACTGAAGGCGGTCGCCAAGGGCGTGAATGCCCTGCGCAGTCCCGACCGGGCGATCGTGCTCGTAACGCATTACCAGCGGCTGCTCGACTACGTGGAGCCCGACGTCGTCCACGTGCTTTCCGGAGGCAAGATCCTGCGTTCCGGTGACAAGACGCTTGCGCTGGAGCTCGAGGAGAAGGGCTACGACTGGGTGCGGGAGGCCGCAAACGCATGACGGCCCTCGCACTTCCCGATAAAGCGCTGGCGTCGGCAGTGCAGGCACTGCCGGACAACTCGCTTGCAGCCAACCGCACAGCCGCCCTGGCAAGCTTCCTCGATCGGGGCTTCCCGACCCCGCGTCTCGAAGACTGGAAGTACACCGACCTCACCGCCGTCGCGGAAATCAGCCAGCGGTGGCTGGAGAACGGTGCCCTTCTCCCCTCGGCCGCGGCTTTACAGGACCGCATTGCGGAAATCCGGGCCGCGATTGACATCGACTGGCTCGTCATCAGCAATGGCGAATTGTCGGACGTTGGCAGTCTCACGGGCATTGACGGCATCACCATCGCGACGTTCAGCGACATCGCTCATGCACCGGGCTTCGATCATCCGTTGGCCGATCTCAATGCCGCATTGCTGCCTGACGGCCTGCATATCCGGGTTGCCGCCAATTCGGCCCGCGCGCGTCCCCTCGGTCTCCTCATCGCCGACGGCGCGGACTCGCACCCGGGAGTCGCCCAGGCACGCATCCGGATCGAGCTCGAGGCGGGCTCGCACGCACAGTTCGTCGAGTATCACGCATCGCTCGGCAACGCCGATCATTACGCCAACAGCGTCGTGGAACTGTCACTTGCGGACGGTGCGTCGGCGGACTATGTACGCATCCAGGGGCGTGACCCGAAGCATACGCAGACACATCGCACCGCCGTTCGGCTGGAAGACTCGAGCACAATCCGTTACAGCGGTTTCGACCTCGGCGGTCGGCTCGTGCGGAATGACCTCGATATCGACATCGCGGGGCGCGAGGCGACAGCGCTTGTCGGCGGCCTCTATATCGCGGGTGACGGCCAGCACATCGACAACCACGTACGCATCGATCACCGTGTCGGGCCTGCGCGCTCCCAACAGGAATACCGCGGCATCCTCGGCGGACGCTGTCGCTGCGTCTGGAACGGCAAGGCGGTCGTACACGCCGGCGCGGACGGTACCGACGCGGAGCAGTCCAACCACAACCTGCTGCTCAGCGACCGCGCGGAAATCGACGCCAAACCGGAACTCGAGATCTATGCCGACGAGGTCAAGTGCAGTCATGGCACGACGGTCGGGCAGCTCGACGATGCCGCATTGTTTTACCTGCGATCGCGGGGACTCGACGAGCGGGACGCCAAGCGCGCACTGACGCGCGCTTTCGGCGCGAGCATCGTCGGCGACGCCCCCATCGGTCTGCTCGCGGAACACCTGACGGAGATGGTCGAACGGCGACTGTCCCTGCTTGGCGACGGTATCGACGCATGACACACGCCAGCCCGATCACCGAAGCACAATCCGTCGTCGCGGCGTGCCGCGCCGACTTCCCTGCCCTCGACCAGGACGTAAGCGGCCACCGCCTCGTATACCTCGACAGCGCCGCCTCGGCGCAGCAACCGTCCGTCGTGATCGACGCAATCGCGTATTACGAGCGTCATGACCACGCAAACGTTCACCGGGGTGTGCACACGCTCAGCCACAGGGCCACCGATGCATATGAAGGCGCGCGCGAGACGCTGCGTGCTTTCATCAATGCAGCGAGCACCAGCGAAGTCGTCTTCACCAGCGGCACCACGGAATCCATCAACCTCGTGGCGCAAAGTTTCTGTCGGCCGAAACTCGGCCCGGGCGACAAGATACTCATCACGCACCTCGAGCATCACGCCAACATCGTGCCATGGCAGCTGGTGTGCGAGCAGACCGGCGCGGAGCTGCTGGTCGCGCCCATCAACGACCGCGGTGAAGTCGAGCTCGAGGCACTCTATGCGCTGATGGACGAAACGGTAAGGCTGCTGGCAATTGCGCACGTGTCCAACGCGCTAGGCACGATAATCCCGATCAAGGAGATCACCGCCGAAGCGCACGCACGCGAAATACCGGTGCTTGTCGACGGCGCCCAGGGGGTCCCGCACATGCCGGTCGACGTACAGGACCTCGATTGCGACTTCTACGCCTTCTCCGGGCACAAGATGTTCGGGCCGACCGGTACGGGCGTACTTTACGGCAAAGAGGCGCTGCTCGAAGCGATGCCTCCCTACAAGGGTGGCGGCGACATGATCCTCGAGGTCAGCTTTTCGGGAACGACCTTCAACGAGTTGCCCTACAAGTTCGAGGCGGGGACACCGAATATCAGTGGTGTGGTCGGCTTCGGTGCCGCCGCGAAGTATCTCGAAGACCTGGGAATGCACAATGTCGAAGCCTGGGAGCACGAGCTGTCGCAGTACATGACGGCACAGCTTTCCGCCGTGGAAGGCATCCGCCTGATCGGTACGGCAGCGCACAAGGCCGGGGTACAGTCTTTCCTGCTGGGCGACATCCACCCACACGATCTCGGCACCATCCTGGATCACCAGGGTGTTGCGATTCGCACCGGGCATCACTGTGCCATGCCGGTGATGGAGTTCTTCGGTGTGCCCGGCACGGCGCGCGCCTCACTCGCCCTCTACAATAATTTCGATGACATCGACCGGCTCGTCGCCGCACTCGGGAAGGCGCGGGAAATATTTGCATGATGGCCGGCAGCATCCAGACCGACGATGTGCGCGAGCTTTATCGGGACCTGATTCTCGATCACGCGCGCCACCCGCGACACTTCGGCAAGCTCGGTCATGTGACCCACACTGCGGAGGGCATCAACCCGCTCTGCGGGGACAAGCTCCGGCTCTATCTCGATGTCGATGCCAACGAGACGATCACAGATGCCGCGTTCGAGGGCTCCGGCTGCGCAATTTCGGTCGCGTCCGCGTCGCTGCTCACGGACAGCGTCATCGGGCTGAGAGCGAGCGAGGCAATGACCTTCTTCGATGCCGTAACCGCGCAACTCGCCGGCAGCGACTCTCTGGAAGGCGGCGAAGTCGAGCTCGGCAAGCTGCGTGCGCTGGCAGGGGTTCGGGACTTTCCAACACGGGTCAAGTGCGCCACGCTCGCGTGGCACGCACTCAAATCAGCATTACGGCTGGACAAGGCGCCAGCCAGTACGGAGTAGGACCACAGATGTTCGGACACACCAATGAGCCGGTCACGATCTCGCGCGACGTAAGGGCGGTCATCATCCCTGTCGGCGAAGAGCTCACGCTTCGCGAAGGCACCACCGGCTTTATCACGCAGGCACTCGGCGGCAGCTTCACCGTGTACGTCGAGGGCAACCTGTTCCGCATCGCGGGTATCGACGCCGACGCCCTCGGAAAAGAGCCAGTGCCGCCGCCCGAGGTGCCCGAGAACGCCACGGACCAGGATATCGAAGCGGTCATCTGGGAACAGCTGCGCACCTGCTACGACCCCGAAATTCCCGTCAATATCGTCGACCTGGGACTGATCTACCGCTGCGAGGTGCAGCCGCTCGGCAACGGTCAGCGCTCGGTCGAAGTCGACATGACCCTGACGGCACCCGGCTGCGGTATGGGAGAGATCCTGGTACAGGACGCGCAGGAGAAAATCGGCGTTATACCGACTGTATCTGACGTGAGGGTCCAGCTCGTGTTCGATCCGCCCTGGAACCAGAGCATGATGTCGGATGAGGCTCGCCTGCAGACCGGTTTGATGTAAACTCGCGTGCGACAGCCGTTGCAACGCTATGAAAACTCTTACCTTAGTCCGCCACGCCAAATCGAGCTGGAAAGACAACTCGCTCGCCGATCGCGACCGTCCGTTGAACAAGCGCGGCAAGCGCGACGCGCCGGAAATGGGCAGGCGCATCGCCGCCGCCGGTATCCGTCCCTCGCTGATTGTCAGCAGCCCGGCGGTACGCGCATGGACGACGGCGAAGATCATCGCCAACGAGATCGGCTACCCGCGGGAATTCCTGCAGCGGGACAACGGTCTCTACCTGGCGTCGGTAAACGGCATCCTCGACGTGATCGTTGCCCAGGATCCCGGCTTCAACAACCTGATGCTGGTCGGGCACAACCCGGGCTTCACGGATTTCGCCAATTACCTGGTGCCCGGCCTGACCAATAACATGCCCACGGCCGGCGTCGTCAGCGTCGAGCTCGATTCAGACGATTGGAGCCTTTACGACAGGCCGGCCGCCGAACTCCTGCTCTACGACTTCCCGAAGAACCGCCCCTAGCATTCCGGCACGTTCACCGCGAGGCCGCCCTTCGAGGTTTCCTTGTAGCTCGACGACATGTCGAGGCCCGTCTGCCGCATCGTCTCGATGACCTGGTCCAGCGTGACCTTGTGGGTGCCGTCGCCGTGCATGGCGAGTGATGCCGCGTTGATCGCCTTCACGGCGCCCATCGCGTTGCGCTCGATGCAGGGGATCTGCACGCGGCCGCCAATGGGGTCGCAGGTCAGGCCCAGGTTGTGCTCCATGCCGATTTCCGCCGCCTCCTCCACATGGTCCGGCGTGCCGCCGAGCACGGCCGCCAGCCCGCCCGCGGCCATCGAACAGGCGACGCCGACCTCTCCCTGGCAGCCCATCTCGGCGCCGGAGATCGATGCTCTGGTCTTGTACAGTATCCCGATGGCACCCGCTGTGAGCAGGAAGGTGCGGATGCCCTCTTCTCCCGCGCCGGGCACGAAACGCTCGTAGTACCTGAGGACGGCCGGGATGATGCCGGCGGCGCCGTTGGTCGGCGATGTCACCACGCGGCCGCCCGCCGCATTTTCCTCGTTCACGGCGATTGCGTAGGCGTTGACCCATTCCATCGCATCGAAAGGGGATGGCTTGTCCCGCGCCTCGAGCCGCTTGCGCAACTTGGGCGCCCGTCGCGTGACGGCCATGGCGCCGGGCAGGACACCCTCCGTGCGGAGGCCGCGCTCAATGCAGCTTTTCATCGCCGCCCATATCCCGTCGATGCGGCGCTCGACATCGGCCTTGTCGCGCCACCGCACTTCGTTCTCGAGAACCAGCTCCGCAATACTGCAGCTGTGGTCGGCGCAGAGCTGCAGGAGGGTCTGACTGCTGTCGAAGAAATGCCGCGGATCCCCTTGCTGCGACGTCGGCTCCGCTTCGTCACCGCGGGCAATGAAACCGCCGCCGAGCGAGTAGTAGACCTCCTCGAGCATTACCTCGCCACCAGTATCCAGGGCACGAAATCGCAAGCCGTTCGTGTGCCGCGGCAATTCCTCGTCATAGTTGAAGATCACATGTCGCTGAGGGTCGAAAGCCACCGCGCCGATGCCGGGCAGCTCGATGCGCTTGTGCTCGTGGATCCTTCGCAGCCGCTGCTCCATCGTTTCCGGGTCGATGGTATCCGGCTCAGACCCCTCCAGCCCCAGGATGACTGCCGAATGCGTACCATGCCCTTTGCCCGTGAATGCGAGCGAGCCGTGTAACGTCACCTCCATCGCCGCAACGGGCTGACCCAGGCCGGCGAGTTCCTCCGCAAATGCGTGCGCGGCCTTCATCGGCCCGACAGTATGAGAGCTGGACGGTCCGATGCCGATCTTAAAGATATCGAAGATGCTGATGGCAGCCATGGCTCAGTCGTTTTCCAGCGAAAGGAGGCTTGCATTGCCGCCGACGGCGGCGATGTTGTTGCTGACCGTGTACTCGGTGCCGAAGCGCGGCAAATACTGGGGCCCACCGGCCTTTGGACCGGTGCCAGAGAGCCCGCGCCCGCCGAACGGCTGGACGCCCACTACGGCTCCGATCATGTTGCGATTGACGTAGATATTGCCGGCGCCGGACAGCTGCACGAGCTTGCGTGCACGCGAGTCGATGCGGCTGTGCAGCCCCATGGTCAACCCGAAACCCGTCGCATTCACGGCGTCTATGGTCGCCTGCAGGTCCTTGCTCCTGAACCGCAGAACGTGCAGCACCGGGCCGAATACCTCCCGCTCGAGAGCGGCGACGCTGTCGATCTCGATAAGCGTGGGCGCGAAGAAGGTGCCTGCACCGGCGCCTTCCCCGAGGCTGCATCGATACAGCACCTTCGCCTTTGCTTCCATCTGCTGCACGTGCGCTTCGAGAACGCCGCGCGCCTCTTCGTCGATTGCGGGCCCGACATCCGTCTCCAGCAGAGCCGGGTTGCCGACAACGAGCTCCTTCATGTGCCCGATCAGGAGCTCTATGACCCGGTCCGCGATGTCCTTTTGCAGGCACAGCAGGCGCAACGCCGAGCACCGCTGGCCCGCACTGTTGAAGGCGGAGTATGCGGCATCCTTCACGACCTGTTCCGGCAGCGCCGAGCTGTCCACGAACATGGCGTTCTGTCCGCCCGTCTCGGCGATCAACGTGCCGATCGGCCCGTCACGTCCGGCAAGACTGCGGTTGATGAGTCTTGCCGTCTCGGTCGAGCCTGTAAACGCGACGCCCGCGACCCGCGGGTCGGCCACCGCCCTGCCACCGACCGTGGCGCCGTCGCCCGGCAGGAACTGCAGGACCTCCCGCGGTACCCCGGCTTCCAGCAGCAGTTCGACGGCCTTGAAAGCGACCAGCGGCGTTTGCTCCGCGGGCTTCGCGAGCACGGCGTTGCCCGCTGCGAGCGCAGCCGCAACCTGCCCCGTAAAGATAGCCAGCGGAAAGTTCCACGGGCTGATGCAGACGAACACGCCGCGGCCGCGCATGCCGAGCGTGTTTCGCTCGCCGGTAGGACCGGGCAGGACCGTGGGATCGCCAAACAGCTTGCGTGCCTCCGCCGCGTAGAAGCGCAGGAAGTCGACGGCCTCGCGCAATTCCGCCACCGCATCAGGCAACGTCTTGCCCGCTTCCATGATACACAGCGAGAGGAGTTCCGGTCGGTGTTGCTCGAAGAGGTCCGCGGCCTTCTCGAGGATTTCCGCGCGTCCCGAAACCGGCAGACGGTCCCAGGCAGGCTGCGCCGCGCAGGCACTGTTTATGGCGTCGTCGACGTGCCTGGCTGTCGCCACCTGGCAGGTGCCGACCGTGTGGCTGCGGTCCGCCGGGTTCACCGAATTCGCGGCTTCGCCCGTCACAGCTTTGCCGCCGACAATCGGGTATGCGGCCTGCGGCTGAGTGCTTGCATCCTGCATGGCCCTGAGCATTTCCGCTGCCACCCTGTCGTCGGCCAGGTTGAGGCCCCGGGAATTCCTGCGCTCCTCCCCGAACAGCGCGCTCGGCGCCGGAATGCGCGGATGCGGTTTCGCCGCGTGCCGCTCCGTTTCCGCTATCGGGTCCGCGACGATGTCCTCGACGTCGATCGATTCGTCGACGATACGATTCACGAACGAGGTGTTCGCGCCATTTTCCAGCAGTCGCCTCACCAGGTAAGGCAGCAGGTCCTTGTGGCTGCCGACCGGCGCGTATACGCGGCACGGACGACCGAACTTTTCGGGAGGAGTGACCTCCGCGTACAGCTCTTCGCCCATGCCGTGCAGACGCTGGAACTCGTAGTCGCGTCT
>Ga0210119_1000299_pt1 | contig 10918 bp, 10 predicted proteins | sample China_Bullhead_C_2_FD_184859 | JGI IMG/M metagenome (GOLD analysis project Ga0210119, IMG submission 184859) | Wetland microbial communities from San Francisco Bay, California, USA, that impact long-term carbon sequestration -... | ecosystem: Environmental > Aquatic > Marine > Wetlands ... | reverse complement strand
CTCGGCACCGGCGAATGGCCGGAAGCCGTCCCCGGGGCGGTGATTACTCAGCGGGTAGCGGTGCCGGCCCACCATTTCCTGCTGGCCGTCGGGCTGCCGGGAGACGTGGTGGCGCTCGAGCAGCAATTGCACGCGCAGAAAGCGCGCAGGCTCGCGCTGCCGACCGACCTGCCGCCGCGGCCAGCCGACGCGGAAGCCGCGGTCCGGGAGCGTCTGTTCGAGACGCGGCGACAGCTCGAGGATGCGCGCCAGGCGCTTCGTAACCTGGACGAACGCCACGACGTTGCCGCCGCGCTTGCGGACGCCGAGTTCGTGCGCTGGTACGTCAACAGCGTCCCCGAGCTTTCGGCCACGGAGAACTTCGCGTGGATCAGCGGCTGGACCAGCGACGCGAGCGGCGACGAACTCCAGGCGCTGCTCGCCGACGCCGGCGTCAAGGGTCTCGTCAAGCTGACCGTGGCGCCGCCGGGCTACGAGGCGCCCCTGCTCCTGCGGAACCCGCGCTGGATGCGCCCGTTCGAGATGTTCACCGGGATGCTCGGCGTCCCGGCCGCCGGCGAAGCCGACCCGACCCGCGTGCTCGCGATCGCGACGCCGCTGATGTTCGGCTTCATGTTCGGCGATATCGGCCACGGCGCGGTGTTGCTCGTCGCGGGTCTCCTGTTGCAGCGCCGATTCCCGATGCTGCGACTGCTCGTTTACGGCGGCGTGATGAGCATGCTGTTTGGCGCCGCCTTCGGCAGCGTGTTTGCGCTGGAGACCATCATCCCGGCGCTCTGGGTCCATCCCCTCGAAGAGCCGCTGCTGATGCTCGCTCTGCCGATGGCCGGCGGTGCGATCCTGCTGCTGATCGGCATGTGCCTCGACGCGCTGCAAGCGTACTGGCAGCAAAGGGGGCGCTACTGGTGGGAGACGGGTGCCGGCCTGATGCTCTGCTACCTTGCGTTACTGGGCTCGATAAAGGAGCCGCGGTTGCTGTGGCTGGCGCTGGCCGGTGCGGCCTGGTTCGTAGCCGGGCATGCATTCGTTTCGCCGGGCCAGCGGCTTTCTGCTGCGGCCGGTGCCGCGGCGGAATTTATCGAGTCCATGCTGCAGCTCGTCGTCAACACGATCTCGTTCGTCCGTGTCGGCGCATTCGCGCTTGCGCACGCCGGTCTGTCGATGGCGGTTGTGGGGCTCTCGGATGCCGCGGATACATTGCTTTTCACCGTGATCATCCTCTTCCTGGGCAACGTGCTGATCATTGCACTCGAGGGGCTCGTCGTCGCGATCCAGACAACGCGCCTCGTGCTGTTCGAATTTTTCATCCGGTTTCTGCGCGCCGAGGGAAGGCCTTTCCGCCCCCTGGCACCACTCGTTACGACTCCGCCCCCGAAACACAGGAGGCAACAATGACCAAAAAAAGAGCAGCGACCGCCGTCGCCGCGTTCCTCACCATATTCACCGGGCTTCTGGCGACTGCAATGTTGCTCCTGAGCGGCAGCTCCCTTGCTGCCGAGGAGACGGCCACCATGGCTCCCGAGATCGTAAGCTGGGGACTGATGGCGGCCGCGATCGCCGCGGGACTGTCCGCCGCCGGAGCCGCCTACGCGGTGGCACACGTCGGCAGCGCGGCCGTTGGTGCGCTCGCCGAGAAGCCCGAGCTGCTGGGCCGGGTGCTCATCTTCGTGGGGCTCGCCGAAGGTATTGCGATCTACGGACTGATCGTGGCGATCCTCATCCTCAACAGGATCGGCTAACGTGACGATTCCGGTTTTCATCGGCGACGAAGTTACTGCGAGTGCCTGGCGCCTGATCGGTGCCCGCACGATCGTGGCCGACCGCGATGCCGCTGCAGGCGCATTCGACGCGGTGCCTGGGGGCACCGAGTTGCTGTTCATCACCGCCACCTGCGCCGCGGGGCTGGACAGCGAGCGTCTTGACGCGGCTGTGCGCAGGGCGAAGCCGATGGTCCTCGTTGTTCCCGACGCCGCGAACCGGCTCGCGCCGCCCGACCTGGACGGCAAAGTCGATCGCGTGCTGGGCATCGAACAATGAACACGTTCGAGGGCATCGTTGACCTGCAGGCGCAGTCCGTAATCGATGCGTTGCGTGCGCAGCAGCAAAGGCGCTGCCGCGAGATCGAGATTGACGCTTCCCAGAAGGCGCAGCAGCTGCTGTCCGACAGCCGCCGCCGGATGCGTGAACGGGTCCACAAGGCGGTCGCGGAGGAGCGGCAACGCCGCGAGGCGGCCCTGCTGGATTCCCGTCACCGCATCGAGACCGCCGGGCGCCGAAGGGTGCAGCAGCACTACCGGGAATTCCTGCACGAGGCAATGCCGCTCCTTAAAGACGAGCTCCAGAAGCGCTGGAGCGACACCGCGGCACGCCGCGCCTGGTGCGAGATGCTGATCCACGAGGCGGCCGACGGGCTTCCCCCGGCGACCTGGACGGTCGAGCATCCCGCTGGCTGGTCGGGCGAAGACTCGCGATGGCTGCAGCAGGCGTTCGCGGCGCGCGGGCTGCCGAAGCCCGAGTTGCGGCAAGACACGGGTATCGCCGCGGGACTGCGGGTGCGGCTCGGGGCGGCATGCCTCGACGCAACGCTCGAGGGGCTGTCGGCGAAACTCCACGCGGTCGAGGCACGCCTTCTCGCCGCGTGGGAGCGGCAGCAACCGGGGGGACGGGAGCACGCGAATGACTGAAGCAACCGTGTGCTGGCTGAGCGGTCCGGTGCTGCGCGCACGGACGTCGGGGCGGTTTCATGTCAGCGACGCGGTGCTCATCGGGGAGCGCCAGTTGCTTGGCGAAGTCATTCGCGTCGACACAGAAGGCATCGTGGCCCAGGTCTACGAAGACACGACCGGACTGCGGCCGGGAGACCGGGTCACGAGCAGCAGCGAGCCGCTGTCGATCCGCCTGCGGCCCGGGTTGCTCGGCAACATCTATGACGGGTTGCTGCGGCCGTTGCACGCGATGCCGGGCGTTACCGTGCAGCCCGGCATGCGGGAGGCGGACAGCGCGGGATGGCATTACCGCGCCGTCGCGAAGCAGGGCGAGTGGCTGAAACCTGGCCAGGTCGTCGGCGAATTCCCCTCCGACGGCGTCATTGAGAAGCATCTCGTGCCGCCGGGCATGGGCGGCGAGGTCGTCTCCATAGCCGGCGAAGGCGACTACCCGGATGATGCGGTCCTGTGTGTGTTGCGCGAGGAATCGGGCAACGAAACCGAACTGCGAGCCGGTCACTACTGGCCGATCCGGCGGCCGCGCCCGGCAACAAGGCGGCTTCCGCCGCGCGAACCGCTGGTGACCGGCCAGCGCATCATGGACACGCTGTTCCCCGTCGCGCGCGGCGGCCGCGCGGCTTTGCCGGGCGGCTTCGGCACCGGCAAGACCATCCTGCAGGAGAGCCTCGCGAAGTGGTGTGACGCCGATGTCATCGTTTACGTTGGTTGCGGCGAGCGCGGCAACGAAATGGCCGAGGTCCTGAACGAGTTCCCGACGCTCGAGGACCCGCGGAGCGGCAGGCCGTTGCTCGCTCGCACGGTTATCATCGCCAACACGTCCAACATGCCGGTCGCGGCACGCGAAGCGAGTATTTACACCGGCATTACGGTCGCGGAGTACTTCCGCGACCAGGGACTGCACGTCGCGTTGATGGCCGACTCGACTACCCGCTGGGCGGAGGCGCTGCGCGAGATTTCGGGTCGCCTCGGCGAACTGCCGGGCGAGCAGGGATTCCCGGCCTACCTGAGTTCACGCCTTGCCGAGTTTTACGAACGGGCGGCGCACGTCGAGACGCTGCAGGGCGAGCACGGTTCGGTGACGATCATCGGTGCGGTCAGCCCACCGGCGGGCGATTTCTCCGAGCCCGTCACGAGCCAGACGAAGCGCTACGTGCGCTGTTTCTGGGCACTGGATCGCGACCGTGCACAGGCGCGTTTCTTCCCGGCGATCCACCCGCTGACCTCTTACTCCGAGGACGTCGAGGCGCTGGCGCGCTGGTGGCAGGCCCGCGGCAATCCCGACTGGATGGAGCACCGGCGCCAGATCCTTACCTTGCTCGAACAACGCGCGCGACTCGAACGCATGGCACGAATCGTCGGCAAGGACGCCCTGCCGCCGCGGCAGCAGCTCACGCTGCTGTGCGCGGACCTGGTCAACGAGGCGCTGCTGCGGCAGTCCGCGTTCTCGCCCGTCGACCGCTATTGCTCGCCCGAGCGCCAGGCGGAGCTGGTGCGTGTGATCCTGCACTTCGTCGATCGGGCCGGGCAGGCGCTGGAACACGACGTGCACCTCGAGCGCATCGCGGCGTTACCCGTGCTGCGGCGCCTGCAGCGGGCCAGCGAGGAGATACCCGAAGAAAAGGTTGCGCAGTTCCGCCTGCTGATGGCGCGCCTGGACGAGGAGTTCGACCAACTGGAGCGGAAGCAGAGCCATGCGAGCTGAGTTCCGCATCGGAGACGCAGCGCAGCGCGTGGAGGGCCCGTTGCTGTTCCTGCGCCGGACCGTGAACGTCGGCCTCAACGAGGCGCTTCACGTCATTGGCCCCGATGGCGTGGAGCGGCTGGGCCGGGTCGCGACGCTCGACGAGGATTCGGTCATCGTGGAAGTCCTCGAGACCACTGCGGGCCTGGGCATCAAGGACACGGTGGTGTCGATACTGGGCGAGCCGGTCTGTCTCGACGTCGGGCCGAACATGCTCGGCCGCGTCTTCGACAGCGTCGGGCGGCCACTCGACGGCGGCACGCCGATACCCGCCGTGCGCCATATGCGAATCGACGGCATGACCATCAACCCGGCCCGGCGGGCATTGCCCAGGGACTTCATCGAGACGGGCGTCACCGCGATCGACCTCATGAACAGCCTGGTCCGCGGGCAGAAACTGCCGCTGTTCTCCGGCGGCGGACTGCCTCATGATCGCCTTGCCACCTCGATCGCGCAGCGCGCGCGCCTGCGTGACAGCGACAGCGGCGAGTTTGCCGTGGTGTTCGTGGGCATTGGCGTCTCGCACGACATCGCCGAGGGCTTTCGCGCCGCGATGGAATCCAGCGGCGCGCTCGGTCATACGGTCATGTTCCTGAACCGTGCCGACGAGTCGAGCGCCCAGCGCCTGCTCACCCCGCGCTATGCGCTCACGGCCGCCGAGTATCTCGCGTTCGTCGAGGGTCGCCACGTGCTCGTGATCATGACCGACATGACCAACTACTGCGAGGCACTGCGCGAAGTCTCGGCAAGCCACGGCGAAATCCCCGGGCGCAAGGGATTCCCGGGTTACATGTACTCCGACCTTGCCAGCCTGTTCGAGCGGGCGGGTTGCCTGCACGGTTACCGCGGCACGCTGACGCAGTTGCCCATCCTCACGCTGCCGGGCGACGACATCGGCCACCCGATCCCCGACCTCACGGGCTATATCACCGAGGGCCAGATCGTCCTCGACCGCGAACTCGACCGCCGCGCCGTCTATCCGCCGATCAACGTTCTGCCCAGCCTGTCGCGGCTCATGGACTATGGCACGGGCGAGGGATTCACCGACGCCGATCACCCGGCGCTCGCGAGCCAACTGTTCGCGGCGTATGCGAATGCGCGCCGCGTGCGGGTGCTGGCCAGTGTGATGGGCCAGGAGGGCCTGTCAGATATCGATCGTGACTACCTTGCGTTCGGCGACGCCTTCGAGGAGGAGTTGATCAACCAGCCGTCGGCGCGGACGCTGGAGGAGAGCATGAACATCGGCTGGAGCATCCTCGGCCTGCTCGCGGAAAGCGAGCTGACGCGCCTGAGCAACGAGCAGATCACGCACCATGTCCGGCGGCGGAAAGCCGATGCCTGAACTGGCGCGCACAAGGACTGCTTCGCGCAGTGCGTTCCTCGACCTGCGGGACGAGCAGCGGCTCGTCAACGACGGCTATGAGTTCCTCGACGAAAAGCGCATCCTGCTTGCGGCGGAATTGCTGCGCCAGCGAGATGCCTGGCGCGAGGCGAACGCCGCCTTCGCACTGCGCTGGGGCGAAGCGGTGAAGGCGCTTCCGGCGGCGGCAGCCGACCAGGGCCTCGAGGGTCTGCTGGTCCACCCACGCTACACGCTCGAGGCCGCTCGCCTGGAAGTCACCGAACGGCCGTATGTCGGACAGGTCATGCTGCAGGCAGGCATGGAGATCGGCGAGACCGGGCTGTCGCGCGAGCCCGCGAGGCCATCACCGGAGGTGCGCCGTTGTGCGGAGGCGTTCCGTGCATTGCTCGAGGCCGCCGCGCCGCTGGCAGCGATAACGGCGAACCTGGAACGGCTGATGCGCGAATACCGACGCACCGAGCGGCGTGTGCGCGCGCTCGAGAACGTAGTGCTGCCCGAGATTCGCCAGGACCTCGCGGCGATGGAGGAACACCTCGACCTGAACGAACAGGAGGAGGTCATCCGGGTGCGGTCGTTACGAGGCGGCGTCGGCTGACGGTCCGTTCGCGACGCCTGGAGCGAGCAGCGCCAGTCGACGATCACTCGAGGCGCATGCGGGCCACGATGCGCGCGAGTTCACCGGACGCCCGCATCGCTTCGATGTCGCGACGCAGCGCTTCGGCGGCAGCTTCGTCTTCGGCGCCAATCGAGAATCGCAACGGCTCATCCCGGAACACGGCATTGTCTGCGATGTCCAGGCCGTTGACGCGGATGATTCCCTTGAGGGTGTCGACGTATTCCTGGCCGCGCTCGGAATAGCTAATGAGACCGTCGGCCAGTTCCATGGATCTGAGCGGCCGTCCTGCAGCCCTGGCCTCCGCGCGCAGGCGTCGGAAGTCCTCGTAAGCGGGGTGTGACATCAGGTTGATGAAATAGCCCCGGACACTGTCGAACGGCCAGTCGTACGCGGCGATACGGTAGTCGCCCAGGCTCTCACGTTGTTGCTCCGGCACGAGGCCCTTTCCGCCGTAAGTCCATTGTCCGAACAGCGCGTTGCCCTCGGCCGCAAATCGGGACGTGCCGTAGCCGCTCTCGTAAGCCGCCTGCCCCAGAGCGAGCCCTGCAGGGATAATGTCCAGCTTGTAGAGCATTTCATCGAGAATTTTCAAGAGCTCGTCGCCCGCCGGCTCGAGCTTCGCGACGGCTTCCGCATCGGCGACCCGGAATAGCACGGCGCCGGCACGGAGCTGCTCCAGTTCATCGGCAGAGATGCTCTCACCGGATTCCAGCGCCTCCTTTGCTGCCAGCAGCCTCGCTCGGCGCTCGAGAACCATGTTGTTGGCGTGCAGGATCAGCGGCAGCATCGCACGATAGAAGATCTCCTTCTTGTGCGAGACAGGCATGTCCTGAGCCGCTTTTCGCCAGCGAGCATTGATGCCGGTCAACATGACACGCGGGACTTCGAGTTGTTCGTCGTGGTTTTCCTCGCCCCAGAAATTTTCCTGCTGCAGCCATTCGATGGCATCCTCGATGCTCGCGAAGACGAGTACTTCCTGGCCCTGGCCCGGAACCGCCCACGCGACCAGCGCGAACGCGAGCAGGATGCGACACGTGACTGTGGATCGATTCCTCATGACAGCAGTTTCCTTCGCTATTCGAGCAGCTCGACCACGACGACGTGGCATTCCTGGACGACGTTGGCCGTCTTGCCGCCGTGGGTTTCCGCCGGCGCCCAGGTGGGTTCGCCGAACTTGTAAGACTGCATGCGCTTCCCGCCCTGGCCGTCGTCTTCCATCCAGGCACAGGGGTTCAGGTACACGACGACGCTGTCAGGGTGCGAGTGCAATGGCGGCGTTTCCCCGTTGCGGATGATCTTCTTCAGCACCCGCACGCGTTCGTTCTCGAATGCGACGTCGTAGATATGCGGGGCGACGCGCACCGGGTCCAGTGCGGCCGGCACCGCGGCGAGCAGCAAGGGTACGACGAGCAGGATTTTTTTCGTAGCCATATTCGTTCCACCCGTAGGAGCGGTTCTCGAACCGCGATCGCGGGCCCAGGCCCGCTCCTACAGGCGCGAGGCAGGTCCACCTGTAGGAGCGGTTCTCGAACCGCGAATTTCGCGGGCCAAGGCCCGCTCCTACAAATTATTCATTCGTCCCGCAGCGCACGGCGCAGGATCTTACCGACGTTGGTCTTCGGCAACTCGTCGCGGAACTCGACCACCTTCGGCCGCTTGTAGCCGGTCAGGTTCTCGCGGCAATGCTCGATCACGTCCCGCTCGGTGACGCTTTCGTTGGTCCGGACGGCGAATACTTTCACAACCTCGCCGGACTTCTCGTCGGAAACCCCGATCGCCGCAGCCTCGAGTATGCCTTCCATTTCCACCACCACGTTTTCGATCTCGTTCGGGTAGACGTTGAATCCCGACACGAGAATCATGTCTTTCTTGCGGTCCTCGATGAAGATGTAACCGTTCTCGTCCATGCGCCCGATGTCGCCGGTCCGCAGCCAGCCGCCGGGCAGCATTACCTCGGAAGTCTCGGCCGGGCGCTGCCAGTAACCTTCCATGACCTGCGGGCCCTTGATACAGATTTCACCGACCTCGCCGACGGGGAGTGCGTTGCCATCGTCGCCCACGATCATCGCTTCCGTGGAAGGAATCGGCAGGCCGATGGAGCCGGTGAATTCGCTGTCGATCGTGTTGCACACGGCTGCCGGCGAGGTCTCGGTCAGGCCGTAACCCTGCAAAATGGGTTTGCCGGTGACCTTCTGCCATTGCCGCGCCACGGCAGGCTGGACGGCCATGCCGCCACCGACGACGACGCGCAGCGAACTGAAGTCGATATCGCTGAAGCCCGGCGTGTTAAGGAGGCCGGCGAACATCGTGTTGACGCCGGTCAGGAGGTTGAATTTGAACTTCGATATCTCCTTCACGAAGCCGGGCATGTCCCGCGGGTTCGTGATGAGAACGTTCAGGCCGCCCTGCGCCATTCCGAGCAGGCAATTCCCCTGCAGCGAGAAGATGTGATAGAGCGGCAGCGCCGTGATGGCGACCAGCGGCGTTACACCGTCGTAGGCATCGCCCTGCCAGCGGATGGACTGCTCGACGTTGTAGACCATGTTGCGATGGCTCAGCATCGCACCTTTCGACACACCGGTCGTGCCGCCCGTGTACTGCAGGTAGGCGATGTCGGCCAGCCCGATCTCGACGTGGCTCAACTGCTCATTGGCGCCTTCACTCAATGCGTGCCTGAAGGTGACGCTGTTCGCGAACTTGTAGCCGGGTATTTCGCGCCTGACATAGCGCAGCACGAAATTGACCAGCAGGTTTTTCGGGAACCTGAGCAGGTCGCCCACGCCGGTTGTGATGACCTGCTCGACATCGGTGTCGTCGATGATCTCTTCGAGGATGTGTGCGAAGTTTTCGAGGATTACGATGCACTTTGCGCCGGAGTCGACGAGCTGGTGTTTCAGTTCGCGGGCCGTGTACAGCGGGTTGACGTTGACCACGACGAGGCCGGCACGGAACGCGCCGCACATCGCCACCGGGTACTGGAGGATGTTGGGCAGCATGATCGCGACACGTTCTCCGCGTGTCAGCTCCAGGTTCTTCTGCAGGTAACAGGCAAACTGCATCGACAATTCGTCGAGATCACGGTACGTGATCGTCGTTCCCATGTTCGTGTAAGCCGGGTTGTCCGGGTACTCCTGGAAACTGTTTTCGATCATCTCGCGAATGGATCGAAAGCGTGGCGTCGTTACCTGTTCGGGTACGCCGGGCGGATAGGACTTCAGCCAGATTTTTTCCACGTGCGATTTTTCCTCGTAAGGCCGTTACCGTCGTTTGGCCGGATTCAGAATAGCGTATTGCCTGCGGAGTTGCTCAGTCCGGCGATCCCAGCGCCTCCTTGATAATCGGCCACGCATTGTCCAGCAACTTCGGCTGCGCTTGCGCATTCGGGTGGATGCCATCGGCCTGCATCAGCTCCTCGTCGAGCGCTATGCCTTCCATGAAGAACCCGATCCACGGGATGTCGTGCGTCTCGGCCGTGTCCCGGAACACGCCTTCGAAGGCCTGCGTGTATCGCGGGCCGTAATTGCTGGGGATACGGATACCGAGCAGCACGACCTGTGCGCCCGAGGCCTTGCTTGCCGTGACGATCTTGTCGAGGTTCTCGCGCGTGCGCTGCGGCGGGAAGCCCCTGAGCCCGTCATTGCCACCGAGCTCCAGGATAACGAGCTCGGGGGAGAAATTATCGAGCGCGGGACCGATTCTCTCGGCGCCGCCCTCCGTGGTCTCGCCGCTGATACTGGCGTTGACCACCCGATGTTCGTACCCTTGCTCCCGGAGCCGCGACTGCAACAAAGCGGCCCAGGATTGGTCAACGTCAATACCGTAACCCGCGCTCAGGCTGTCGCCGAGTATCAGCACGGTGGGCACGTCGGCGGCATGGCCGCCGGTGGCCGAAAGCAAAGCAACAAGGATCAGAAATCTACGCATGTCGAGTCATTCAGACGATGCCGCCGTTCTTGCGGCACACAATATCGGCAAAAAGGTTAGCAGCCCCGAGGGCAGTCTGACCATTCTTTCCGATGTGAGTTTCTCGATCGCTGCGGGAGAAACCGTCGCGGTCGTCGGGCCGTCGGGCGCGGGCAAGTCGACCCTGCTGGCGCTGCTTGCCGGGCTCGACCTCCCGTCGCAGGGTTATGTCATCCTGAATGGAGCAAACCTCGGGGAGCTCGACGAAGATGGCAGGGCGCGTGTGCGTGCCGACAGTGTCGGCTTCGTGTTCCAGTCGTTCCATCTCGTGCCGTCGCTCAACGCGCTCGAGAACGTAATGCTGCCCCTGGAGCTCGCAGGCCGCGACGACGCGCGCGAGGCAGCCCGCGCGATCATCGAGCAGGTGGGGCTCAAGGAGCGCTGGAGCCACTACCCGGCACAGCTCTCGGGCGGCGAAAAACAGCGGGTCGCGATCGCGCGGGCGTTTGCCACCGAGCCCGCGGTGCTGTTCGCGGATGAGCCGACCGGCAACCTCGATGCCCGCACCG
>Ga0210119_1000295_pt1 | contig 10970 bp, 12 predicted proteins | sample China_Bullhead_C_2_FD_184859 | JGI IMG/M metagenome (GOLD analysis project Ga0210119, IMG submission 184859) | Wetland microbial communities from San Francisco Bay, California, USA, that impact long-term carbon sequestration -... | ecosystem: Environmental > Aquatic > Marine > Wetlands ... | reverse complement strand
CCCAGTTTTGTGGCAACTTTTTTCAAGCGAATGTCAAGCGTAAGCAATGGACTATTAAAGGCTTGCGAGCATTCAAGAAAATAAGCGTCATATGCATAATTACAATGCCAAATGAATCTTAATTGCTTCATTTAGAAGATCCAGGTGTTCGTTTTTCAATTTGCCGATGTATTTAACCAACCTGGTTTTATCAAGTGTTCGGATCTGGTCGGCTTTTGCCTTTGAATCTTTTTGTAAATTCCCGGTCCCCTTGGGTAGGGGCAGTTCAAAAGGATATGTTTTTTTTGGTTTTTTTGATGTTATGGGGAGCACTGTAACTGTGCCGGCATACATGTTATTTATATTGTTGGATACAACAATAACCGGGCGGGTTTTTGCTATCTCGCTGCCAACAACAGAATCAAGCGCAGTAAGATATATATCTCCTCTACGAATGTTCATCCCAACCCTCGAAATCGACAGATTCAAATTCCTTTGTTATTTCGAGCCCTTCTTTGTTGGTGGCCTTATAGCCTTCGGCAAGGATCTTTTCCATTTGTTTTTTCTTTAGTTGTTTAATCCTTTGCTCTACAGCTTCTGCCACAAATTGACTCTGTTTACGCGGGGCGCTTATGCGCTTAAGTTCTTTTGCCAGAGAAGAAGGTAAGGTAATATTTAATCGAATAGTTCCAGTTGCCATTGTGCCCTCCTAGTGATCTTTTGTGCACATTATTATGCGCCATAAAAAGCGTATTATCAAGTGGGAAAAATACAGTATAAAGTGTGCATGCAAAGAGGGTGGCAAGTATTTGCTAGACTCTTACTTCCCATTTCTGGAAAGACAGAGACTGCAGGGCTGGATTTAAAAATCCTATTTTTGACCTTTGTTAAAGTAATAGGGCATGAAGGAGTAGATAATTGAAGGCAAAACCCCTCAGTACCTATCTTGCTAGTTCTTTTTATTAGTCTTTATATTTATAAGCATTGACAGTCTATTTTTTTTGGTCTACATAAAGTTATATTAATTGTAACCTTTTGTAGACCAAGGACTTCTATGCAACCTGTCAAACTATTAGCTAAAATTCTTGCCAGTCTAGCTGATGAAGAACATTATTTGTTTTCCTTTGCTGATTTAAAAGGGGCTATGCCTGGGCAAAGTGAAGGAGGATATAAGGCACTGATATCCAGAGGAGTGAAGAACGGTTTACTCAAGCGTATCTGTCGTGGGTTATATCTGTACCAGGGGGTTGAATATGCCAGAGGGTTGGTGTTGTTTCATGCGGCTGCCAGATTGCGTGCCAATGAGTTTAATTATATCAGTCTGGAGACAGTGTTAAGCGATGCAGGGGTAATTTCTCAGATACCCATGAACTGGATTACGTTGATGTCTTCCGGTCGCAGCCACGTTGTAAACTGCGGTGAGTTTGGTCGTATTGAGTTTATTCACACCAGGAAACGTCCAGAGAACTTGACTGGTCATTTAACTTACGATTCACAGTGTCGTTTGTGGCGTGCATCTGTTGCATTGGCGATTAAGGACATGAAGGCAACCAAGCGAAACACTGATTTGATAGACTGGGGTGTGGCCAATGAACTTGTTTGATCATCTTGTTCTACAGGCGATGAAAAACAAGGATGAGCTTGCGCCCTTACGTTCGGTGGTTGAGAAGGAACTTCTTCATCATGACATCATACGTGAAATGGGCACTGCTGGATTTCTCAAAAGCCTTACCTTTATCGGTGGGACTTGTTTGCGGGCGTGTTATGGTTCTAATCGGCTGAGCGAGGATTTAGATTTCACAGGAGGAAAGAGCTTCAATCGTAAGGTTTTGAGCGATTTGGCGCCTGTTCTTGTTGACAGACTCGAAGCAAAATATGGCTTGCACGTCACAGTGGAGGAACCGAAGAGAGATACAGGTAATGTTGACACCTGGAAGCTGAAAGTTATCACCCGACCGGAACAAAAAGCGTTATCTGCACAAAAAATTAATATCGATATCTGCACTATACCCAGCTATGACCCGCTCCCTATGATGCTACGCAACCATTATGGCGTCGAGATGGGGACCTCTGGTTTAATAATTCAGGCGCAGAGTCGTGAAGAAATCATGGCTGATAAACTTGTTGCCTTGGCGTTGAGATCCAACCGGCTCAAGAATCGTGATCTTTGGGATATTGTTTGGCTTAAGCAGCAGGGTATTAATCTCCCGCTGGATTTGATCCCGAAAAAAATTTTGGATCGTTATCGTAGTACGGCTGAATTTCTGGCGCTGTTGAATGAGCGGAAGAATCAACTACAGCATGATCCTTTATTGAAGGAGGATTTTATTGGGGAAATGAGACGCTTTTTGCCTGTGCGCATAGTTGTTGAAACGATTGAGAATGAAGCTTTTTGGGATTATTTGACAGGCCTTGTTTGTGCGGAATGTGAACAGGTGGCTCAGTCACTTGGTAAAGATTCTGAATCGACTAAGTTTAAGATGTAGGGCGTACGGTTAACCAGGGAGATAAAAGCAGCAGGGGTCGGTCAAAGTTAATTATATTACATAAAAGAATATATTGCTTTTAAATCTCAAACTTAATCCACCAGCTTTGCTATGCAGGTAGGTTAGTTATAAATAAAGTGGAGTTTACATTTTCGCAACTAAATTTAATGTTCATTTTGCTTGCCCAAAACGAACCAAAAGGGCAGCCGTTCACTTGGCCCGCTGCAGCGGGCTGCCCAGCGCTGCTCACAAAGAACGGGCGACATCGGAAAGTCGCGAAGTTTATACCCCCTTGCGGGGTACTCCGCCGAGTCGCTTGTCCGTTCTTTGTTGTGCTGCTCGGCGGCGTGAAATGGCAGCAAAAACATTTTCCTGGATGACGATGACCTGCTTCATCCTCATATGGTGGAATCAAACCTGCGGGTTTTTGCCGCCAACAGAGAAGCTGGTGTTGTTATAAACGTTTCAAACCCTGTATTTGACTATCGATACTGGCTGCAAAGAATATGGGAAAAGGTTCCAATTTAATAAACTTGAAAGAGTTTTCCTTGTCACACCTAATCCTTGGGCTGCTTCAGTGACATTTAGATCAAGTGGCTAAAGGCAAATGTCCCTGATTAGTTCTCCTGGGTGAGGGGGGGTATGCATCAACATTGTACTATCTCCTTTTTTACTTCCAGTTTCAAATAATTCTCTAAGTCCTTTATGCTTAAATCTTTTAATCATAAATTACTGTAACCAGTAAAGACTGTGCCGTCGTTTAAATTCAACTTTATGCTTGACGTACAGCGTAAAGCTCTCTATGTTTAGTCATGATTAAATCTTTTCGCTGCAAGTATACGGAAGCACTCTACCAGGGAAAGCGAGTTAGGAAATTTGAATCTTGCCAGGCCCAGGCCGAAAGAAGGCTTGAAATCCTTGATAATGCCAAGACCATCAACGACCTGATTACTTTGCCAAGTAACCGCTTCGAAGTATTGGCCGGCGACCGTGTTGGGCAATGCAGTATACGCGTTAATCAACAATGGCGTATATGCTTTGAGTGGAAAGATACTGATGCTTACAATGTGGAGATCGTTGATTACCACTAAAGGAGATAAATATGGCTAACAAAATGCGCGCAATCCATCCTGGTGAAATCCTCAAAGGCGAACTGGAAGAACTGAATCTATCCGCCAATGCCTTTGCTAAGGCGTTGGGAGTACCCACCAACCGAATCACCGCGATTCTCAACGAGCAACGCGGTATCACTGCCGATACCGCCCTTCGCCTTGCCCAATTTTTCGGCAGCACGCCGGATTTCTGGATGAGCCTGCAAAGCAGCTACGATGTAAAGGTAGCATGGGCAGCAGTAGGCAAAGATATCAAGAAAAGCGTAAAGCCGAGAGAATTGCTGGAGGCTTAATCGCACTGATCACGCGTGCGGCTGGCCGTAGCCGGGGTCGGACCAAGCTAATTATTGATAGAGCATATTGTTTCACCCGGGATCGTACAACATTAACGTACCCCAAGGGAAAGGAAATAGGTGATTTATTTACTGTAAGCCTGCTTCCTGTGTTCCGCTGCTATCATGAAAACGATCTTCTCTTTTTCGTCTATTTGATAAAAGAACCGATATTCCCCTATGCGATAGCGCCAGGTTTCAGGGGAATACTCTTTCAGTTTCCGGATATTTTTCCCCAGGCGGGGCTGGTCCCTGAGGAGCGGATATACATAATCCCGTAATTTTGTATGAATCTTTTTCTGCCTGCCGCCAAAGTCCTGTTGCAGGTCTTTACAAAAACCGTCTGTTTCAAATATCCGGTAACTCATTTAACAAAACTTCCTTTCCTGGCTTTTGCCTGCTTGGAGCCACGCTGGAGCTTTTTCATGAGCTCAGTATTTGCCAGGATTTCATCCATCTCAATCTGGTCAACAAAGATATCCTCATCCAGTTTTTTCAGGGCAAGAATCTCGATCATATTAGAAAGGGAGCGTTTTTCAACCTTAGCCGCAGCCATAAACTTTTCATAGGTTTCATCTGCCACTCTCAGGGTAATTGTCTTTGCCATAAAGCACCTCCGTTAAATGGGAATTAAATATAGTGCAATAGTATTCAATTTTATTCATAATTGCAATTTTTTATTCTAATTTGGGGAAAGGTATGAAAGGTTGGGGGCATTTATTAAAAAACTTCTTGACAAGTAATATACAGTTCCGTTCAAGGGAAAAATTTGTTTAAATTGGAATGTTAACGTCCCAAAAATAAAGAAAAATATCTTTAAGTTTCTGGCTTGCCAAATAAAGTTCACGCATGTTTAATTTTCCGGTTGACCAGAAAATTTTTCATGTTATATTCAGTTTGACCTGAAAATTTCTTTGGTGTAAGCATGAAAAGATATCTGGCTAAAAACATTCTAAAAGACCTGGGGAAGAAAATGGTCTTTGTGGGCGGACCGAGACAGGTTGGCAAGACAACGCTGGCTCTTGATATACTTGCAGGCGACGAGGAACATCCGGCATATTTCAACTGGGATTATGCAGAGGATAAGCGCGACCTATTGGCAGGCAGGTTGCCTTCGAAAGAGCCGCTTATTGTGCTTGATGAAATTCACAAGTTCAAACAGTGGAGGAATTTTATCAAGGGACTTTATGATAAGAAAAAATCCAGGGTCTCATTCCTGATAACCGGTTCTGCCAGGCTGGACTATTATCGCAAGGGAGGAGATTCCCTGCAGGGCCGTTATCATTACTATCGGCTTCATCCATTTTCCCTCTATGAGATTAATACAGCTCCAACAAGAGCTGATCTTGATAAACTCATGCGCTTCGGTGGTTTTCCTGAGCCTTTCCTGGCTCAGTCTGAAAGGGAATGGAAAAGATGGCAACGCGAAAGGCTTGCAAGTGTTATCAGGGAAGACCTGATTGGCCTTGAGCAGGTCCGGGAAATCAGCCAGTTGGAACTGCTCGCAGCTCTTTTACAGGATAAAGTTGCTTCTCTGCTGTCAGTTAATTCATTGCGGGAAGATCTCTCGGCTTCCCATGAAGCTGTTGAGCGCTGGATTACGATTTTTGAAAATCTTTACTACTGTTTCAGGCTCAGACCGTTCGCTTCCAGCAGGATCAAAGCTTTAAAAAAGGATAAGAAACTTTACCTGTGGGATTGGTCCCTTTGTAGCAATGAAGGAGCCAGATTTGAAAATCTGGTGGCGGCAAACCTTTTAAAATATTGCCATTATCTTGAGGATACCACTGGAGATGCCATGGAACTCTGTTACCTGCGGGATAAAAATAAGCGGGAGGTTGATTTCGTCGTTTTACGTGACAATAAACCTCTGTTTGCTGTGGAATGCAAAACAGGTGAAAGGGAAATCGGGAGACATCTGGTCTATTTTGCGGAGCGCACGCAAATCCCTCAGTTTTTTCAGGTCCATCGTGGTATGAAAGATTATGAAATGACTGAATACAGGACACGGGTTCTGCCTTTTCGTGCATTTGCCGCAGAGGTACTGATGGTTTAAAGGTTAACCCTTTCATAAAAATTGAAAAGACATTATGATTGTCATGGATAATTGATGGGAATGCAGCAATTCTTAAGCGGATATGGCATATGAGGCACACGAAATTGGAGAAAGAAGCTCCGCAATCCGGCATGAAGGAGTAGATCATTGAGTTTCAAATCGCTGATAAGCACTCTTGCCGATTCCTCTTTCTATACCAAAAGGGGCATCCTCATTGTTGCTGATACTATAATGCTCACTTTTGCCTTGTGGGCCTCGTCGGCTCTGCGGTTGGAGCAATTCTGGCCTGCCATGCTGGATAAGTTTTTCTGGCTGTTCATTACTGTTCCCCTGGTGTCTCTGCCTGTTTTTGTCCGGCTTGGGATGTACCGGGCAGTTATCCGCTACACCAGTCTTGATGCCTTGTGGGTGATTTTTGTCGCAAGTTTTTGTTCTTCACTGCTCATGGTTGCCCTGCTGTTGATCAATGGTTTGACAGGCTTTCCCCGTTCTGTACCGTTTTTATATTTCACCTTGTCCTTCCTTTTCCTTGGCGGCAGCCGGCTGGCTTTTCGCAATATATACGCGCAATACTATTCGGCAAAAAATGCCGGGAAAAGGGTCATCATCTATGGAGCCGGGTCATCCGGCCGACAGATGGTCACCGCTTTTCGCGATTCATCGGATTTCAATCCGGTCTGCTTTGTTGATAATGCAAAGGAATTACAGGGCCGTGATCTGGCTGGGCTGCCAATATATGCACCTGAGCATATTGAGAGGTTATTAGAAAAATATAGGATCGACATGATAATTCTGGCCATGCCGGCAGCAACCAGGAAAAGAAAGAAGGAAATACTGCGCTTCCTTGAGCCCTTGCCTGTGGTGGTAAAATCGCTTCCCTCCCTTGATGACCTGGTATCCAACGATATCAGTATTAAAGACATTCAGGATATCCAGATTGAGGATCTACTGGGAAGAGATCCCGTCCCGCCCCGGCTGGAACTTATCCATTCCTGTATTTTGGATAAGGTTGTTATGGTTACCGGCGCCGGTGGCTCAATCGGCTCGGAGCTCTGTCGCCAGATTGCGGCTAATAATCCCAGACGACTGGTGCTTTATGAGCGGTCTGAATTCGCCCTGTATACTATTGAGTCTGAAATGCGGGCCCAGTTTGGCGATTCCCTTGAAGTGATCAGCATCTTGGGTTCTGTGACCCATAAAAGAAGGGTTTTGGCGGTAATCAAGGCACTGTCCATTCAAACAATATATCATGCTGCTGCCTATAAACATGTTCCGCTTGTGGAATACAATCCCATAGAGGGTGTACAAAATAATGTATTCGGCACCTTGAAAACCGCTGAAGCTGCCATTGAGAGTGGCGTTGAAACTTTCGTCCTTATTTCTACGGATAAGGCGGTGCGGCCTGCCAATGTCATGGGCGCCAGCAAGAGAATGGCCGAGCTGATTCTGCAGGCGTTGGCAGACAAGGGTGCAAAGACGCGCTTTATCATGGTGCGGTTTGGTAATGTGCTGGGGTCTTCAGGTTCAGTTGTCCCACATTTCCGTAAGCAGATCAAGAATGGTGGTCCAGTGACCGTGACCCATGCGGATGTTGTCCGGTATTTCATGACAATTCCGGAAGCGGTGCAACTGGTTATCCAGGCCGGGGCCATGGGGACAGGTGGCGATGTCTTTGTCCTTGATATGGGCGAACCTGTCCGTATTATAGAACTTGCCAGAAATCTTATTCATTTATGTGGGTTTACTGTCCGTGACAGCGCGAACCCCAACGGTGATATTACCATCGAATTTACCGGCTTGCGGCCCGGTGAAAAATTGTTCGAGGAGCTTCTTGTCGGGGATAATGTGGTGGGAACTATCCATCCCATGATTATGCGTGCCGAGGAGCAAATGATCCCCTGGAAGCAATTAGCTCCTGCTGTTACTGTTCTTGACCAGGCCTGCAGGAATTTTGATTATGAAAAGGTACGCGCAACGCTTCTTGAAACAGTTGAAGGCTATTCACCACAGTGTACCATTATCGATCCAGTGTGGAAATCCATGGAAGAAAAGATTGGCAAAGAAGCCAGGAAAACCCCAATGCGGCTTCTCTTTAAAAAGATATGATATGTGGAAAATAATTTCTTCACTGATCATCAGTTTATTTTTGTTTGCCGCTCATTCTGCGGGGAGCAATACTACCCCGGTTTCTCTTTGGCAGTCAGATCAGCTTGTTATTCAAGGTGTTCTTCCGCAGGAATGGGAATCTCTTTCCCCGCAGGAGATTGATACCCTTAATTTTACTATTCCGGAAGGTACTAGCAAGCAGTCAGGGAACATTGTCTCCAGTTTTAAATTTATTTCTGGATCAGCAAGAGAGGATTTCTCCATTAATCCTCAGATTTTTGTATTTTTAAAAGCGGATGAATATGCCGATGCGGAGATGATACAGCAAACATATGCATGGCTTGAAAAAAACAAAAATCTGCTGTCAGGTATGCTGTCAGACAAAGTGACTCGAGTGAGTATTCAAGATATTCAATACAAACAGAAATTTCCGGCCATATTATTTCAAAACAGTCTGCTTGTAAATGATCGACATCTTACAGGACTGAGTTCCATTATTTTTATGAAGAACAGTATCCTGAATATAGTCTGTCTTGCCGAGGAAAAAGAATATACAGAATATGAACCCGTGTTTCGTTCCTTTCTGGAATCTGTTGTCATTCCTCCATTATTACAACATGACACTGTAATAACTGATCATTCAACCACGTTGCTTACAGAAATTTTCGCCTTGCTGGATAGAAAATGGCAGCCTTTTCTGGGTGCATTTCTTATAGTTGGAATTTATGGCTGGGTGTTTCGCACAGGAAGAGAAAAAAGAGTCTGACTTGAACTGTTTCGCCGATGATTTTTGGGATAATGTTATACTCATTTACCGAGCTAAAATAATAAACTTCCTGCCCGGTAGTCTACTTTAATATAAATCACCGTAATGAAGAGCCTGTTTTATTTTCTTCCACAGACCCGGTCCTTCAGGAAACTGTTTATTGAGCCATGTCTGCCATTTACTGGAAAACTCTTCTATCTGCATAAATTGATTTCTCGTTAAAGTAACATTTTGGGGTGACTCACCGGATGGTTGGCCAAGAGGCTTGGTAATTGCAACAATAATCCTTTCTTTTTTGCTTGCATAATAATAGGCTCCGGTGCTCATTACCCAATCGGAATCTATGTGTCCCCAAAATGTTGCCCACTGCAATTGTTCTTGTGCCGTATCGCCCTGCCCGGAAGTATACAGCACATATGGCTCAGATACAGGATAGGGAATCATTTTAAAGGTTGCAGCGGTATTTTCCTGAAAAAGAATATTTATAAAGGATGCGTCTTCTCCTTTCCATAAAAACTGCTCGATTATTGTTGGGCCGCTCTTGAACTGTTTATTTTCGACCAGCCTGTAAGTATCCGGAACTGTAATTGTTTGCCCGAACCCCGAAACATTGTTTATGCTTATTAATGCAGCCAGTTTAGTAACTGTTTCTGCATCAATTCCTTTTTGTGGCTCCGGCGCAACCCTTTTGGGGCTCCATCCTTTGGCGGTGACACATTCAATATATGATTTGTTGTAAAATATCGGATCAATTCTTTTGCCAGTTTCACTCTGCTGCAGGGCAAGCTGCTGCGCAATAAACTCGCACTCCCTGGAGTCCAGGTCAAATGACTGTTGATTCCCGCCCGTTTTCTCCCATACTGCAGTATGAGCGCAACCTGTAAAGAGCAAAACAATTAAACAGAAAATATATCTGGTAACTTTCATTGCCCCCTCATATCCTCCAGGGTTGACTCCGTATACAGGACCGACTGGTATGGGTTCATTGGGTAAAGAACGCTTGGCTGCCGGACTGTTGCTCCTTGATCTCTGGTAAAACTTGAAAACACATAGTTCAAACTGCCTCTTCTGTCATGATCAGCAAAAATAGAGAGGGGAAATGTGATAAAGACTCCTTTTTCAGCCGCATCTCTGTTTTTTGGACTCGTGAAAACATCTGTATCTGTTTTAGTATACCAGGCCCCTATGGTGAAGTATTTAAAACTCCGCCGCAGCTCCAGGCTGACACCTACGTCCCCGCCGAGGAATTGTCCGATTTTAAGTCCGGCATCAACACCCTGGCTCGGCCATATCTGGCCGTAGAGGTTTACATAGTATGTATCAAAGGTTTTTGTAATAGTATCACTCAGCTTGAAATTATCCTCCGGGTCCCGTTTGCGGACAAATTCTGTTTCCAAACCGATTCCCCAGCGGCCTTTATCAAAGAAACGGAATATTTCGGCTCCAAATCCGGCATAGGCACTTTCAAAAAGGCCCATGGAGAGTCGTCCCAGGACATTATACGGCAGATTCACATGCTGATCAAAGGCCAGCATGGAAATGCGGACCTCTGATTGCTCTTCATAGAGCACTGAATCCGTACGCACCGGTTCCCGTTCAAGGGGAGTGAAAATGACTTCATCAAACTGGTTCAGCAGTGTAAACTCGAGTTCTCCTGCAATTAAACCACTTTCCCAGGGATACATGTATATTCTCGGCTGTATAAAAACCTTATGTTTGAAAAACCCGGCCTTGTTGTTGAGAAATGTTCTTACTTTTAGATTGATGTCCCAATCAAACCAGATTTCCTTGGTTTTATAGGTTGCAATTTTGGGATTATCATTGAAAAATTCAGCCTGCTGTTCGCTGTTATAAAGGGATAGAGATGCAAATTCAAAGAATCCCTGTTTGTCCAGGCGTGTCTCCATAAAAGCCTGTAGTTCCTGTCTTCCGGCCTTGAGACATTGGATGACCTGCCCATTATAGTAAAGATTGATATAAAATGTCTGAAGCCGCTCCGGAGTAAGCTCATCAAGAATTTGAGCCACTCGCCCCATGGACTTGGCGTGGGAGAGATATTTTGTGTTGACATACTCAACCCACACCTCTTCATCATTAACTGAAACTTCAACCCCGTAGAATCCATCACCCTGT
>Ga0210119_1000289_pt1 | contig 11012 bp, 7 predicted proteins | sample China_Bullhead_C_2_FD_184859 | JGI IMG/M metagenome (GOLD analysis project Ga0210119, IMG submission 184859) | Wetland microbial communities from San Francisco Bay, California, USA, that impact long-term carbon sequestration -... | ecosystem: Environmental > Aquatic > Marine > Wetlands ... | reverse complement strand
CCTGCATCATTCTCAATACTTGTTTGATAAGTTCCAAGTCCTCATCTCTCAATACATCCAGGCCTAGCTTTTGACTCATCAGTTGAAGATATCGGTTGGTGTAGAGTTTTGCATACTCTGCCAATGCTTTTTCCAACTTAAATATCTGTACCATCGGTGCCAAAGCATGCATAAGTGCCTGCAGGTTCCACTCGCCTATATTGGGCTGGTTTCCAAAGCTGTAACGTCCGCCCTGGTCTGTGTGGTTACAGATGTACTGAAAGTCATAATCATCCAAAAATGCATAGGGACCATAGTCTATGGTAAGCCCTGCGATGGACATGTTGTCTGTATTCATCACTCCATGGTTAAACCCTACTGCCTGCCATTCGGCCATAAGTATGGCTGTTTTGCTTACCACTTCTGTAAAAAAAAGCAGATATTTATTCGGTTCATCTACCAAGTGCGGGTAACTCTCCGCGATAGCATAGTCGGCCAATGCTTCCAACTCTTCATATCTTTTTTTGTGTGCAAAGTATTCAAAGGTACCAAAACGTACCCATGAAGGTGAGACACGAAGCACGATGGCACCTGTTTCCCACGATTCTCTGAAGACTTTGTGTTCTGAACCTATGAGCGCCAGGGCTCTTGTACCCTCTATACCAAGTCCATGCATCGCTTCACTCATAAGATACTCACGAATGGAAGAGCGAAGTACAGCACGACCGTCACCTGAACGAGAATAACGTGTCTGACCAGCCCCTTTAAGCTGTAGATGCCAATGGTTTATCGTACCTATATTGATAGCCCGTCCATCTCCCAGACGCGGTACAAAATGCCCGAACTGATGACCGGCATAACACATCGCAAAAGTATCTGACCCTTTAAGTTCATATGCTCCATTGACAAACTCTACAAAAGCGTCACTGTAAAGTTCTTCAGTATCTATATCCAATAGCTTTGCCACTTCTTCATTGGCATGGATCAGAAAAACATTCTCCAATGGTGTGGGTTTTACTCTTGTATAGCACTCTTGGGGTAATTCCAAATAGGGATTGGTCAGTTTTATTTCATTTAGTTTCATAGTTGAATTCTACACAGCATGGCTTTGATGCTACTTAAGCCAAATAGAGTATAATCACATAATTAAATTTGTAAGGAATCACTAATGGGTAGAGCGTTTGAATACCGTAAAGCAGCGAAAATGAAAAGATGGGGAACCATGTCAAGAGTTTTCCCTAAATTAGGAAAGATCATCACTATGGCAGCCAAAGAAGGCGGTCAAGATCCTGACATGAACCCTAAACTTCGTACAGCTATTCTCAATGCCAAAGCGCAAAACATGCCTAAAGACAACATCGATGCAGCGATAAAAAGAGCTTCGGCAAAGGATGCTGCAGACATCAAAGAGTTGACTTACGATGTCAAAGCTGTACATGGTGTACAGATGATCGTAGAGTGTGCTACAGACAACAATACAAGAACGGTTGCCAATGTCAAAGCCATACTTGCCAGAAACGGTGGAGAGATGCTTACATCGGGTTCTCTGAACTTTATGTTTACACGTAAATGTGTGTTTGTATTTAACAAAACGGATGATATGGACCTGGAAGAGTTAGAATTGGAACTCATTGACTTTGGTTTGGAAGAGATTGAAGAAGATATAGAGCCTCAAGAGGTAGGTGATGATATCAAGATCGTAAGGGTATATGGTGATTTTACTGCATTTGGTGAACTGAGTAAAGCATTGGAAGATATGCAGATAGAAGTGAAAAAAGCGACGTTGGAGTATATTGCCAATACACCTATAGAACTCAGTGATGAACAGATGGAAGAGATAGATACACTGATCGATAAACTGGAAGAAGACGAAGATGTTCAATCTGTCTTTACAAACATCGCCTAAAAAGTATGTTAGCGAATAGTCTTGTATTATAAGGAGAGAGCATATCCTACATTGAGGATATGCTTTTGGAAAATAATTTATTTATTAATAAAATGTCATCAATAGATGTGGAGAATCCGCATCAATATTTACGCCTGCCGTATCAGACTGTGCCATGTGATGTGCTGATGCACTTGATGCTAAACCGATAGCCAATAGTAATAGTGTTAATAATTTTTTCAATTTAAATCCTTTCTTTTTTAAAGATGAGGAAGTATAAAATAAAAGTATGAAGAAAGTGTGAAGTTATATTGAGTAGATTTTACTGGAATGATTACGGCTTCAAAAAGCCGCAATCAGTTTAGAAAAGAATGATCAGTGCGCTCCGTGCTGCTCCACGAATTCCTCATATCCACCCTCAAAATCAATCACTGTGCCATCTTCATTGAATTTGATGATGCGGTTTGCAAATGCATCGATGAGTTCTCTATCGTGAGAGACACAGATCACACCGCCTTGGTAACTGTGTAAAGCTTCACCTAAAGCAACGATCGCTTCAAGGTCAAGGTGGTTGTTCGGTTCATCCATCACCAAGAAGTTTGAAGCGTCCATCATGATCTTAGAAAGCATGACACGGTGTTTTTCACCACCTGAACATGCATTGACCTTCTTTTTCTGCTCTTCACCGGAGAAAAGCATACGACCCAATGTTTTTCTGATATCATCAATGTGCCATTTTGGATCAAACCCTTGTATCCACTGTGGCAACTCTTCATCGCCAACCACTAGATCGGTAGTATTCTGAGGGAAATAGCTATGGGTGATGGTCTGTCCCCATTTAAAGGTTCCACTATCCGCCTCTATCTCTTCCATAAGAATTTTAAGCAGTGTAGTTTTACCTACACCATTGGTACCAAGAAGGGCAATTTTATCACCTTTGTTTATCTTGAAAGTAAGATTTTCAAAGACTGTTTCTCCATCATAGCTTTTAGAAAGTCCCTCTACTTCAAGTACTTCATTACCGATCTCTCTGTGTGCCTTGAACATAATGGAAGGGTCACGTCTTGAAGAAAGTTTTATCTCACTGACATCCAGTTTGTCCAATTGCTTTTGACGGCTTGTTGCCTGTTTCGCTTTAGAGGCATTCGCAGAAAATCTCGCAATGAACTTTTCAAGCTCTTCTTTCTCTTTAAGCGCCTTACCTCTATCTGCTTCTGCCTGTTTTGATATAAGGTTTGCAGCGATATACCACTCATCATAGTTTCCTGTGAACTCACGGATGTTTTGGAAGTCAAGGTCAAGAATGTGTGTCACGACACCGTTAAGAAAGTGTCTATCGTGAGAAATAACAAGCAGTGTACCTTCATGACGTTTCAGTTCATTTTCCAACCAAGAGATCGTTTCCATATCAAGGTTGTTCGTAGGCTCATCAAGTAACAATACATCTGGTTTCAAGAAAAGTACCTGTGCCAGCAAGATCTTAAACTTGTCTCCACCCGTAAGTGAAGACATAAGTTCATCATGTTCTGATGCAGGGAAACCTAAAGATTCAAGCAGTTTTTCTATCTTTACATCAGATTCATAGGTAGGGTCTTCATCTGCACAGATCATTTCAAGTTCAGCCAAACGGTTATTGACCTCATCACTCTCAAAGTCACCTTCCATATAGAGTTTTTCTTTCTCTTTTTGTGCATCAAAAAGTTTTTTGTTTCCATACAGTACGGCATCTTTGAGTGTATAATCTTCAAAAGCATACTGGTTTTGACTAAGCATACCCAGTTTGAGTCCTGGCTGAAGCTGTACTTCACCATCACTTTGTTCTATCTCTCCTGCAAGTATCTTCATAAATGTTGATTTCCCTGCTCCGTTTGCCCCGATCAGGCCATAACGTTTACCTGCATCTAAAGTGATATTGATCTTATCAAAAAGCACTCTTTTTCCATAGCGCTGTGTTAAATTTACTGTACTAAGCATCTATCATCCTTGTATATAATTAGTGGAATTTTAACATAATGGTCTGAAAGTGTGAGAAAGTATGAGTAAAAGGGTCTTTATATAAGAAAACCCTTTAGATAAATGGAAGATCAATCTAGAAGATCGATAATGTTCTCAATAGGACGACCGATGGCAGCTTTGCCGTCTTTGATGACAATAGGTCTCTCTATCAGCTTAGGATTTTTTACCATTGCGTCTATGAGTTTATCTTCATCTGTTTCTTCTTTCAGATTCAACTCTTTATAAAGATCTTCTTTCGTTCTCATGAGTTCTCTAGCAGAGATACCCAGCATTTTAAGTACTGAAACAAGCTCTTCTCTGCTTGGAGGTGTATCCAGGTATTTCACTACGTCTGCTTCGATACCTTTTTCTTCTAAAAGTGTCACTGCATTTCTTGATTTAGAGCATCTTGGGTTATGCCATATGGTTACATTTGCCATAGTATTTTCCTTTGTTATGTAATTTGACTATTTTTTTATCTACCCCGGTAATGAGACTTGTATCTTTACCTTCATATTCTATGTTTGAGAGTAAGTATCGGACAGCATTGATACGTGCTCTTTTTTTATCGTTCGCATCGAGCTCACACCAAGGTGCATGCTCAGTACCGGAGTGCATAAACATCTTGTCTCGCAGGATTGCATAGGTATCATAGGCATTCAGTGACTTGTAGTCCAGTTCAGAGAGTTTCCAGCTTTTGAGCGGGTCATTTTCTCTGTCTTTGAGACGGTTTTTTTCTGTTTCATGTGTAATGTTCAGATAAAACTTGAAAATGAGCACGCCATCATCTATCAGCATCTCTTCTACACCATTCACCTGTCTGTAAAAGTGATCATGTTGTTCTTGGGTACAGAAGCCAAAGACCTGTTCTATTCCGGCTCTGTTGTACCAGCTTCTATCAAAGAATACGATCTCCCCGGCATTGGGTATCTGTTTTAAGTGACGCTGGAAATACCACTGTCCCAACTCTTTTGAGTTTGGTTTGGGCAGAGCGACCGAACGTGCCTCTCTTGGGTTGAGATAGTTGTTAAACTCTTTAATGGTTGAGCTTTTGCCTGCCGTATCCATACCTTCAAAGATCACTAAAAGTCTTTTCTCGTTATCGATCACCCATTTTTGAAGTTTGACCAGTTCATACTGCAGTTTAAGAGACTCTTTTTCATAAAACTCCCGTTCTATCTTTCCGGATTTCTTGAAGACTTTGGAAGGCTTCTCCTGATACTCTGCAAGCTCTTTTGTATAGTTGATCTTTTGTTTAGTCATCTTTATCACTGTTCAAGCCTTTAGGGATACGCTTGTTCGTCTGCGCACCCAGTTCTTTGAGTTGTTCTACTTGTCTTACAAGGTTTCCTTTACCGTCACTTAATTTGTTTCGTGCTGCAGAGAAACTGCCTTGAATGCCGTCGATCTGCTTGGATATCTTCATCAGATCTTCAGAGAAACCGACAAACTTGTCATACATGGCACCTGCCCTTCTGGCTATCTCTTGAGCATTTTGATTTTGACGTTCATATTTCCAAACATTTTCAACGGCTCTCATCGCTACAAGCAGTGTGGTCGGTCCGACAAGAAGTATCTTATTTTTAAAGGCATTGTCATAAATGCTGCTGTCATGTTCCAATGCCACAGCCAATGCACCTTCTATAGGCATGAACATAAAAATAAAATCTAAGGTATTGACCTCTTTTAGACGCTCATAGTTCTTATTAGAGAGCCCCTCAACATGTGCCCTGATGGAATTTAAGTGTGTAGCAAGATGCAGTGCTCTTGCATCATCATCTCCTGCATTCACAAAACGTTCATAGGCAACAAGCGACGTTTTAGCATCTATGATCACATCTCTATTGTCAGGTAAATGTACCACTACATCAGGCCGTAAGATCTCATTTTCGTCTGTACGCAAACTGACTTCACGTTCAAATTCATACCCTTTACGGAGTCCTGAAGCTTCCAATACATTTTCAAGTACCATTTCACCCCATACCCCTTGCTGTTTGCTGTCCCCCTTAAGTGCATTGGTAAGATTAATTGCATCTTTACTTATCTTTTTATTGAGCTCTTTAAGTGAATTGATCTCATTTTTCAACACCGCCCTGTCTTGACTTTCAGTGTTGTAGGTATCCGCTACTTGTTTTTTAAACTCTGTGATCTGTGTTTGAAGCGGTTTTATCATGTTGTCCAGGTTTTCTTTTGAGAATTCTGCAAACTTTTGAGAATTTCCGTCAAACACTTTTTTAGCCAAAGCTTCCAACTCATCTTTGATCTCTTTTTTATGGGAAAGCATCATCTCTTTTTGAGAGGATGCATGCCTCTCTTCACTCTCTAATTTCATCAATAAACGTGCATTGTTTGTGCGGTATCTACTGTTGTCTTCGAGTATACTGTCCTGACGTGCTTTAAGCGTGTTATGTTCTTCTAAGAGTGCTGCATGTATCTCTTCAGCACTCTCGAGTTTAGCCTTGATTTGACTGAGCTCTTTTTCTAATTCATTATATTTACCCTGCAGGGTGAGAAGTGCTTCATTGGTAGAGTGCAGTTTCTCTTTTGTTTCTGCGAACTGCTGCAACTCCTGTTCATTACTTGCATTTTTGATCTTATAGGCTTGAAGCTCATGTTCCAGTGCAGAGATATATTCTGCTTTCTCTTGGTTATCAACCTTGGTGTTCCAGAACCTGTCTTTATATATTTTGACTTTCATAGCAGAAACCACGACTACAAGCACGATCACCAAGAGCACCACTAATGCTAAACCTGCCATCAGCATTAACGTAGAATCATTCTCTATTTTCATCAATAACGCTTGCATACTTATCCTTGTATCATGTCATAGTTTGTTGGGTAATTACATTTCATACTTTGCGTAGGTAAATTTCCTTTTCCATATTTCATCTGTTTAAAGAGTATCTGCACTTTGTTATCCAGGTCATCAAAATAAGCAATACTCTGTAGTTTTTGTTGACTGTCGACCTGTATCGTGTATTTTTTATTTTCATACTCTGCTACATAGATATTTTTGCTATGCAAGACTGCTTTTTTTAAAATTTGGGCAATATTGATACCGTTTGATATACGATAGGCAGAAACCTGTTCCAGATCATGATCTACAACAAGCAGTTCCAACCCATCGCTACATACTTCTTTTTTAGTAGGTTCTTTATAGCTCCATTTGAAAAGTGTTTCATCTGAAAAACGTACTTTGCCGCTGTATGTGATCACTTTGTTTTTTGTATTGGTTATTTTCTGTATAAAATCTGCTTGGAAATTTCCTGGTAGTTCTATGCTCGCAGATAGCAGAGAAGATGCCAATAACAGTAACGATAATAGTCTCATTCTTTTTCCTTTAATAACTTGAAATATACCAAAATAGCACTTGCAGAGTGTTAATATCTGTCATATTGTCATAAAATTGTGAAACAAGCGTGTGGAGTACTCACCCTTGCCTAACGGAATATTAATCACTATTTGGATAAAATAATCCCAATTTATGCAAAGGCAAAACCTACAATGATAAAAAGCGTACTCAAACTCTTTGGCACACAAAATGACAAGATCGTAAAAAACTATCTCAAAAAAGTAAAAAACATCAATCTACTTGAACCAAAATATGAAGCTTTGGATGACGAAGCACTCAAGGCTGTATTTGAAACACTTAAAAGTGAAGTGAAAAATGGCACAAAAACACTCAATGATGTACTTTATGACTCTTTTGCTATCACCAGAGAAGCTGGAAAACGTGCTTTAGGCATGAGACATTATGATGTACAGATGGTCGGAGGGCTGGTACTCAATGACGGCAACATCGCAGAGATGAAAACAGGTGAAGGTAAAACACTCGTAGCGACACTTGCTGTAGTCCTCAATGCTATGACAGGCAAAGGTGTACATGTCGTGACAGTCAATGACTACCTTGCAAAAAGAGACTCAGAGGAGATGGGTAAACTCTATGAATTCCTAGGCTACACTGTAGGATGTATCACAACAGATATACATGATGATATGGGTAGAAAAGCACAATACGATGCTGATATCACCTATGGTACGAACAACGAATATGGTTTTGACTACCTTCGTGACAACATGAAAGTAAGAGCCGAAGAGAAAGTACAGCGTGAGCACCATTTTGCCATAGTAGATGAAGTAGACTCCATCCTCATCGATGAAGCCAGAACACCTTTGATCATCTCAGGACCTACACAACGTGATCACAACCATTATGCCAAAGCAGATGCTATCGCTCAACAGATGGAACGCGGAGAAAAGATAGCAACCAAACCGGGTGAACCGGAGCAAACTACCGGTGATTTCATCGTTGATGAAAAAAACAGAACCATTGTCATGACAGAAGACGGGTTACAAAAAGCACAAGACCTCTTTGAAGTAGAAAATCTTTACAGTCTTGAAAATGCTGTACTTTCTCATCATCTTGACCAGGCACTCAAGGCACACTATATCTTTGAAAAAGATGTCGACTATGTCGTACAGAACAATGAGATCATTATCGTTGACGAATTTACAGGAAGACTCTCTGAAGGTCGTAGATATTCAGAGGGGCTGCACCAGGCACTTGAATCCAAAGAAGGTGTGGAAGTTCAGGAAGAGTCACAAACTCTGGCAGAGATCACGTATCAAAACTACTTTAGACTCTATAAAAAACTTGCCGGTATGACAGGTACGGCACAAACTGAAGCCACAGAATTCTCACAAATATACAGCCTGGATGTTATCTCTATCCCTACCAATGTTCCTGTCGCCAGATTAGACAAAAATGATCTTATCTACAACACAGAACGTGAAAAAATGGACGCTGTGGTAAGAAGAGTGAAAGAACTCAATGAAAAAGGACAGCCGGTACTCATAGGTACGGCTTCCATTGAAAAATCTGAAATGATCCATGAGCGACTGAAAAAAGAGAAGATCGCTCATAACATTCTCAATGCCAAGAACCACGCACAAGAAGCAGAGATCATCATCAATGCCGGACAAAAAGGTGCCGTGACTGTTGCAACGAACATGGCAGGACGTGGGGTTGACATCAAGATAGATGATGAAGTAAGAAGCCTTGGCGGACTGATGATACTTGGTACAGAGCGTCATGAGAGTAGACGTATAGACAATCAGCTCAGAGGCCGTTCCGGACGTCAGGGTGATCCTGGGGAGAGTCAGTTCTTCCTCAGTCTTGATGACAACCTACTTCGTATCTTTGGCGGAGAGAAGATCAGAAATATCATGAACAGACTTGGGGTTGAGGACGGCGAATACATTGACTCCAAGATCGTCACACGTTCTGTAGAGAAAGCACAGAAAAAAGTAGAGAACCAGCATTATGAGTCAAGAAAACATATCCTGGAATATGATGATGTGGCCAATCACCAAAGAAAAGCGATCTATGCATTTAGAAACCAACTTCTTGATCCGGAGTTTGACATTGCTGCCAAGATCAAAGAGAATCGTGCAGAATACATAGACCATCTTTTAGCAGAGGCCGAGATCTTTGCAGGTATGTCGACAGAAGATTATGATGTAGAGAGACTTGCTGCATTGATCAAAGAAGAGCTGCGTATTGAAGTGAATAGTGAACAGTTCAAAGACAAAGAGGTAGAAGAGATCACTTCTATGATCACTGAAATGATGGAGAACCTCTACGAACGCAAAATGTCTCAGATCGATCCGGAACAAAGACAAGAGATAGAACGCATCTTATACCTTCAAGTGCTTGATCCTCAGTGGAGAGACCACCTTTATGAAATGGATGTACTGAAAACAGGTATCGGACTTAGAGGGTATAATCAAAAAGATCCATTGACCGAGTACAAACAAGACAGCTATAAACTCTTTACAGATCTTGTAAGCCGTATCAAAATTGAGGCCGTAAAGGTACTTCAGCTTGTACAGTTTGACTTTGAGTCTCCTGAGGAAGAGGAAGCTGCAGTGGAACACATCAGAGAAGAGTTAGAGAGCGATATCGCAAATACGACACTCAATCAGTCTTATGAAGAAGGTCTCATTGCAGAAGATTCATCAAAACTAAATCCTATCACAGGAACGAAAAAGCCTAAAAGAAATGATCCGTGTCCATGCGCTTCAGGTAAAAAATATAAAAACTGTTGTGGACAGAGCGGACCTAAAAAAGGTCTCTTGGCATAATGTCCACACCTGCCAGAATCTCCTCGCCTAATAAAAAGTTTATTAGGCATATCATCAAACACTATCTTAAGTACGATAGAGAAAACCCTTTTATCTTTATCTCTGCAATGTTAGCTTTCTTAGGTATTGCTGCAGGTGTCATGGTACTGATGATCGCCATGGGGATCATGAACGGGACACAAAAAGAGTTTACCAAAAAACTTTTTGTGATGAATTATCCTCTTACCGTACTTCCCTTGGAAGAAAATGCTGTCAATGATGCACTTATCGCTTCATTGGGAGAAAAATTTCCTCATCTTCAATTCAGTCCTTATTACACCACTCAGGTCATCACGAAAAATGACGGTGCCGTGCAAGGCTCTTTGGTCTATGGTGTAGATTTTGGTAAAGAGAGCAAGATCAATGCCATCTTTAAAGAAGCAACAGGCCAGGAAACAAGTAAGTTCAGGGTGGTGATAGGTGAAGGACTCTCTTTTGAAATGAATGCCCCTAAAGGTGAGAAGGTCACACTTTATTTTTCAGAACAACAGGCTATCGGTTTTGGGACGATGCCACTTCAAAAACGTTTTATCGTAGACGGTGTTTTCAAATCCGGTCTTAAAGCCTATGACAAAGCGATCATGTACACTTCTTTAGAGGCATTTGAAAAACTGCTTGGACGTGAACATGGAAGTTATGACGGTCTTCATATCTATACTGAAAATCCTCTTGATGAAATAGCCGAGATCAAAAGTGCTTTACCTGAAATGGTCGTCATAGAAGGTTGGTGGCAGCAAAATGGGAATTTCTTTGCAGCCATGGAAATGGAAAAAAAAGCACTCTTCCTGGTTTTACTGCTCATTATTCTTGTAGCCTCTCTCAATATCATCTCTTCTCTGCTTATGACAGTGATGAGCAGAAGAAGAGAGATAGCCCTTATGCGTACACTAGGTGCTACAAAGATAGAGATCAAAGCCATCTTCTTTAGATTAGGCCTTATTATAGGAAGTGCCGGCATCCTAGCGGGTAC
>Ga0210119_1000284_pt1 | contig 11190 bp, 11 predicted proteins | sample China_Bullhead_C_2_FD_184859 | JGI IMG/M metagenome (GOLD analysis project Ga0210119, IMG submission 184859) | Wetland microbial communities from San Francisco Bay, California, USA, that impact long-term carbon sequestration -... | ecosystem: Environmental > Aquatic > Marine > Wetlands ... | reverse complement strand
ATAAATTCAACACCATACTTTTGACAAAGTACTCTAAAAGTCTGCGGAGTAAAAAAGACAATATGTGTCGGGTCCTGATGGTAATACCATTTTTTAAAAGCCTCTACATCATTGGGATGAAACTGTGTTTGTATTGCCAGATAACCGCCCTCTTCCAAACGTTCCAAAAGACTCTCAAATACTTCTTTGGGCTGATGTAAATGTTCAAACACTTCTGTAGAGACGATCAGCTCGTACTTTTTATTTTTCTCTAATGTGTCAGGATGATAGATAGGGTCATAGTAGTCACACGCTATTCCTTCTTTTTTAAGCAGTGAAGCAAGCAGAGAGCTTCTACCGCAACCAAAATCAAGCGCTGTTTTCGGTTTGTCCAGTAAAGGGAGTATGAAATCCAGGAATCGTTGGAAATATGCCTGGTATCCTGCATCATTTTCATCATTCTCATGAAGGTTATATCGTTCTTTTTGTGTGTTAAGGTCCTGATGACATTCAGGTGATTTAAAAATATATTCACAATTAGGACAATAATAGTAAACGATACTTGTTTTCTTATCTACAAAAGTTTCACACATATTATTACAAATATGACAGTTCATTTCACCCCTTTAAAACGATTGTTATGTTACTATTAAATCTATTAATTCAAGGACAAAACAGAATGAAAAGAAGAGACTTTATAGCCGGGACAGCTATTGGAGCTACTGCTTTAGCACTAAGCGGATGCCATAGAGCTGAAGAAGAAACAGCAGGTACTTCTGCGAATATAAACCGGGGTAAAAAAGTGACTCTCAAACTTGCGACTTCCTGGCCTGCACACTTTCCCATAATGGGTACAGGAGTGGATGCTTTTGCCAAACGTTGTTCTGAACTCAGTGGAGGCACACTTGAGATCAAAGTCTATGCCAAAAACATTCTTGTCCCTGCTCTTCAGGTTTTTGACTCTACTTCCGCAGCACAGATAGATGCTTTTCATTCTGGTGTCTACTACTGGAAAGGCAAGAACCCTGCATTCTCGATCTTTGGCGGAATGCCCCTGGGGCTTACCAGCGAAGAGATGATCACATGGATGAAGTTTGGTGGCGGGTATGAACTTTGGCGTGAGATGTACGGTAAGTTTAACCTCTATCCTCTTATAGGAGGAACAACAGGACCACAAATGGGTGGCTGGTTCAAAAAAGAGATCAACTCTCTTGATGATCTTAAAGGGCTTAAGATGCGTATCCCTGGGCTAGGCGGAGAAGTGATGAAAAAACTGGGAGTAAACCCCGTACTACTGCCTGCCGGGGAGATCTATACCTCACTTGAACGTGGTACCATCGATGCCACAGAATGGGTAGGACCGGCACTTGACAGTATGATGGGCTTTGCAAAAGCAGCACCTTACTACTATACAGGTTGGCATGAACCTGGTTCTATACTGGAGATCACATTTAACAAAGCCCGATGGGAAAAACTAAGTGCCGAACATCAAGCCATTATCACTGCAGCCAGTGAAGAGATGACTGCAAACATGCTTCAGGAATTTAGATATGAAAATGCAAAAGCACTGCAAGGACTTCCAAAAAATGTAGAGATAAGAACATTTCCAGAAGATATGATGGATGCAGCAAAAGTAGCACTGGATGAAGTATTGAATACGGAAAGCGCTAAAAGTGAAGATTTTAAACGTGTATTAAAAAGTTACCAAGATTTTGTCAAACTCAATAAACCTTGGGATGATATCAGTACCAAGAACTTTTTAGATATCAGAGGGTGATCCCTCTATCTTTTTTAGGCATCCCAGCATGGAAGTAAGCATTCTATTTATGTATCTATAAAGGCTAATACTTCTTATTGGTATATTCTATGAGATCTTTTTCATTCAGATCAGCTATCAGACCCGTTAAGTTCCTCAATGAAAAAAGTTGTAACTTCTCACCTTTTTCCTTTTTCAGTTCAGACGAGAATTTATTTTTAGAGAAGAGGACAAAGGTATCGACATCCAGCTGAGCTTGTGCACATTTTTCTTTGAGTTTTGTCAGTTCATTTTTGTTGGCTTTTGACTTGGAGTACTTTGTTGCACCTGCGATCATTTCACCAGACTTTCTTTTGATCAAGATATCTATCTCAACATTCTTGTCCCAATACCCACCAATACTGACTATAGGGTCACCTTCAAAGGCATCCTTAAAACTCTTTTTGAGCATTTCAAAAACCAATTGATCATAGATAAGATTTGAAAATTCTGATCGCATACGTGACCAGTGCTCTTTTACCTCTTTATAGTCACCCTCTTTGATGCCCTTGTAGTAAGGAGAGATGCATGCAAACCAAAAACGCATAAAAGGCTGTACAAAGAGGAGTTTATCAGAGTTTCCCTCTTCTTCTTTCAACGGTTTTTCTACAGATCTGTCAAAGATCAAAAGGTCACTTTTGACAAGCCAATCTATAGCCTCTTCTCCCTCTTCTCTCTTCACATTCGCTTTTTTAAATGCAGAATGTTCCCGTCTGTCACCTGATGCAATGGCAGAAAGAAGTGCATGGTACACAGGTTTACTCTTTGTCGTATGTGCAATGTCACCATGAATGTATCTGTAGTTACGAAGCACTTTTTCTTCTATGAGATCGTCGATTGATCTACTAAAGTCAATATGCCATCCCATACCGCCAAATACAGAAAAATACTCTACTGCCTGTTCAAAGTCAGTGGCATTGTTTTGGTAACAAAAAGAGCGGAAGTGTTGTAGTAGTGTCGGATTTTTAGCCATAAATGAAACCTTGATTTAATTCATAGATTATACCTAAGATGCTGTTATAACCTTAGCATCTTCTATCATGTTTTATGCACTTTATATTTTCTACCCTCATTTATTTTTCACTTTATAAGTGACTTCAAAGCTTTACTAGCTAATATGGGCTTATGAAATTAAATGAATTACAATTAACCAATCCCTACTTAAAACTACCCGCTGAGTGTTATGATAGAGTGACACCAACGCCTCTTGTAGATCCCTACCTTATACACGCCAACACAGATGTAGCCAAGGTACTCGATATTGATGAGTCTGAACTTCAGACGGAAGCATTTGTAAAGTTTCTTAACGGTGAGTATAAAGCAGAAGGATCAGAACCTTTTGCCATGTGTTATGCAGGGCATCAGTTTGGGTATTTCGTACCAAGATTAGGAGATGGTCGAGCGATCAACATCGGTACGATCGACAAGTATCATCTACAGTTGAAAGGTGCCGGGATCACTGAGTATTCGCGTAACGGTGACGGACGTGCAGTACTACGTTCAAGTATCAGGGAATATCTCATGAGTGAAGCGATGCATGGTCTCAGTATACCCACAACACTCTGTTTGGGATTGATAGGTTCAGAACATGATGTAAGACGTGAAAAGATGGAAAAAGGTGCTATTGTCTGCCGTGTGAGTTCTTCATGGGTACGTTTTGGTACGTTTGAATATTATGCCCATCAAGGGATGTTCAAAGAGCTTGAGGCGTTAGCTGATTATGTCATAGAGGAGAATTTTCCGCATCACAGCGGTAAAGAGAATCGCTATACCCTGCTTTTTAATGATGTGTTGATCATCACTGCAAGGCTTATGGCACAATGGATGTCTGTAGGTTTTAACCATGGAGTTATGAACACAGACAATATGTCCATCGCCGGGTTAACGATAGACTATGGACCGTATGCCTTTTTAGATGATTTTCGCCATGAAAATATATGTAACCATACAGATATAGACGGACGCTACAGTTATGCCAACCAGCCCGAAATCGCCAAATGGAACCTTAAATCACTTATGAAGGCCTTGAGTCCCTTAACAAATACGGAGAAGATGGAAAAGAACCTGGTAATGTATGACAAGATCTATATCAGGTATTTTCACTACTACATGTGTAAAAAACTTGGATTTGAAGGCACTGTAGAAGGCGACCCTGAACTGATAGACGATATGTTGGACATGCTGGAGCAGTTACATGTGGATTATACGCTCTTTTTCAGAACACTGAGTCACTATGAAGGAGACAGAGAGGCACTTCTGTCTACAGGGCTCTACCATGAACCGATGAATGCATGGCTGGACAGATATGATGAACGTATCAAATTCATAGATAACACCGTAAGAAAAGAGCAGATGCTTTCTGCTAATCCAAAGTATGTGCTCAAAAACTATATGCTTCAAGAAGCTATAGATGCAGCTGAAAAAGGTGACTTTTCTGTGGTGCATGATCTGTTTAAAATTGCCCAAAATCCATTTGATGAACATCCTGAGTTCGAAAGATGGGCAGGTGCTACACCGCAAGAATTTAAAAATAAAAAGCTCAGCTGCTCTTCTTAACAAGGAAAACTTGGAGATAGTCAAAGCGTAGAGATGCTATACTAAAAAAACTACGCTATACAAAGGAGACAGTATGAAACAGGACGAATTATTAGAGCTATATCTTGAAAAGTTACGTGTATTATGCAAAGAAAAACTTGAAGAGCGTGAGATCAGTGTCATAGAAGCATTGAAAGAGTCTATACTATATATTGAAGGTGAGATGCAGGAGTACTAAAGTACCCTCTTCCTTGTTGAAGGTCAACCAAACATCCCTCTTGTTGTCAATAACGTGGCGAGACCCACCATCATGAAAATACTAAAAAACTTTATATAGAATCTGTTGTTGATCATGGTTGAAATGATGGTTCCTGCAAGTACAGCAACTGCCAAAAGTCCATAGAGAACAAACATCAGAAGTATGACATTTTGAGGAAGTGCCATGGGCTTTTCATCGGGGAGTACAAAAGTCTGTAGTCCTATAGTGACTATCCAGATATAAAGCATTACCGAAAAGAAAGCTGTCCAAAACAAAAACTGTATTTTACCGCTTCGTATCAGCATAGTTTTTCCTTTAGTACTTTTTGTTGGTATACACCAACAAGTCATCTTCACTCAAATCATCTAACAATGATGATAGATGAGCTTGAGATAAGAGTGTCAAATCTGCATCTTTTATCTGATCTACCTCAGAAGTAAATCCATTTTTAGAAAAGAGTACATAGTCATCTATATCCAATTCCGCTTTTTGACACTTCTCTTTAAGCGAGTTCAGCATGTTTATCTTTGCAGGCTCTTTGGAGTATTTACACTCACCGGCTAACATCTTTCCGGACTTTCTTTTGGCAAGTATCTCTATCTGTACATGTTTGTCATAGTATGAACCTATAGATACGATGGGGTCATCTGCAAACTTTTCCGCAACACTTTGTTTTACGAGTTCCAACACTAACAAGTTGCTCAGCAAGATGGAAAAATTGTCTCTAAGTGTATGCCATTTTTGCTCAAATTCACTAAAATCACCAGCAGAGATACTCTTATAATGAGGAGAGATCACTGCAAACCAAAAACGCATAAAAGGCAATTCAAACAACACTCTGTCTGATTTCCCATCACTCTCTTTTAAAGGTTCTTCTACTGAGAGATCAAATTTTAACAGACTTTTTTTTTCCAGGTAGTCCATGGCTTCTTCACCCCTGTCTCTGCCCACTTTAGCTTTTTTAAAAGCATCATGCTCATGGTTCACACCCAGTGCCACGAGTGACAACAACATATGGTACACAGGGTTGTTGTGTGTATACCTTGTCATGCTTTTATGCAGAGGGTCATAGTTACGCAGTACTTTCTCTTCTATAAGTTCATCCAGACTCTTAGAAACATCTACATCCCATCCCGTCCCGCCAAATACCGTAAAATACGCTAAAGCCTTATCAAAATCTCTGATGTTGTTCTGGTAAGCAAAAGAGCGAAAGTGTTGTAAAAGTGTTGGACGTTTTGACATAGGTTAGCCTTGTATTGATACATGAATTATAGCCAATGTTTATAGTGTCTCTTTTTTTCGTTTTCAACCTTTGTATAAAAACAAAAAAATAAGTCATGATGACATATTTTTAATACTATTGAAAAAATAGGGTAATATTTGAATGCAGTCTGTACTACAAGAGCATTTCCGTTGGAGCAAAGGTGTCTGAGATACTATGGATATCATCATCCAAATACTCGCTTTTGTTCCAACAATTTTACAATACTTGAACTCAGTGAGTACTTTATGCTCTCTTTTCACTAAAGACTAATTCATACATTCCTGAAGCTAAAAGTGTTACACTTGTAGTGATACACTTTTATTACAAGGTTTTTCGGCAATGGCGAGCTATTATCTTCTACTGATACAATTTCTTTTTGCGCTTATCGCACTCTTTTTGTTTTGGCAAAGTGTAGGCTACTTTCGTCGTATGTGGAGGTACAAGAGAATCAAAGCTATGTCTTTTCCAAGATCCTATGTGACCATACTGCAAAACATACACCCCTACCAGACACTCACACCCAAACAGAAAGAAAAACTCCACTTTATGATACTTCTTTTCATAGATCAAAAAGAGTTCGTAGGTGCCAAAATGAACATCAATGATAAGATACAAGTCATCATCGCATTTTATGCCTGTCTCATGCGACTTGGATTTGAACTGGGTGAGAAAGACCATGTCGGCACCGTCATAGTCTACCCCGAGCACTTCATCGTAGATGACTCACATACGATTGATGGCATACACCACACCCACACATCAGTCCTAGAAGGGCAATCAGCCAATGGCACTGTAGTCATCTCATGGCAGGATATAGCGCATAATATAGCTAAGCCGGGGAAAGAGAATGTCATCATCCATGAGTTTGCCCATGAGTTGGATTTTGAAGATGGCCTTGCAGACGGTACACCTCTTTTGGAAACTTCAAACTATCAAAAGTGGTCTGAAGTTTTCTCTAAAGCTTTTACTACATTAAGAAACCTTGAAGAGATGCAAAAACATTCAGAAGGACTCACACTTTTAGGTGACTATGCGCTCACGAATGAAGCTGAGTTTTTTGCAGTGTGCAGCGAGCGCTTTTTTGAGACACCCAACACATTTAAAAAGCATTTTCCTGATGTTTATGAAGAACTTAAACGCTTTTATAGACTTGATGCAGAAAAGTTATACTCATCACATCCCGATCATAATGGATGATGTTCTTCACGTAATTTACCTCATACCTTCACCATCGCCAAAGTATCAAGCTTGCAGTACGCTAACAGTGCGTTTCTCATCTTCTTTTTTAGGTTGTCATTATCACCTGACACCTATTTTTTATTTAAACCATTAAAGATACTTTTCAACCCATTTTATGATCTGCTTACTACTGCGTGCACCGGTAAATCTATCTATCTCTTTTCCATCTTTAAACACAAGTACTGCCGGGATATTTACTATGATGATAGTTTGGTTTTGTGTTTGAGCGTTGTCGTTGTTTATTTTTAAAAACTGTGCTTGTAATGGCATAGCCATAGCTGCAGCTTCAAAATGAGGTGCCATCGTCAAGCATGGACCACACCAAGGTGCCCAGAAATCAACAATAACAGGTAGATCAGAAGTATGAATGACGTAGTCCAATATAGCTAAATTTGCATTCAGCGGCTTACTCTCTAAAAGTGATCCTCCACACTCTTTACAATGTTCAGTAGTGTATGTCTCCTTCTTTTTTACACTGCTTACTTTAAGACAATGGGGACAAACTACATTGATATGCATATCGCGACACTCCAATTTTATTTAGTAAGTATTATATCTGGTATAGATCAGAGTTTATACCCTCTCTCATTTGTCTTATTATGACCAAAATGTCTGAATATAACAAAAAATGTTTTATTCTTAAAATTATGAGGAACATATATGACTGTATCAAAACAAATCTCTATGACTGTAGAAACGATCAACGACCTTGCAAAATTGACAGATTACTCGTTCATGACAGTATCTAATCAATACTATAAATGATCAATGGGTATAATAAACAAAAAGAAAGGCTTGTAATTATGACTACTTTATTTATGATTATTTCAACTATCGTGATTATCTATGTCGCTGTAATGGTAGTGAGTATACTTAAACAAAGAAAGAAAAAGGATGATAGTTAAGGGAGTATAAAAGAATCAAACACTAGCTTATAGCGAATACTATAAAGTAGACACTTTTCGGCTTAGCTATCATTATCACCTGACCACTATACCTGTTTGAGAGGTTGGGAACAGTTCAAACTTCTCTTAACTTCTCCAACACCCTAACCATCGCTAAAGTATCAAGTTTACAGTACTCCAAAAGCGCATTTCTCATTTTCTCTTTTCCAATAAACAACACTGAAATTTAGTGAAATATGCTACAAAATTTTAGATGTAAAAAAGACAATATAAAACCTTATAAAATTATATATTTTATAAGGTTTTAGAAAGAGAATATTTAGCTTTTATTTTGTTTCTTCTCTATAACAATTTGTGGTAAGATACACAATACTTTTTCGAGCACATTTGACCAGCTGTTAGCTAATTTACATTTGATAAATAAACACACATATAATACCTGATCTTATTTTCAAACAAAAAACTCATCAGTGATTGATGCTAGTTGCTAGGTTCTTCATTATCTGGTACTGCTGATTTCTCGTAAAAGTAATCGCCGGTAAGATCCATGTAGAGTTCCATTCCAGTAGTAACGGTTCCATAAATCCCGGGAATGCCTGAAGATGCATTACACCAAAACAGGTTATGAAAGGGTGTGTCCGCTTTGAGTCGTGATACGGTATATTTTGGCAGCAGCGCAGATCCGTAAGCATTGCCATGAGGAGAATTACAAAAATCTTCGCTGGTGGTCGGTGAGCCAACAACTTTTACAGCTATATGGTCTCTGAGATCAGGGATATGATACTTCACTGCCAGGTCAATCAACTTTTCGGCAATGTCATTTTTCAAAGCGAGATAATCCTGATGACTCTGATCAGCAGCTTTCTTGAATGGAGCATAAGGTGCGAAAGTTGCGAGTTCGATAATGTGTCCACCGTTGGGTGGAACGTTCCCGCTATCATTGCTATGCATCGTGGGTGTTGACATGAAGAACCATGCATGTTCCACATCAAGTTTTTTTCCTGCTTCCCACATTGTATTCATGCCCCAGTCCAGGCAATGCCAGGTATTGTGGTTGCCAAGTCCGTACCTTGCCGGCTCAAACCCGGGTTTGAGGCCTAAATAGACTATGACGCCATTGTCAGAATACTCGTATTTGAGTTTTTCCTGATCGCGTTTTGGAAAGTATTGCCAACCGATCAGTTCTGCTGATTTTTGCGGATCCATGCCACAGATATAGTTTTTCGCACTAAAGGTTTTACCTGATGCTGTGGTGACGCCAGAGATACTGCCGTTATTAGTGGAGATTTCGGTCACACGTTCTTCGAAATAGAGGTCACCATCATGATCAGTCACAAATCTGGCAAGGCGCTGTATGTAATACTTGAAGTGTTTGGTTGGGGAATATGCTCCGGTTCCATAGCCGCCAAGCAAACCAACATAGAACATCAATGAGAGTTTATCTGGTGGGAGCAGCAAGTCCCCTGCTTGCGCAGTGAGAATAGTCTGTGCCTCAATAGAGACGCCGCAGTCATCGAATACATCTTGGACAGTTGCGTTTCTGTAGCGCAGCAGTGTTGGATAATAAAGTGGGCCTTTCAGCAGATAGTCCCACCAATGTATTTTTCTCGGCAGTGCTGCCATCTCTTTGCGAAGTGCTTTCACTATCTTCAAGAAGGCATCGAGTCCAGTGGTCTGCGGGTAAGCCTCTTCAATGTTTTTTTGCAGTTCTGCCCAGCCATACGGTATTTTTACTCGCTTACCGTCAGGCATGATCATATGATCATAGCCAGTTTTGTCAAACAGCTCGAAAGTGATGTCTTTCTCCAGACCAAGTCGCTTGAGGAATTCGTAGACCCTTCCGCCTTCGCCACAACCCCAGATATAGTGGACTTGTGCACAAAAGTGGTAGCCGTTCCTTTCAAAGGTATGAGCATATCCACCTGGAACGTCATGCGCCTCCAGCATACAGACTTTGTGCCCCTGATTACTCAACAGGGACGCACAGGTCAATGCTGCATTGCCCGTTCCAATGAACAGATAGTCATATTCCACACCGCCAGCCTGACACTCTAGATAGTGTTCATCCTGTAATGCCTTTTGTTTCCTGGTAAGTGCTCCTGAACTGAATCTTTTCATTTTTACGTTTCCGTCTTCAAGATGGTGTATTTTATATTATATCAGGTTTGGATAGATTATATATCACCTTAATATCATCTTGTAGTGAGTGATTCTTTGAAAAAAAGAAAAACCTTATAAATTTATATATTTTATAAGGTTTGAGTAAGTATTAGACAGTGAGGTATTCGAACTCACAAAGTAAATCTCACAAATCCTAATATACGTACATTCATAATTAAATAGTTGGCAGTAAGTATACAATTAATATATAAATTTAGCAGACTTTCATTGAAATAAGAGTGACTTCTTAAATAGTAAAATTTAGAATTTATGATATCCTATAAATACTAAAGTAAAATGGACAGAGGTGCAATATGTCATTTGATTTTGAACTTAGAGATTTAGGATTAGATAGAGCGTTCAAAAGAGCACAAAATATAATTGACGAGGTAAGGGATTCACTGAAAGATGATTCTGATCGTATACCTGATTCACTGAAAGTCTATAATAGATATTATGATGGAATACCTATAACAGCCAAACAGTATGTAGAAAATGCAGATGTCAGAGATGAAGTGGAACATACAGTATTAATGATACTTGCAACTAAATGGCAAATAGATAGAATTTTTGATATAGATATAGAAGATAAAGATGCAGCCGAAGTTACCAATCCATTATTCTATGACAATGAGTTAGAAGAAGAACTCGAAAAGAGGGTTGAACACTATCAAACATCACTTCATGCAATAAAAACAGCTTACTCTATAACGGAAGCAAAGCTCAAGGAGACTATGAAGACACTCGAAGCATTGGATGCAGAGATACCAAAAGTATTAAAAATAGCTATCTATGTGCGAGAGAACTATGCAAAGAACCAACTCAGAAAAGCCTTGGCTGATGCAGTAAAGACTATTTTCCCATCAATCAAGAATAAAAAAATACTAGACCAAATAGCAGCCCAAACCATGTAGCTGGGCTTCTCTCAAGGAAGATGAATATCAGGTTTAGTGTTTTAACTATTTTAAAAACCTTATAAAGTTATATATTTTATAAGGTTTTCTCTTCACACTACTTTCACACTTCTAGTTTATACTTCAACCTGTCAAACGTA
>Ga0210119_1000280_pt1 | contig 11228 bp, 11 predicted proteins | sample China_Bullhead_C_2_FD_184859 | JGI IMG/M metagenome (GOLD analysis project Ga0210119, IMG submission 184859) | Wetland microbial communities from San Francisco Bay, California, USA, that impact long-term carbon sequestration -... | ecosystem: Environmental > Aquatic > Marine > Wetlands ... | reverse complement strand
ACGTAAAATCCCGTGCTGTGCCTCGGGTATTGCTGATGCCGCATGAACCGCCGCTGCAGCCTGCGGTCTCGCACCGAACCGATCAGCGCGATGCGCCGTTCCCGGCGCATGCGGCTCAATAGCATGATAGCGTCGTCGAACGGCGCATCCTCGAGCCAGTCCCTCGGCGAGTGTTCTCCGGAATCGAGCAATGACCGGAGTCGGGCTGCGGGCAGTCGCGCCACGACGGACGCGATCGACCGGGGCGGCAGCAAGCTGACGACGGCGGAAATTTCCTCGTCGCTGCCCTGCCGCAAGGTGCCTGCGAATGCATCCGGAAAACGTTCCGCGAAATCGGCGATGACGGGGTCGACGTCAGTCATCTTCCGGCGCCCTGGGTATACGGATGAACCCCTCCTCGGCGAGTCGCGCCGCGGGCACGGACGCGATGCCCTCGTCGGTCGCAATATCGACCGCGGTGTTGTGGATATCGACGATATTGCCCTCGACGCCGCCGATATTCACCCGGTCACCGATCGCGAGCCGCGACAACTCCCGGCGCGCCAGCAGATTGGCAACGTGGCGACGCGCACCGAGGCTGAAAGCAAGCATCAACCCGGCGCTTACCGTGCCGACGAGGATCAGCACCAGCTGCGTCACGAACGATATGTCCACGTTGACGTGCTGCAGGCCCATGACGACCGCGACGGCCATGATCCCCAGGTACAGCAGCCTCGGCACCGCCGATTTGGCAGACCAGCCGACCGACAGTCTCGACAACATTTGCGCGGAAAACAGTCCGAGCAGGTGGCCCGCCATGATGATCGAGAACGCGATGAACAGCTTGGGCATGAAGCCGAGCACGGAATTGAGCAATTCCGGCAAACCGCCGATGCCCATCACCCGCAGCGCCAGCAGCACCGAGCCGGCCACCAGCAGCCAGAATACGAAGACCCTCGAGACCCGGACCAGTCCCGGCGGAATCAGGCTCTCCTCGGTCGTTGCCAGCTTTGCCGACTGCCGGTCGATGGCGAGCAGCAGGGCGCCGACCCCGAGACTCGCCAGGCGGGCAATGATGATGCCGCCGATCAGCGTGACGAGCGCGACCACTTCCGGTCGCGACGCGAGACTGAGAGGTGCAGATGTTTCGTCCATAAACGGCGTCCGGGTAGTCGGGCTACGTCACTATACAACCTCGTCGACGCGTTTTGTCTCCCGGGGAGAACAGTTCGCGGTCGCGACCCCGCAGACCTTCAAGATAAAAGCACCACATGCAACCTGGCTATCGTCCCTGGCGCTGAACGGCTCTCGCCCGGCCAGGCCGTCGAGATCATCGAATTGATCAGCTCGCGCCGTTAATGCGCTCGGCCACGATCTCGAAGACGACCTCGATGTCTTCGGCGACGCGCAGCAAACCGCCGGCAGCACTGTACGGCGTCAGGCCGAAATCTGCATGGCTGACGGTCATGGAACCGCTGACGGTCAGCGCATCGGGATCGAACTTCAGCTCCGCCGGGACCCGGTAGTCGTGCGACACACCGTGCATCGTCATGCTGACAGCGAGTTCGGCCTGGTCTTGTTGCATGGACAGTACCCGCACGCTCGCCGTTGCCCAGGGAAAGCGGCTCGACTCCAGCACCTTGTCCTGCATGTTGCGGGTCGTACCTTCGATGGCGGACTCCGGAAGGTCCGGCTCCATGCCGAACCTCTCACGGTAGGCCGGGTCGTCCACGACCAGCTGTTGCAGCGGCAGCCGCAGATCGGCGCGTGATGTTTCCGGGTCCGCGCCGACCAGCACCAATCCCTCGACGTCCACGCTGGCGATCACGTGATCGTGCCCGGCCGACTTCATGGGTCCATCGCGCCCGGTGCGCATGAACACTCGCGAACGCTGCGAGTCGACGCGGTACACCGCCTCTCCCTGCCGCGCTGCATCGCGATAGACACGTTCCGGAAGTGGCGGCGCACTCGTGTCTTCCGGGACCCACTCGGGCTGCGCGCAGGCCGCGAGCAAAGCCAGCAGCACAAGCGGTAAGGCGCGCATCAAACTGCAGAATTTGTTCATTGACGTTCGAGCGTGACTTTGAACCGGACGCGGACGGCGGTACCGATGGTGTCGCCACTGGCCCATTCGCCGCTGCCAACGTCGAAGCGCGTGCGGTCGATGACGAGCTCGCCCGTCATCGCGGCGCGGCCATCCGACCCGGACCACTGGAATGGCACGTCTAAGGGCAGCCGTACGCCCTTGAGGTCGAGATGGCCGGAAGCGAGATAGCCTTCCTCCGGCGTTGCTTCGATCGCATCGCTCGTAAAAGTTGCGGCGGGAAACTTGTCCACGGCAAACCACTCGGCGCCCGCGATGGCTTCGTTGATGTCCGGGTCGTCCATGTCGGCACTGTCGAGTTGCACGGTGACCGTCAGCTTCGATCCGGCGATGCCGCCGTCGCTGGTGTCGAGGCAGACATCGAAATTTTCGAAGCGGCCTGGCAGGGCCTGGCCTTCCCAGGTGGGTTCGAACAGGAGTTCGCCTTCGTCCTGCATACGCCACTCGTCCGCGACCGCGCCCGACGCGGCCAACGTCGATAACAACAGGCTGGCGATCAGTCTCATGGTCAATTCAATTCCCGTTGCGTCGGCCTGTCAGCATGCGACGCAGCACGTCATCGCGCAACAGGAAATGATGCCTGAGCGCCGCGGCGACGTGTCCGAGCACGACGATCAGCAGGGTCATCGTCAGCACCTCGTGCACTTCGGCCGCGCCCTCCTGCAGCGCTCGGTCCGTCTCGATGAAATCCGGCATGGGCAGGAAGAAAAAGCCTTTGAACGGCACCCGCGACGCATCGCTGACCCACCAGCCGGACAGCGGCACGGCGAACAGCAGCAGGTAGAGCACCCAGTGCGCCGCGGCCGCGAACTTGCGCTCCCATGGCGGCGTAGCGGCCGGCATTGCCGGTGGCGGGTTGGCCAGTCGCCACGCCAGCCGCAAAACAGCCAGCAGCAGGACCGTCACGCCGATCGACTTGTGCCAGACGAAGAGGTCCAGCTTCGCCGGCGTGAGCTTCATGTCTTCCGCGATGCTGCCGATGACGAACTGCGCCAGGACCAGCGCCGCGATCAGCCAGTGAAATCCCCGGGCAGTCGCGCCCCAGCTATCCGCAGAATTGCGAAACGGGATCGTCACTGCGAATAGACAGCAACAGGCTCACCCAGTACGTCCCTGTCCGGCTCGATCCCGAGACCCGGTTCGGCTGATGCGGCCATCCGGCCGTCCACGCGCTGCGGTGCGCCCGTCGCATTGCGAACCGTGACATAGCTGTTGAAGTCGGTTGCCGAAAATCGCAACGGTTCCGGCGTCGAATGAGCCAGGTGCGCTATCGCCGCGGTGATGATGTCGCCGCCCCAGCTGTCCTCGATGGTCATGGGCAGGTTCAGCGTGACGCAGAGATCCCGAATCTGGCGCGCCTTGGTGAGCCCGCCGACCTTGGAGATCTTGAGGTTGATGACGTCCATCGCACCGTCGTTGTGACCGCGCATCAGCGCTTCGATGTCCGTGATGTTCTCGTCGAGGATGAACGGCAGAGACGTGTTGCGCCTGACGATCAGGCAATGCTCGTACGAGCGGCATGGCTGCTCGATGTAGACGTCACGGCCGCGGACGGCGTTGACGACACGCAGCGCATCGTCGACCCGCCAGCCCGTGTTCGCATCGGCGACGAGGACCTCGCCGTCGGAGAGAACGTCGGCGGCCGCGTGGATGCGTTCGATATCGTCTGCAGGATCGCCGCCGACCTTGAGCTGGAACTTCTTATAGCCATCTGCACGATGCCCCGCAACGTTCTGCGCCATTTCGTCCGCAGGCCGCTGGCTGATTGCCCGGTACAGGGCGACGCTGTCGCCAAACCTGCCGCCGAACAGCTCACAGACCGGCTTTCCGCAGACCTTGCCGAGCAGGTCCCAGCACGCCATGTCGATCGCCGACTTGACGTACGGATGGCCCAGCAGCGCGCGATCCATGAGCCGGTTGATCGGGCCGATCGCCGTCGGGTCCTGCCCGATCAGGGTCGAGGACAACTCCGCGATCCCGGCGCGCGCACCCGCTCCGAAAGCAGGCAGGTAGAAGGGACCGAGCGGACATATCTCGCCGTAACCCGACAGGCCGTCGTCCGTAACCAGTTCGACAACCGTGCTGTCGAACACCTCGACGTACTTGCCCTCCGACCACGAGTAGCGGCCCTCGACCAGCGGCAGGTCCACCTGGAATACGCGAATCGAGGAGATCTTCACGACTCGAGCTCCACGAGCAGGTCCTTCGCGTCGAACTGCTCGCCGATGCGTGCGACCACCCGCTTGATGATTGCCGCCCTTTCCGCCTTGATCGACGTTTCCATTTTCATGGCCTCCATCGTCAGAAGCGTATCACCGCGTTCGACTTCCTGGCCAACTTCGACCGCAATCGTCGAGACGACGCCGGGCATCGGCGCACCGACATGATTCGGGTCGGCGCTGTCCGCTTTTTCGTTTTCGTGGTGAGCGGACTCCGAGCTGCGATCCTGGACCTGCACCGAGCTGGGCTGGCCGTTGACCTCGAAGAACACGCGCCGGTAGCCGCGGTCATCGGTGTCACCCATCGTCAGGAAGCGGATGACGACCCTGCGCCTGTCCCCCATCGTTACGACGATCTCTTCCTCCGGACGCATGCCGTAGAAATAGACGTGCGTCGGCAATACGCTCAAATCACCGAACTCCTCGCGGTGCCGGCGGAACTCGGTGAAGACCTTCGGGTACATCAGGTAGGACGCGAGGTCGAAGTCGGTAATCGGATGCTCGTGCCCCTCGTTCAGTTTGCGCCGCTCGTCTTCCAGATCCACCGCGGCGAGCAGGGCGCCCGGCCGCACGGTGATCGGCTCGCGGTCCTTGAGCACTTTCTGCTGCAGTGCCTTAGGGAAGCCGCCAGGCGGCTGGCCGAGCTCGCCGGCAAACAGCGATACCACCGACTCGGGGAACGCGATGTCGGTGTCGGGATCGAGCACGTCATCGATACCGGTATCCGAGGTCACCATCATCAGCGCCATGTCGCCGACGACCTTCGACGACGGCGTGACCTTGACGATGTCGCCGAAGGCCATGTTCACGTCCGCGTACGCACGCGCCACTTCGTGCCAGCGGCTGGCGAGGCCGAGGGAGGCCGCCTGTTCCTTGAGGTTGGTGAACTGGCCGCCGGGCATTTCGTGCAGGTAGACCTCGGACGCGCCAGAGCGAATGTCCGGCTCGAACGCGGCGTACTGATCGCGCACCTGCTCCCAGTAGTCGCTGATCAACCGCACGCTCCCGAGATCGACGCCCGGGTCGCTGTCCGTATTCTCGAGCGCCGCAACGATCGCCCCGAGGCAGGGCTGCGAGGTCAGCCCACTCATCGAATCCATCGCGGCGTCGAACGCATCGACACCCTCCTCCACCGCCGCGAGCACGGTCGCCGCAGCGGCGCCGCTGGTGTCGTGCGTATGGAAGTGAATGGGCAGACCGACTTCCTGCTTCAGTTCGCGGATCAGCACCCGCGCGGCGGCCGGCTTCAGCAGACCGGCCATATCCTTGATGCCGAGCACGTGCGCCCCGGCCGCCTCCAGTTCCTTCGCGAGATCGACGTAGTAGCGCAGGTCGTACTTGCTGCGCATCGGGTCGAGGATATCGCCCGTGTAACAGATAGCCGCTTCTGCGATCTTGCCGGTCTCGCAGACCGCGTCGATGGCGATGCGCATGTTCTCGACCCAGTTCAGGCAGTCGAAGATCCGGAACACGTCGACGCCGGCTGCGGCCGACTGCTGCACGAAGTAACGCACAACGTTGTCGGGATAATTCGTGTAACCGACACCGTTGGACGCCCGCAGCAGCATCTGCTGCATCAGGTTCGGCATTGCCGCCGACAGGTCGGCCAGCCGCTGCCAGGGGTCTTCGTTGAGGAAACGCATCGCGACGTCGAACGTCGCCCCGCCCCAGGACTCGACCGAGAACAGCCGCGGCAACAGTTGCGAATAGTGCGGTGCGATACGCAGCATATCCGCCGAGCGCATACGCGTGGCCATCAGCGACTGGTGCGCATCACGGAACGTCGTATCCGTAATCAACGGGACCTTGCTGCGCTTCATGTATTCGGCCACCGCTTGCGGGCCATCTGCATCAAGGATCTGCCGCAGGCCGTCGACCGGGCGCTGCAACTCGATGGGTGGCGCCACGGGCTTTTTCAGTGCCTTCGGCTGCCTGCGGCCCGCGACCTGCGCATTACCGTTCACCATGACCTCGCCGATGTAATGCAGCAGTTGCGCGCCATCGGTTTCGTCGACCCTCGGCTGCAGCAGATGCGGCGTCTCGTCCACGAAGCGCGTGTTGTATTCGCCCCGTATGAAGCGTGAGTCCGATATCAGGGCGTTCAGGAATGCGAGGTTGGTTTCGACACCGCGCACCCGGAACTCGCTCAGGCCGCGCAGCATCCTGTCGGTCGCTTCCGTCTCCGCCACGCCGGACGCCGTGATCTTGACGAGCAGGCTATCGTAATGCCGGCCGATGACCGCGCCCGAATAGGCCGTGCCCGCGTCCAGCCGGATACCGGGTCCCGCCGGACTGCGGTAGGCGACGATGTGGCCGTAGTCGGGTATGAAGCTGTTACGCGGATCCTCGGTCGTAACGCGGCACTGGATGGCGGCGCCACGCATCGCGATGTCGCCCTGCGCAGGGATGCCCGACGACTCGACGTCGCCGATTCGTCCCCCTGCCGCGATACGGATCTGCGACTTGACGAGATCGAGACCGGTGATTTGCTCCGTGACCGTGTGCTCGACCTGTATTCGCGGGTTGACCTCGATGAAATAGAACTCGCCGCTGTCCATGTCCTGCAGGAATTCGACGGTTCCGGCGTTGCTGTAGTGCACCGACCGCGCCAACCGCACGGCCGCCGCGCAAATCTCGTCGCGCTCGGCCTGTGACAGGTAGGGCGCGGGCGCGCGTTCGACGATCTTCTGGTGGCGCCGCTGCACCGTGCAGTCGCGCTCGAACAGGTGCACAACCTGTCCGTGCAGGTCGCCCATGATCTGCACTTCGACATGGCGGGCGTTGCGAACGAGTTTCTCGAGGTAGACCTCGTCATTGCCGAACGCGGCCCCGGCTTCCCGGCGCGCTGCGGCAACCTGCTCGACCAGTGCGGATTCGTCCTCGATGACCCGCATGCCGCGACCGCCGCCGCCCCAGCTGGCCTTGAGCATGAGCGGATAACCGATTTCGCCAGCTAGCCGCACGATCTCGCCGTCGTCGTCCGGGAGCGGCTCCGTCGCCGGCATGACGGGCACGTCCGCCTCGATTGCCAGTGCGCGCGCCTCCACCTTGTTGCCAAGACGACGCATGATTTCGGGTGACGGCCCGATGAACGTGATGCCGGACTCCGCGCACAGGTGTGCGAAGTTCGGATTCTCGGAAAGGAAGCCGTAGCCCGGATGTATCGCGTCGGCGCCCGACAACTTCGCGATCCGGATGATGTCCTCCATGTCCAGGTACGCATCGATCGGCCCCTTGCCTTCGCCGACACGGTAGGCCTCCCGCGTACTGAAACGGTGCAGGGTCAACCGGTCCTCGGCCGAGTAAATGCCGACGGACGGGATGTGCAGCTCGTGCGCCGCGCGGAACACACGGATCGCAATCTCGCTGCGATTCGCGACGAGGATTTTTTTGAACATTATTTTTGTGGGCGAGGCTTCGCAGCCGCCAGAGTGCCACACTCACGACCGCTGGCAATAGTTACGAAAGACACAATACCCCGAACCTTGCGTAACCGGCCTGTCTCAACGGGATGATGGCAGTGCCGCAACCAGGGACGGCGTCAATGACGAGAAACGCCGCTTAGGGAAGCTCCCCGAGCATCTGCTGCGCGGCCTCCCGGATCCCTTCGTCGTCGCCGCGCTGTGTCGCATTCGTGAGCGCGACCCTGGCCGCTTCCGTGTTGCCGAGCTGGCTGTTTACGTAGCCCAGCGTCAGCCAGATTCGCTGGTGACCGGGGTCCTTCGCCACACCTTCGTTGAGCCTGCGCAGGGCCTCATCGGTCCGGCCGAGATAGAACAGCGTCAACCCGAGGTTGTTGTAGGTCTCCGCATCGTTCGGCGCGAAGGTCAGCAACTTTTCGTAGAGCTGTGCCGCATTCTGGTACTGGCGATTGGCGAAGAACTGGTTGGCCTGCCGGGATATTTCGGCCGGGTCGCTCAGCACCGGCTCGACGAGCCCCGGGGAACTCAGCCGCGACACGTCTGACGCCGTCATGCCCCGGGTCCACGCCGATGCCGCCGGGGCGGCCGGGGCGGCCGTCAATGTATGGCCGCGCGGCGAACTGGTATCCGGCATGTAGTATTCGCGGGTAACTGCAAAAACCACCAGGCCGAAAAACACCTGGAAAACGAGGAGCAAGGTCCAGAACTTCTTGTCGCGAGTCATGATGTACGTATATACCCCGGCTTGGTCAGGGCAAAATATACTACTCGCGGGCAGGATTTTCGCGGCTATCGCGTACGGACATACCGATATTGCGGCCCGGCCCCGGGCGGTCGAAACAAACCTCGGGCCCGGACCTTGTCACGCCCTGCAGGGCCGATTTTCGGCAAGTCGGCTAATGAATCTCTGCAGGCTCGTGCCGATTCAGAATCTCCATGATCTCGGAGCGGGTCGCATCCGGAACCATCACCCTAATCTTCCGGTGATCCCTGTCGATCTTTATCTTTTCGTTGGGGATACCGGTCGAGAGAAGATCGTCCTCGACATTTCTGACCGTCTTGAAGTCCTTGTAGGTTGCTACTACTGCTGCGGTCATTTCACTTTCTCCCGTATATTGAACACGCAATCACCGATTGCACGCGCCGCCAGGACCAACTGCCCGCCCTGCCGGTATCTCCCAATGTTGCTCCCAAATGCCAATTTTCAAGTTGTGGGTAACCCTCATCCTGTCTTGTCGGTTGCCCGATCGATCCCGGCGACAGCGTTGTCCGATGACGGCACGGCATACCCGATATGCATATCGGGTCTTCCTAAGAACCAAAAGGCATAAATCTTGGTCCGTCCCCCTTGTCCAACTTGCAGACCAGAAGAAACGCTATTGGGGCCTCGCAATGATACGAACACCTTACACGCACGCAATTAGCCTCCTCGCAATGCTGTCGCTTGCGGCAATCGCCGCTGGATGCTCCGGCACGAGCACCCGGAGCGACTCCGCCGACAACCCAATGTCGGAGGATGCGAGTTACCTGGCCAAGGCCGAGACGCAAGAAAGTGAAAAGCTGATCTGCCGCCGGGAGCAGCCGACCGGCTCGAGGATTTCCGAGAGAGTCTGCATGACTGCCGACGACTGGGAGAAGATCGAGCAACAGAGCCAGGAAATGCTCGACAGAGCGACGCGCAAGGCACAGCAGTACGGCGACCAGCAGTAGCTGCACGCGCTCCAGGTGAGTAAGCGGCGCGGAGCCTGTAGAATCGGCGCGACTGACACGAGCGGGAGTTCGTCATCGTCACGACCGATCCAGCGGCCACGAGCAAGCCGATGCCTTACGAGGCGCCCGCCTGGGCGCAGGCAATGCGCCGGTTCACCGACCACCTCGTCTGCGATTTCCTCGGCGGCCCCCGCCCCTGGAAGCTCGCCTGGGTGATCAATTTCCAGAAGGCGGGGACGTTCGTGTTTCTGCTGGCCCTGATCGCTTACTACCGGAACGCGTCGACGGCGGTCTGGGTGTACACCGCCATGCACGGCAGCTACGGACTGGTGTGGATTCTCAAGGACACGGCGTTTCCTGACGCCAACTGGCAACGACGTATCACGATCGGCGGCGGGATCAATGCATTCGTTGGCGTGCTGGGGTGGTACTGGGTCTTCGGCTGGCTGCTGGTGTCCGGGGTTGCGCAGCCGGACTACCCGCTGCCCGACTTCGCCTGGTTCTGCCTCTGCATCAGTCTCTGCATGACCGGTTCCGCCATCATGATCGCGGCGGACGCGCAGAAATACTTCACGCTGCGTTTACAGCGGGGACTGATCACCGATGGCATGCACCGCTACGTACGCCACCCCAACTACCTCGGCGAGATCATGATCTACGGCAGCTTCGCGATGATGGTCTGGCACTGGCTGCCCGTCGTGGTGCTCGCGTGCATCTGGCTCGGGCTGTTCGCCGTCAACATGGTGATCAAAGAAGCCAGCATGTCGCGCTACCCGGAGTGGGCGGCTTACAAGAAGCGGACCTGGTGGCTGATTCCGTACCTGCTCTAGGCCGGACCTCTGCAGCTTATTTCTGTAATTCCTCACGGACCAGGTTCGCCAGCTGCTCCTGGCCGAAACTCGGCAGCGGCCGGCCGTTGACGAAGTACTCCGGCGTGGCAACGACCTTCAGGACTTTCGAGTCCTCAAGGTCCTTGTCCATGCGCTGCTGCACTTCCGGCGAATTCATGTCGGCCTCGAGCCGCGCGACATCGAGCCCCACACCGGCAATCGCCGGCAGGACTCGCTCGGGCTGTACGACGTGGTTGTTGACCCACTCGCGCTGCGACGAGAGCAGCGCTTCGAGGGTCTCCCAGTACTTGTCCTGGTTGCGGCTCGCCTCGAGGATCCTGACCACGTAATCGACCCCGTCATGGAATGGCACGTGCCGAACGGACAGGCGAATCTGCCCGGGCAGTTCCGCCATCCAGCCTTTCACCATCGGGTAGAAGAGTGCACAGGTCCCGCAAGCGGGATCGAGGAATTCGACGATGTGCACCTTGGCGTCGGGATCGCCGACCGACGGCGCGTGTTCGCTCGCCAGTGCCGCCTGCCTCGCGTCATCTCCGGCCGATGATGACTCCGGACCGCCACAGCCGGACAGCAGTGCTGCCATAACCAGGAATGGGGTAACGAGACTCGCTCGACGACTGCGATGTGGATTGCTCATGGCGGCTCCGTGTTTTTCGCCGCCAGGGACGGCATGCGGATTAAAACCCGATTCTGGCAGATCGTGCGCGCCAAATCACCGCGGCGGCCTGACTATCGGAACCTTTGGCTGTATTTTCGAACTCGCGACCCGAAACCAGCTATCCGGGCTTGCCGCCCTGTCGTTCACGGCCGTTCTTTTATCAGCGTGTGGAGCAGACGCCGCGTCCCGGGCCGACGAAACGACCCGGTTTCCGCAGACAATGTACGTGGACTGGGTGCGCGTCTACCAGTAAGCGGAATCAGCGGTCCTTGATGCGCAGTTCGA
>Ga0210119_1000276_pt1 | contig 11263 bp, 6 predicted proteins | sample China_Bullhead_C_2_FD_184859 | JGI IMG/M metagenome (GOLD analysis project Ga0210119, IMG submission 184859) | Wetland microbial communities from San Francisco Bay, California, USA, that impact long-term carbon sequestration -... | ecosystem: Environmental > Aquatic > Marine > Wetlands ... | reverse complement strand
AAACAGGAACTGATCACCGTAAGAGAATTCTTCCCTTCCACATTTAGAAAAGCAGTGAATCAAAAATCAAGATGGCTTACGGGTATTGCACTTCAGGGATGGCAGAAGATAGGCTGGACCGATAGTTTTAAAACAAACTATATACTCTTTAGGGATCGAAAAGCGATACTTACCAATATAGCAAATATGTTAGCCTATATTTTGGTGATCAACGTTCTTTTTATGACGCTATACTCAAAAGTAACTACTGATGTATGGTGGTTTCCTCCTCTTGTCGAAGAAAATACCTTGCTATGGACACTGCTTATCATTAATGCTTTTTTCTTTCTCAACCGCGTTTTACAAAGAATGTATTTTACCTATAAGGTCTATGGCATAAAGGGTGCATTACTTAGTTTTCCAAGAATTGTATGGGGGAATATTATTAACTTCTTTGCCATGTTCAAGGCTTTGAGGCAATTCTTTAAAACCAAAAAGGAAGGAACGACCATTCCATGGGACAAAACGATGCATGAATTTCCTATCAGTAGAAAGGTCCATAAAAAGCTGGGTGATATTTTAATTGAAAAAAAACTGATCGATCAAACAACACTCAAAGAGCTATTAGAACTACAAAGGGTCGTGCATAAACCATTGGGAAAACTTCTGCTTGAAAAAAATATATTGAGTGAAACCGAATTGACAAAAGCTATAGCCTTACAGGGGAAATTGGAATATATTGATATCACGATAGATCAAATCGATCATGCAGCCATTCAGAAAGTGGACAGATATGCCATGCTTGAAAATGATGTTCTCATCCTAAAAGAAACCAAAGGGGTACAACCTATTGTCTCCTCTCATCAACTGGCAGATGTAGTGGTCGATGGCTGTCAAACCGTATTGTCAAAAAATGCCAAACTCTTTATCACAAATGAAAGTACGATTCAAAAGATCCAAAAAGAAGTGGTGTTTTCTGACCTCACTGAAAAAGATTATAGTCATCTTCGAACCGTGATCAAACAAAAAATGATACCTAGAAATATGGTATCTCAGATTTTAGAGTATAGAGCAGAAAACAAAGTCACTTTTATAGCAAGCTGTCAGCATTTTGGTTTTTTACCTGAAGATCAATTAAAAAGGATCGAACTATGAAACGATTACTTGTTTTACCCTTTTACTGTTTAACACTGCTAAGTGCAAATATAGTGACAGATTCAGTCGATCATGTCAAAAATGAATTGACCGAATACAGAATCTACCCCCGGTTAAAAAAAGCCGATGTGTATATCTCACAGGGAAATCCTACAGCAGCGAAAGAGCTTCTCTTAAAAGTTTTGGAGATCGATCCTAAAAACACGCAAGCCGCCAACAGGGTCGTTGCACTCTGTATGAAGGATAAAGACTTTAAATGTGCAAATAAATATGTAGGACTTGTAAAACCTCTTACGTATGCTAAATACTACCAGGGATATATCTCTTTCCAATTAAAACAGTATGCCAAAGCACTGAAAGCATCTGCCTCTATAGAAGATACTTCTGTGCTCAAAAAGAACGAACAGGAATTTAATGATCACATCCTATTAAGATCAGCGATACTCTCTGACAATACGAAAGCGACCCATACCTATTTGGAAGAGATCCTTCATCCTAAATTCAACATTTCTTCTTGTCCTTCTGAATATTTGGAGATCATCTCTTTGTTATTTGAACACAACATGTCTGATGAAGCAGTGAAAGAGACCGACCTTTACATGACTCATTGTAGATCTCAAAAAATACCAGATAAAACACTGGTAGTATGGTCAGACCTTTTAAGAAAAGAAAATCAATTTGATCAGGCACAACGCATGATCGCCCATATGGATGACAGCCATCTGAAAAATGAACAACTACTGCTTCTGTTTTTACAAAGTAACAATGAAACAAAAGCCATTGAAACAATGGAAACCATCTATCAAACCGATCCTAACGAAGAGAATAAAGTGCGACTTGCCTACCTTTATGAAAAAACCCATAGGCAAGATGAACTCTACACACTTTACACTAATATCTATGAATCCGAAAAGAATCCTGATGATCTCAAAAAACTGCTTTATTTTAAAAAAGAACCTACCCAGCAGTATCAAGTACTGGAAAAGTACTATCCTTATGCAGGACTTACGGATGAAGAGAAATTTAACTTTTCTGTCTCCCTGACACAGTTTTATAAGGAAGAAAAAAAGAACAGTCAAATACTATCCATCCTTGATGATCTTGTGCGTCTTGAAACCTTGACAGACAAACAGAGACTCTACTTGAGCCACCAATATAGTGACTATCATCAGGATGAAAAAGCCATAGTGCTCATGGAAACACTCTACCAAAATGATCCGCGTCCTGAGTATAAAGAGAGACTTGCTTATCTTCGTAATCAAAAAATCACGCCTAAAAAAGCAGACAGTATATCAGTAGAAAAAGCAAAACCGGCATATCTACCTGCAGCAAAAACTGTACGTAAACAGTTACCAAGCAGAACAGATTATGTAAGAACAGAAACACAGATGGCTTATGACCTCATCCATCAAAAGAAATATGATGAAGCGGTCATCCATCTCAAAAATGTACTCAAATATGAACCGAACAATGCAGTCAGATATGAACAGCTTGCACAAGCTTACTATGCACAGGAAAAGTATGTGCCTGCAGCTGAAGCCTTTGAAAAAGCAGCTTCCCTTGATCCAAAGGCTGGCTATTATGAATCATTAGGCTACTCTTATATAAAGTTGAAAAACAAGCAAACTGCTATAGAGAATTTTAAAAAAAGTATCGATATCCTTAAACAGGAAGAACCTGAAAACATCGACAAGTTATATCAGTTAAAATACAGTGTAGCTGAACTGGACCGAAACTTCTTTGGATACTTAACCTATGGTATGAGACTTGACTCCTATGATAATACCGGTGGGATATCTCCCATACTTTCTGCTAACTATGGTGGGTTCTCAGCTTTAGAACTTCATTATAAACCAGAAGTTTTTGATGACTATGCTACAGTCTATATGAAAGCACTGGCTGGAGTACGAGACCAAAGTTTAGCAATAGAATCAGAGACTTGGCAACCTTCTATAGGACTACGTTTTCAACCACTGAAAGAGGAAAGACTCTACTTCTTTATTGAGCAATTCTTCAAGGGCGGGGATGAAAGTCGTGACGATACCATGCTTAGAGCGTCATGGGAACTCTTTGATGCATATGACTTTTACCCTACTAAAACAGAGTACTGGTGGAAACATCTTTATATGGACAGTGTCTACTATCTTGACAATGAAACCTATAGTCTCTATGCGAACTATGAACATGGATATGTATGGAAAACCGGATATCAAGATGCCTGGATGCCTTATGTTTGTACTTCTATAGGCTATAACAACGATAATGGGATAAAAGAAACTATTAAGAGATTTGATATAGGTGCCGGGATGTCTTATATCTTCTGGCGCAATGAACGTGAATATAAATCCCATCAATATACCGGAAGAGCTAGACTGGAATATCGTCATCAATATGCGGGTGACCCGGAAGATGACCATGCACTAAGACTCATGCTTGAATTTTTCTTTTAAAAGGAGTAAACTCTATCTGTTAAGTATTGAAAAATGGGGAGGTTATCACAATGAAAAGATTGATTAAATTTGGTACACTGCTGATGTATCTTATGTTTTTCGTTTCCTGCGGTGGCGGTGGTGGCGGTAAAACCGGCACCCCAGACGGTGGTACAATAGACGGTGGCGGGGGTACAACATCACCTGCTGATCCTGAACCTATTCCTCTCCCCTTACCTAGTGATAACCCTTCCTTACAAAGTGTCCTGATATTGTATGATAATGTCGGTACCTATAAAGAGCAGGGAAACATCAATGCGCTCTTACTTGAAAATCTACTGGGTCACTTTGATGTCAACATTACATCCAAACCTGCTGGGCAATATAGCGCCAATGAAATAGTTGATAAAAATATTACCACTGTGTTCTATCTTGGTACAACATATTTAGACAGCAATAGCAGCTTTAAAGATTCTGATAAATACACTACTAATTACTTAGATTTTTTTAAAGATATTGCCACCAACAACAAAACAATTGTGTGGATAAACTATAACCTCAACTTGTTGGAATCTGAGTGGAAAGCAAATGCTTGGGGAGGGACTACATTTGAAGAGTCAACTGGCTTTACCAGCTCCGGTACAGATACAAATTATACTCGTGTATGGTATAAGGATACGGAACTCTATAAGGGTGTAATCCCTTTTGCAACACCGGGTGCAGACACAACAGGCTGCTATGAAGAAAGCAACACTACCTATGCCTGTGCACTGGAACTGAACACCATTTTCATCTCTGATGAAAATAAAACATCTGTCCTTGCTGAAGCAAATTCAACATTCGATTCATCGGCATCCGTAGAACCCTATTTCACACATGGCGGAAATTTCTGGTTTGTAGGTGATATTCCTTTTACCTATATGTCCGAAGAGGACAGGTATCTCGCATTTGCAGATCTTTTGCATGATATGCTTGGTATAGACCATGAAGAATCACATAAAGCAATCATGAGATTGGAAGATGTAAATGCAAAAACCAATCCCTCTGACCTTATTGAAATTGTAGAGTATATGCAAAGCCAAAACATTCCATTCAATGTTGCTACCATCCCCCAATACGAGAATCCATTGGGTGAATATGGTTACCCAGCCGGTACTTCCATCCCAATTTTTGAATCAGATATCGGTACATTACTGCAAGCCTACTACAATGAAGGACTTATAGACATTGTACAGCATGGATTTAGTCATCAATATGACAGTATCAAAAATCCATACAATGGCGTTACGGCTGATGATTTTGAATTCATGATCGTAACAGATGTAAATGAAGATGGCAATTATACGTATGTAGGACCCTCAGAAGAAGATAATGGTACTTGGGCAGGGGACAGAATACTAGAGGGGAAAACGATTTTAGATGAAGTTGGTTTAAAAGCGTTTGCATGGGAAGCACCACACTACATGGCAGGTCCAAATCACTACCGGGCCATCCAAGAGATCTACCCGATACAATATTCAAGGCTGATCTACTATCCAGATGAGACTGATAAATCTAAATTTGTCGGGCAGTTTTTCCCGTATATCATTAGAAAAGATACCTATGGATATTATGTTATTCCTGAAAATATACACAACATTGAAGATACACCAAATGAAGGATACAGAATGATCACATCAGATGATATCATACGTTTTTCCCAAAAACTAAAAGTGGTACGTGATGGGGTCGCAAGCTTCTATTATCATCCTTATCTGGGAATAGATGAACTTTCAAAGATCATACCTGGATTACAAAGTGAAGGATATGAGTTTGTAAGGGCTACCTCATTAGTAGAGTAGCCAGAAAGCAAGGAAATGACCTATGTTTCATCAACTGAAGCTACCAATGATAGTTTTCTATCTGTTTATTGCAACTCAGATAGGATACTGCAATGATCATGCAAAACATTCAAAAGCCAAATGGATTACCCAAGCATTCTCCTCACTTGTAAACGGGCGATATCCCAAAGTCAAAGCAGTTGCATGGTGGAATGAAAGCTTTGATGAAACAAAGTTAAGGATCGACTCATCCAAAAAGAGTTTGAGGGCGTATCAAAATGGTATCTCTTCATCTGTATTTATATCTCAAGCACATATCGTTTCCAATAAACTTCAAGCACCGCCACATGGATCTATCTACCATGCTGCAAATCCCGATTTTGGAGGGACAGAAGATAATGTAACATCAGACAGTATCAAAAATTTTGAAACCCTTGCAAAAAAAAAGATAGTATGGGCATACTTCTCCAACAACTGGTATGATGTGATCAAGTTTCCTCTAGCTGAAGTCAATACCATTCATAAAAGTGGAAAGTTACCTTTTATCAGACTCATGCCTAGAAGTGATTTCAACATAGGAGGTCCAGATTCACGCTATACCATGCAAAAAATCATCGATGGAGATTTTGACAAAGAACTCATACAATGGGCACTTGATGCAAAAAAAAGTGCTACTCCACTGTTAGTTGAATTTGGAACAGAAGTCAACGGAGATTGGTTTCCATGGAACGGAAGCTATAATGGTGGGGGAACAACTGATCTCTATGGCGATAGAAAAAAAGCCGATGGTCCGGAGCGTTTTCGTGATGCCTACAGACATATCATCACGCTTTTTCGTCATCATAAAGTAGATAATATCACCTGGTTTTTTCACGTGAATGCATCATCATATCCTGAAGAGTCATGGAATGAAATATATCAATATTATCCAGGTGATACCTATATTGACTGGCTTGGATTAAGTGTATATGGTCCTCAAACTAAAGAAGATACTTATGCCTCTTTTACTAACATAATGGATAAAGCATATCATGAGCTCACAAATATTTCAAATAAGCCAATTGCTATTTTAGAATTGGGCATTACTGAAATATAAAGTGTAGAAGAAAGAAGAAATTTACGCTAAAAACTCTGGGGTTGCCAACTCAACCTTTTTACCTTTTTGTTCCATGACTACAACAGTGATCGTATCACCTTCACTGTATCTTTCTGAAAGGTTATTGACACGTTCTTTGGCTACTTTTGAAATGTGGAGCAATGCATCAAAACCATCTGGCATTTCAACAAAGAGTCCGAAATCTACGATCTTTTTCACTTTACCCTCATAGCTTTCACCGACTTTATACTCCATCTGCTTTTTCACAGGGGATGAAGCGATCTTTTCTATGTGGGCTTTTGCTTCTGCTATTTTTTCTTTATCTTCGCCTGAAAGTTTTACGCCGCCTACATCACGGTCAAGATCAACAGAGACTTCGAACTTCTCGATGATCTCACGGATCGTTGCACCCGCTTTACCGATGATATCTACAATCTTGCTAGGATGTACAGTGAAATGCTCTGTACTTGGAAGTGCTGTACTTGAAACGATATTTTTTTCTGCTTCTTCCATAAGTCCAAGAATATGATTCTTGCCTTTGCTTGCTTTTTGTAATGCATCTTTCAATACATTCAAGTCTATACCACCGAGTTTCATGTCCATTTGAAGTGCCGTGATACCCTTTGCAGTACCTGCTACTTTAAAATCCATATCTCCATCATGGTCTTCCAGTCCCATAATATCTGTAAGTACTGCATATTTGTCACCTTCACTTACCAGTCCCATAGCAATACCTGCTACAAGTGCGGTAGTATGTACCTCAGCTGCACGTAATGCCAATGCCCCACCACAGATAGTCGCCATAGAGGACGAACCATTACTTTCTAAAATTTCAGAAACCATACGGATACTTCCATCATAGTTTAGATCTAAAGCAGGCTCTAATGCTCTTTTCCCTAAATTACCATGTCCAAGTTCTCTTCTGCCTGGAGCACCTATGAATTTCGCTTCTCCTACAGAGTAACCAGGGAAGTTATAATGTACCATGAAGTTCTCTGACTGAGCGTTTTTCTCAGTGATGAGTTCATACATTTGTGCATCTTTTTTATCGCCAAGTGTCACCGTGACAAGTGCTTGTGTCTGACCACGTGTAAAGAGACATGACCCATGTACAGAGGGTAAAAGGTTTGTTTCGATGCTGATCGGTCTTACTTCATCCAGTGCTCTACCATCTGCACGAATACCTTTATCTAAGATCATCGCTCTTACAACGGTTTTTTTATACCGTTCAAGTACTTTGGAAACCAGTTCTTTATCTGCTTCTTTACCTTCAGACTCTAATGCTTCCATGATTTTTGTACGTACTTTCTTAAGTTCTGTGGAACGCTCACTTTTTGCCATATGTGCAATAGCTTTTTCGACATCTTCCGCATAATTGTTTTCAATCATCGCATAAAGTGACTCATCGACTTTATCTTCAGCTAATGGCAGATCTAGAGCTTCTCGTACCATAGGAGTAAAAGCATCCACATAAGCCGTCGTTGCTGCATCTATGGCTTCTGCTGCCATCGCGATCACATCTACCAGTGCTGATTCATCAAACTCATTGGCACTTTGGCCTGATTCATCTTCAGTGGCGAGTGTACGCATCTCTATCATCACCACATCTTTACCTGAACCTACGACCAAAAGGTCAAGTTCACTTTGTGCCTGTTGCGTGAGTGTCGGATTGATAACAATATCATCTCCAACTGTACCTACTCTCACTGCGGCGATACTGGTATTTACTGGAATATCTGAAACATACAGTGCTGCATTTGCGGCGTGTAAAGCTGCCACCTGCATATCAACCTCTGAGTCTGCACTGACTACCATCACTGTGATCGTTACAGGGTAATGAAACCCAGTAGGAAATAACGGGCGTAAAGAACGGTCAACGATACGAGAGGTCAGTGTTTCAAAATCACCAGGCTTCGTCTCTCTTTTGATGAAACCACCAGGGATCTTTGCTGCAGCATAAGATTTTTCCATATACTGTACAGTCAAAGGAAGAAAATCCTCATCCACTGCTTTTTCATCTACAGCAACTGCTGCTATAAGTACAGCTTTCCCCTGTCTGTACATCACTGCACCACTTGCCTGCTTTGCTATTTTATTAAATTCATATGTTTCTTCGAGACTGTTTACATTGATCTCTATTATTTGTTCTTTCATTTGTTCTTTCATTCGTTTATCTTTCCTTTTACCTGTTTAATGCTTTCACAACACTCTGTTTTAAATATTTCTCTTCATAAAAATATACTTAGTCTTCTTCTTTTATTTTTACTTTTTGATTATTTACCATGGACGATATCTCTTCAAAATTCAATCTTTGAAAATCTTTATAATAGTATTCTATCGAAATATAGTCTTGTATCTTATAAGGGCAAAATACACCATCACAGACCGTAAGTAGATTTTGATAGACACCTTTATCCAAAATGGGTGTTGCAATAAAAATATTTTTGGCTCCCCTTGCTATGACCGACTTCAATGCAACCATCATAGTAAGTCCTGTTTCTATACACTCATCAGCTAAGACAACATACTTCCCCTTGAGAGAGATCAAGTCCTTGCCTTTTCGGTATTTATATACATAGGAGAGTACTTCTTCTTCATACTTTCGGTGTGCTTCACCATAGACATAATCTTCATTGATCTCAAACGCATCGATAAGTGCTTTATGCATCACTACTTCTTCCGTTTCTGAAACCATTGCAATAGCCAGCTCAGGATTATTGGGTGCCAAAACAGGTTCTGTCAGTAGTATGTCCATCTGTGCATTGATAGCCTTAGATATCTGATCTGCAAAATAAACGCCTCCTTCACTTACACCTATCACCACCGTTTCATTTTTTGAGAGTAACTCTATAGGAAGCGTCTCAATCAACTGTTTCGAGGCATCTTCTCTATCTTCAAAATACGTATTAGGGTTTGAATCGCTGGGCATAATCTGCTCCTGGGAATTGTTTAGAAATTTCTTCTTCATCAAAAGTATAACGAAACTCTTCTATATACTTCATCAATAATTTATAAGCGTGATTTAGCTGTTCCATATTTTCAACATCCCCTCCTAGGTCAGGGTGATTTTTTTTAGCCAAAAAATGGTATTGTTTTTTAATATCCGCTTTACTGATCAACTTTGGAAGATTTAATATCTCTAACGCTTTTTCTATCTCATCTTTAGGGCTAATGATCATTTACCAGTACCTATGCCACCAAAAGGAATAAAATTCAACTGTACATAAAAAGAATTGTCTGTAGTAAAGCCTGTAGGTCTTGGTGTGATCTGTTGTCTAATGGCAGCATCAACACTCCAGCAGTCACGATGATAACTTCCACCAAACCGCCATTGGTTATTTGAGCTATCATCCACATTATAAGTGAAACCGCCATTCAATGCAAATTGTTCATTAAGTGTATAACGAAACATAAGATAGACATCATTTGCATTAATATCATCATCTGCAATATCACTGGGGACATCAGGTAAAATTTGCTTATAGGTATGCCCTACCCCTATATGATAGTCTTTTTTATTCAATGAGATACGGCTGGATGATTCACGTATTTTACCGTACTCATGAGAGTAGATCATATTATTATAAAGGCTCCATCGCTCCCAATTATACTGCATTTCATTACCTATATCAGCAAGTTCATAACTTCTATCAGGATAATACGTTTGCGTTAATCTTTGATAAAATTTCAACTTCATCGTTTCATCATACACGTATTGGCTTAAACTAAATGCATAGTGCTCTTCAGGCAAACCTACGGTAAATAATGCCGTTTGGTTCACATCCAGAGAAGACAAGTAAGGGGACTGGTATTCATTCCCCGGTCTAATGTACGTTAATGAGGGTTGCAGTACATGTATAAGGTCATCATACTTTTTTGTTAGATCTGTAAAAAGTTTTACTTTATGTATATTGCTATAGTACTCAAAATCATCATAGAGATGCGCTTCATTGCCAAAAAAGAATTTACTATAATACAACTCTTCACCCAAGGAGAGATTTAAAAAATCATCAAAAAATGATGTGGTAAATTCCAATGGTACCTTCAGCTCTGCCTGACGGAGGGTAGTACCTTTTTCTCTATAAAAATTGTTGATACGGAGATCTGTACTATAGGTAAGATTATCCCATATAAAATGAGTTAGGTATTTATGTAATTGAACAGAAGGAAGTATCTGAAGTGTTTCATCATCATCTACTCCTTCTCTTGTATCTATGAAATATTTGGCATTGAGTCCTGCATAATAGTCATTGTTATATGTAAAATAATTGATCCTTGATTCCTGTAAGGGAACAAGTCCAAAATGTTCCAAATGGCTTTTCTGTAAATTCAGATAATCAATATCGTTTAGATAAGTAGTATTGATGTATAAGCCATCCGTAAAACCTTGAGGTAATGTATCGGAAAAGACTTTAGAGGATTCATAGTTAAATTCTATCCCATAGTGACTGTCATTATTAAGAGCATACTCTTCTGTATACGCTGTCTTATCCTTGAAATACCCTACCCTTAACTCTCCAGAGGAATAGGCTGTATCAACAAAACGTAATGTACTATACATCCCTATACTTCTTGATGTCCTAATCTGAGGGTTGAACTCCATATCCATGCTTGGAGAAATAGCCCAATAGACAGGTTGTTCATACAGAAACCCCTCATTGGATGAATACCCAAAAGCGGGGAAAAGAAGCCCTGAAGTCCTTTCTCTATCGGTAGAAAATGCGAGATAAGGTGTGTAAAACACAGGGATATCCCACAAATATACTTTTGCACCATAGATCTTT
>Ga0210119_1000274_pt1 | contig 11327 bp, 11 predicted proteins | sample China_Bullhead_C_2_FD_184859 | JGI IMG/M metagenome (GOLD analysis project Ga0210119, IMG submission 184859) | Wetland microbial communities from San Francisco Bay, California, USA, that impact long-term carbon sequestration -... | ecosystem: Environmental > Aquatic > Marine > Wetlands ... | reverse complement strand
TTTTAAAAAATGGTATTACCATCAGGACCCGACACATATTGTCTTTTTTACTCCGCAGACTTTTAGAGTACTTTGTCAAAAGTATGGTGTTGAATTTATTGCAGATAATGGGAAAAATATGGTGCTTATGAGAAAACCTTTACACTCACAGTCACTGCAAGTATAAAAAGGTGTCTAGAAGAGAGAATACTCTTCTTGGATCGTATTTAACATACTTTTATCTGCATTGTAGATAAATGCATAGTTATAATGGATATTTTTAAGAAGGTCTTGTAACTCTTCTTTTGTTTGAAACCAATGCGGGTGATCAATGCCCGGTACTTTGGTCTTAGGCGGTGTCATGACAACACTTTTTACCCACATATTACTTCTCATGACATATTCTCTTGCTTTGGTGATATCTGAGAGATTGTCCGTAAAGATGGCTACTTTAGCACTTTTGCTTGCCTGTGTACTTTTGAGTTTGCCGTCTATAAAGACCGGTGTAAAATGCTTCGTATACTTAAGGCGCTCCACCGAGTAAGGAAGTTCATGTGTTTCACAAAAGTCTATAGCACGAAGCAGGTACTCTAAATGAAAAGGGATCAGTTCCTTTTCCTGATAGACAAATCCGCCTACTTTAAATGTGCTTCTAAAGAGTGTATCAGACACCATGTACCCGTCGACCTCTCTGTTGAGCTTTGAGACGTCGGGTTTGATGAGTTCCATAAGTTCTTTATCTGTACCTACAAAAAGAGAGACGTCAGAGTTAAGTATCTGTTCGAAAGCTTTTCTCCAATCATTTGATATAAAGGCAATATTGCTTTTGTGTACAAGTATCATTTTCAGGAACGTCAGTTCATGTTTTGAAAGTAAGAAAAATTTTGCTTCTTTTTTAAGAATGACATAACGAATGAGTTTAAAGGCTGCAAGTTGGAGATCAGAGACCTTGATCCAGGCTATTTCATCATCCTTCTTTACAATGCTGTCATCTGCATAAACGATGGCATACGCACCATTGTCGATGGCTTGGTCTATCTCTTCCTGATTTGAAGAGAAGAAAAGATCACCATGTTCTACTTTTGAGTAGTAAACAGTCGCAGCTTCTATAGCTTGAACCTTTGGTGTGTTGGTGAGTGTTCCCTCAGTGAGGTTTACAATGTCTTCTATTTTCATTTTTAACCTATTGGTGTTCCAGCCGTTTTTGGCTTTTCTGGACGTATCATACATAGGCCATCTTCGTCTTTGGCTGCAAGAAGCATACCTTCACTCTTAAGACCCATGAGTTTAGCTGGTTTAAGGTTTGCAACAACACAGACTTGTGTGTCTAGCATATCTTCAGCGCTATACCACTCTTTGATACCTGCAACTACTTGTCTAGGCGTATCTTCACCTACATCTACTTGCAGTAAAAGAAGTTTTTTACTCTTTGGTACTTCCTCTGCTTTGACAACCGTTCCTACTTTAAGAGAAGTTTGGAAAAATTGGTCTATACCTATCAGGGCTACCCCTTCTTCTTTTGTTTCTTCTTTAGGTACTTCTTTTTTAGGCGCTTTCTCTTTCTCCTTTACATCAACAGGTTCTGCTTGCTCCAGTAAAGGCTCTTCTATACGAGGGAAAAGAGGGTCTATCTTCTCTAAAGTAAATGTCTCAAGAAGTTTAGTCTCTTTAACCATAGTGTTCCATGAGTCATTGTCTATGGTGAAATGTAATGCATTTGAGATCTTTGCACATACAGCAGGCATCACAGGTGAAAGCATGATAGAAACTTTTGCAAGTATATTGGCGATGAGTCCGTTAAGTGCCATCGCTTCTTCCTCTTTGCCTTCTTTCATCATTGTCCACGGCTGGTACATATCTATGGCTTTGTTCGCTACGGTGAGCGGTCTCCAAAGCTCTTCGAGGTATCTGTGTATCTGCATATCAAAAAGAAGTGGTTCCAAACAGTCTAAAGAGGTATATACTTCATCAAGTTCCGCCTGATAGTATTTACCTACATTTGCAGAGTCAACTGTACCTTCAAAATATTTACCGCTCATCCCTATAAGACGGTTGAGCAGGTTACCAAGGTCATTACCAAGGTCGGAGTTGATACGGTCTATAAGTGCTTTTTGGCTGAAATCACCGTCACCGCCAAATGGCACTTCTCTAAGCATAAAGTAACGGAAGTTGTCCAGTCCATAGGCATTTGCTACTTCTCTAGGGTTTACAACATTACCTTTGGACTTACTCATCTTCTCTCCATCTCTTGTCCACCATCCATGGGCTGCGATATGTGTAGGAAGCGGCAGGTCAAGACTCATGAGGAATGCCGGCCAGTAGATAGCATGGAAACGTAAAATATCTTTACCGATGAGTTGAACACGCGCAGGCCATAGGTCCATTTTTGCCTCGTCTGTACCATACCCCAGTGCCGTTACATAGTTCATAAGCGCATCAAGCCAAACATACATCACATGTTTAGGATCATCCATCTCTTCTGGAAGTTTAACACCCCAGTCGAAACTTGTACGCGTAATAGAAAGGTCCTGTAGTCCGCCTTCAACAAAACGGATCACTTCATTTCTTTTACTTTTTGGTAAAATGAAATTTGGGTGCTCTTCATAATATTGAAGCAGTTTATCCTGATATTTAGAGAGTTTGAAAAAGTAACTCTCTTCTTCTACTATAGTAGTGCTCTTTCCACATTCCGGACAAAACTCATCATCAACCAATTGTATGCTAGGGAAGAAGGTTTCACAAGAGATACAGTAGTGACCCTTATAGGTATCTTTATAAATATCACCATTTTCATGCATGATAGAAAAGGCTTTTTGTACACCTTTCATGTGGTCTGCATCTGTTGTTCTGATAAATTTATCATAAGAGATGTCAAAATCATCCCAAAGGTTTTTAAAAGTAGCTGAGATCTCATCTGCATAGGCTTGGGTTGTTTTCCCTCTTGCTTTTGCAGCTTCCTCTATTTTCTGGCCGTGTTCATCTGTACCGGTAAGAAAGAAAGTCTCCAATCCTGACATACGAGAATAACGCGCTAGTGTGTCTGCAATGATGGTTGTATACGCATGGCCGATGTGGGCAATGTCGTTAACGTAATAGATCGGGGTTGTAATATAAGATTTTTTGTGACATGACATATTGTGTAGTTCCTTAAACAAATGAGTTTGTAGAGTAAATTTGGTAAATATTTTAGCCAAAAAGTGCTGTATTATGGGTGAGAATAGAAAATTATATATTTTTCATGTATAATAAACCCAGAAGAGGGAAATAGAATGGAAGAAATCTAGAAGGACCAACATGGATAGCCATTCAAGTGAGATAACAGACATAAAGAGTTTCTCTAAAAAAGAGACCTACACTGCAGAAGAAAAAAAATTTATCATGGATAGGTTGAATGAAGAGAGACTGATCCATCAAAGAGCAGAAGAGGAGCTCAAAGGTAAAAAAAGATCATTCACGGAAGAAGAAAAAAAGAAGATCTTGGACAAACTCAATGAAAAAAGACTCAGTACTCAAAAGCGTGAAGAGATCAAAAAGAAACGGCTTCATAATAAAAAGAGTTATAAGCTCGCAAATAAAGAGTTCTATAAATTTAAGAATATGGAGCGAGAATATTATATAGAGATCGCAGATTGTGATAAAATCACCACTAGAGCAAGTATTGTTACACTTTATTATAAATCTGTAAGTGAATATGAAGTGAAAAAGAAAGATGTACTCATTAAAACTGAAATATATTCAGACAAGTTTTTTGTCTCATATGATTGGGTACGTGTCTATTTTAAAGGGTATTCTCTTGAAGATGAGAAGTAAAAAGAAGAGATGTATTATGTTTATATAGTAAAGTGTGCAGATGAGACACTTTATACTGGTATTGCTACAGAATTAAAACGTCGTATAGAAGAGCATAACGGCTCGGATAAAGGGGCAAAATATACAAGTGTCAGAAGACCTGTTAGCTTAGTGTATAGCGAAGAGTATCCAGACAGAAGTTCAGCTTCTAAACGTGAGTATGAGATCAAAAAAAAGATGAGCAGGGCAGAGAAGTTGAAGTTGATAGAGTCTTCCTAAAACTCAAATCCACCACCAGCACCTTTACTCATACTGTCGTAGACAGCTTGGATGTAGCTATCACGAACGACACAATCAAGCAGTTTTTCACAACACATGCAGCTTTTTAACTGATGCTCTGATTGACAAGCTTCTAACTCAGATTTTTTCTGTTTTAGGGCTATCTGCCACTCATCAAGTACTTGGTCTGACATTACGCTTTCATCCCATAAGCATCTTTTAGTTTAGTGATCTCATAATTGGAACCGAAAAAACAAGGACTTGTGTCATGTGGATGACTTGGAATAAGTTCCATCAGTCTCAAACCTTCAGAATTAATGGCTTGTCCACCAGCCTGTTCATACATGAAAGCAAAAGGAATGACTTCAAAAAGCTGTCTGAGTTTACCGTGTGGTTTATCCAATGTGCCAGGGTATGAGAAGATCCCGCCACCTTTTAAAAGTATCTGGTGAAGATCCGGTACCATACCGCCAGAGTATCTGAGACGGTACCCTTCCGCAAATAGACCATCTACAAATGTTTTGTGGTATCTGCTCCAGTTTTGTTGTGTCCCACCAGGAGCATTGAGTTTTCCTTTTTCATCCAGTGTGATCTCGGAGATGAAGTTGAAAAGCCCCTCCTGTGCTCTGTAATGTTTAGGTTTAGCTTTTCTTGTTGCAGTTACAAGTTCAATACGCGGACCATAGACAACATAGGCAGAGGCTACTAGGTTTTCAGCTTTCAATTCACCTTCATAGATACCGAAGATAGACCCTACAGAGAGGTTGACATCTGCTAGACTTGAACCATCTAAAGGGTCATAACAGATAGTGTATTTCCCATCATCATGTAACGTTAAGACACCTTCTTTCTCTTCACTTACCAAGGCTTTTACAAGAGAGACATTTTTAAAAGCCTCTTCTACAATATAGTCGCTTTTGACATCCAGTTTCAGTTGATCTTCTCCCGATGTATTTGAGCTGTCACTATACCCCAGATCTTCTGTTTTAATGGCATGGTCTATTTTGATCGCAATTTTCTCAATGGTTTCAAATATGGTTAACATCTTTATCCTCTTTTACTTATAATTGTTTTGCATGCGCATTGATCCACTCTATGATCTGAACCGTGTTATTCAGATCAAGGATATCAATACTCTCTGGTATAGTATAAGTTGTAATATCTATAGTGTCATCAATGGCTATGGCTTCACTGCAGGCAAAATAACTTTCGTCGATCTTGTTTCTGAAAACAGCAATACGTGGCAGCGGAAGTGTTTTAAGCCCTTCAACAAGTAGAATATCAAAGTCATTGATCATGGCTACGATATCGTCCAATGTTTTTTCTCTCTGTGAGAAGTAGGTAGTACGAGTAGGTGAAGTGACGACTACTTCTGCACCTGTTTGCGAGAATTTATGGCTGTCTTTTCCTTCTACATCAAATTGTGCTTTGTCTTTAGGGTCATTTTTTATGATGGCAACTTTACGTTCTTTTATCAATATTTGTGCAACTTTTTCCACAAGAGTGGTTTTCCCACTGTTTGATGGACCGGTAAATGCAACAGCAACTCTTTTACTCACGGCATGATTTCCTTGAATGATGATTAAATGAATTATACATAAATCTTTATTGAATGTATGTTAAAATCCGTATTAATTACAAGGAGTGCACATGGTTAGATCATGTTTATCGTTCATAGCCATAGCTCTCCTGCTTGGCTGTACATCAAAACAAGAGACGGATCTGCTCCAAGGCTATAGTGAAAAAGTGACGTACCATAAACAGTTACAAAAAACAGAAAAGACACAACTCTATCAGGATGGTGTCACCAAAGTCATGTTAACTGCAACCTATCTCTATACTCCGAACTTTGAGAATAATGATACTCGGGATGAAGTTTTTATCGTGGGATTGTCTACGGAAGGTAAAGAATCAGGAGGGTTGAATTCTGAGGGAAATACCTTAACCCTAAATGGGAAAAAAACAAAAGAGATCAAAGCACTGAGTTTGGAGGATGAACGATTAAACGCGTTATCGTTTGTGACCCCATGGAGCAGTTATTATCTCGTTACTTTTCCCCATGAATCAAATAAAAAGATCACACTTCTCTTTGAAAGTAAACGCTATGGAAAAGGTAAGTTACACTTCGCCAAAGTGGCGAAATATGTATTGACCAAAGAAGCGTTTTAATCGTAAGTGTTTTTCGCATTACTTTCTGAACTTATCGGTTTTAGAAGGTGATGCCAGTACTTTTAAAAGTGGAAAGATACGTGTTGTTACCCCAAGTTTATTGAGATAGATGACATAATTTGCCAGAACCTTTTTCCCATACTCTCTAGCTTCTTCGTTTTCCATTTTTTCCATACTCATATAGGGTTCATAAGGGCCTCTTCTGAAGTTTTGTTTTTTAGTAATATGTCTTCTTGTAAAACCTATACCTCCATTGTAAGCATAGGCTATGAAAAGAGGATGGTAAAGGTACTTGGTAAGATAGTCAAGGTGGAAATCTGCATACTCTATGGCTTTGTAGGGATTGAATATTTCATCATAATCTATCTTCTCACCTTTCTCTTTGGAAACATGTTCGATGAGAAATGGCATAAACTGCATCATCCCCAATGCAAAGGAACGTGAGACGGAAGCCGGTACAAAGCGACTCTCTTGTCTTGCTATGGCATAGATAAGTGCTTGTCTTTCTGCTGTCATATGTTTCATGGCCTTACGGTAAGGCATAGGAAAGTAAGACTCCGTATAGTTGCAGGCTTTGGCTTTGAGGTAGGTATAGATACCTATCGTTTCTTGAGATTTATGCTCATCTGCCAAGTCATCCAGGTCAACACTTGAATTCATCTTCTGTTTCACTTTAGCCCAATCGATAGGGTCTTCAATATCAAACCCCCATGTACTGCTTTTCGAAAGGGATTCCGTAATGGTTTTAGGGTATCTTCCGTTTATGGTGTCTGCTGCCATTAAAGTATAGATATTGACATTACAGCTCTCGCGTAAAAGTTTGATGTATTCATCATTTTTTGTACTCAAATAGAGCCAGAAGAGAGATTTGTCTATGTCATAACGCTGCACATAGTTTTTACGGGCATCCTCAAAATAATCTGCGGCCTGTTTAGGTTTTTTTTGCTGCATCAGAGCAAGTCCATGCTTGAAACTTTTATGGGCCTTGCTTCTTCTTCTCCAGTTTTTGTTTGTTTCTCCGGTTGCTGTGATTTTTGGGAGTTCAACAGTTGATCCAGTTCTGTTTTTGTAGGCTGTTCGAAGCTTTGAATTGAGCATGCTTGCTTCATAGATGATGGCTTTGGCTTCAGCTGCTGTAGTGGTGGTCTGTGAAAGAAAACGCCAGATATAGTAATCTTTTTCAATACTCTTTGGCATCTTGTGTATCTGTGCATAGGTGAACTTTTTCGCATGGAGTGTGGATGTACCCACAGAGAGTAGAAGCAGCAATGAAAGAAAAAGAAACTTCACTGTCATCTGTTACCCAAGTACAGCACGCATCATAAAATTGTCAATCAGTTGCAGCCCTAGGATCACAACTAGCGGTGAGAGATCGATACCTGAAAATACAACAAACGGCATTTTACGTCTGATGAAGCTCATGACAGGTTCTGTTAAACGGTGAAGTATCTGTACTACTGGGTTATAGGGATCAGGTCGTACAAAACTCAATAATGCAGCGATGATCACGATCCAGATATAAAGATTCAGTACAGTGTGTATGGTCTGCACGATGGCGTAGATAAGAGCATTCATGATGCTACCTCCAATAAATATGGTTTGATAAGCGGATAGATATGGGAAAGTTCAGGTCCATGTTCCGCACCTGTTAGAATGAGTCTTAAGGGTGTAAAGAAGTTCTTCCCTTCCAGTCCACTCTCTTTCATAATATGTGCTTTAAATTCGTTGAAGTCGTCTATCATTGGAGCATTTTGGATGATGTCTTCCATGGTATGCATTTGGGCACTCCATTCACCTTCAAAATCCTTAGGTGCAAAGATAGATTTGATCTTCGATTCAAGTTCGTTGATCGTACTTGCTTCTTCAAGGTACAGCTTGGCCAGTTTTCCGATGTCTTCATCTGCAAAACCAAAGAGTGTAGAGAGAAGTCTGTCATCCATACGTTTAAGGTGTTCTCTGTTGATAAAACGGAGTTTATCTATGTCAAACTTTACAGGCGATTTGGAAAGTTTGCTTAGATCAAACCACTCCAGTGCCTCAGGCATGGTGAAGATCTCTGTTGGTGTTTCGTTGCCAAGCAAGATCAGGTAGTTGACGATCGCATCGGGTATGAATCCCTGTTCAAAGAGCCACTTGACCGAGCCGGCATCATCATGCTCGCTCATCTTCTTACCTTCTGTATTGAGAATGATAGGCAGATGTGCGTAGTCGGTCTCCTGCTCATACCCAAGAAGTGTTTTGATGTGCTTTTCTTTCGATGTTTTTGATAGGTGGTCCTCACTACGGATGATGAGACTGATCCCTGAGATCATATCATCACACGCACAAGCAAAGTTATACGTTGGTGTTCCGTCAGCTTTTAAAATGACAAAAGAGTCTACTTCATCGGGCGAAGTCTCAATATCTCCCTTGATAAGGTCATGGTTGACTATGGGCGCATCTGGAGCTTTGATACGCACGACAAATGGGGTCTTTTCTTCTTTAAGCTTATGAAGTTCTTCAGCGCCCACGTATGCACAGCGTCCACTGTAGCGGTAAGCCACCTTGTTTTGTTCTGCCTCTTCTCTTTCCGCATCAAGCTGTTCAGGCGTACAGGTACAGACAAATGCCTTTTTCTCTTCAAGGAGCCTTATCGCCAATATTTGGTGTATATGGAGGTTTTCACTCTGGTGAGAGACGCTGTCGTGAGGAAGCGCAAACTTTTCAAGGATATCCATGATCTCAGTATCTTTGCCAGTGATATTTCGCTCTTTATCCGTATCTTCTATACGTACAATGAAGTTGACATCTTTTTGTCTAGCTGTTATGTAGTTGAATAGTGCTACACGAAGGTTTCCTATATGCATATCACCCGTAGGTGATGGGGCAAATCTAAGCATTTATCTTACTCCAAAAGTTGTGACTTTATAAGAGTGATATTATAGTGGGTTTAATTTATAAGTATGTTAAAGAGCAATAGGTTTGGTTATGTTTTTTACTTTGGAGAACTTCACTCGTTACTTAACATGCCATTTCTATGAAGACAAAATGCTTTATCTAAGATGTGATAAGCTCTAATTGGATAAAATACAACTTTAAAATCAAAAGGTTTAATAATAATGAGTAAGAGCAAAGATTTTTTACGTACTATCGTTGAAGAGGACTTAGAATCAAGCAAGTATAAAGAGGTTCATACAAGATTTCCTCCAGAGCCTAATGGTTTCCCACACATTGGACACGCCAAATCTATCGCTATCAATTTCGGTATTGCACGTGATTATCATGGTCGCTGCAACCTTAGAATGGATGATACCAACCCAACTACAGAAGACACGAAATATGTTGAAGCACTTAAAGATGCTGTGCAGTGGCTTGGATTTGAATGGGATAATAGTGTACGTTATACTTCTGATTATTTCCCTGAACTCTACGATTATGCCGTTCAACTTATCAAAATGGGCAGGGCGTACGTTGACAGCCTAAGTGAAGATGAGATACGTGAATATCGCGGAACGGTGACCGAACCGGGAAAACGCAGTAAATACGCCGAGCGTAGTGTTGAAGAAAACCTGGACCTTTTTGAGAGAATGAAAAACGGTGAATTTAAAGACGGTGAACACGTCCTTCGTGCCAAGATCGATATGTCGGCAGCCAATATGAAAATGAGAGATCCGCTTCTCTATCGTATCAGACATGCACATCATTATAGAGCAGGAGACAAGTGGCATGTTTACCCAATGTATGACTTTGGTCACTGCTTGTCTGACTATATTGAAGGTATTACGCACTCTATCTGTACATTGGAGTTTGAAAACAACCGTGATATTTATGATTGGGTACTTGATACGCTTGGGCTAAAGTCGCCAAGACCTTATCAGCATGAGTTTGCAAGGCTCGCTATCAACTATACGGTGATGAGTAAAAGATTGCTTTTGGAACTGGTTAAAAAAGGATTGGTTAGCGGCTGGGATGACCCTAGACTGCCTACGATCGCCGGATATAGAAGAAGAGGTTATACGCCAGAGTCTATTCTAAATTTCTGTGATCAAATAGGTATAGCCAAAGCAAACTCAACGGTGGATGTTTCACAACTTGAGTTTTGTATAAGAGATGACCTCAATACAAAAGTACCTCGTGTGATGTGTGTGCTTGACCCACTCAAAGTAACCATTGAAAATTATGAGGGTTCAGAAGAACTTGATGCGCCATACTACCCGCATGATGTGCCTAAAGAGGGTTCAAGAAAGATACCTTTTTCAAAAGAGATCTATATTGAGCGTGATGACTTTATGGAGAACCCTCCAAAAGGCTACTACCGTCTTACCCCAGAGCAACCAGTGAGACTTAGACATGCTTATATCATTACTTTTAAGGAAGTGATCAAAGATGCTGATGGCAATATCATAGAGATAAAAGCAGCGTATTATCCAGACTCTAAAAGTGGTTCAGATACGAGTGGTATCAAGGTTAAAAGTGCTATCCAATGGGTAGATGCAAGTGAGTCTAAAAGCGTTGAACTAAGACTCTATGATAGACTGTTTAAAGATGAAGCCCCTGAAGGGTTGGAAGATATCAATCCAGACTCCTTAAAAGTGATCAAAAATGCGCTTATTGAGCCTGCTGTGATCACAGACAAACCTGATGAGAGATTCCAGTTTGAAAGACAGGGGTATTTTTATGCTGATCCTATTGACTATACAGATGAAAATCCTGTGTTCAATAAAATCGTCGGTCTTAAAGACTCTTATGCTAAAAAGACAAAAACAACTGCAACTGCAGCTAAGCCTCAAGCTAAAAAAGTACAGATAGATGGTGAAGTGGCCCCTATGAATGAGCAAGAGCAGGTATTGTTTGACAAGTACACGGGTACACTTAAACTAAACAGTGAAGTTGCCAATACACTGGCGCGTGATGAGAAGCTTTCCAGTTTTTATGAAGAGGCGCTAGCTGTACTTCATAGTCCTGTAGGTTTAGCTAACATTGTGGCAAATGAAGTAGCAAGAGAGTTAAAAGAAAAGCAGGTCAATGAACTCAAATTTAATGCTGCACAAATATCTGAACTTGTTAAGATGATTGATGATGAGACCATCTCAAGTAAAATTGCAAAACAAGTATTTGAGCAGATGGTAGAG
>Ga0210119_1000269_pt1 | contig 11433 bp, 11 predicted proteins | sample China_Bullhead_C_2_FD_184859 | JGI IMG/M metagenome (GOLD analysis project Ga0210119, IMG submission 184859) | Wetland microbial communities from San Francisco Bay, California, USA, that impact long-term carbon sequestration -... | ecosystem: Environmental > Aquatic > Marine > Wetlands ... | reverse complement strand
CCTGCCATAAAAAAGTAAAAAATCATACGATCCCCTCATAAATTGCCACTGTACTTTGAACCATTTTACCCAAAGAAAAATGCTCTGTAATATACTGATACCCGTCAAAGTCCAAATTTCTACACTTCTCAATTGACTCCGCTAACAGTCCACTTTCTCCCACAGGATAAAAGAACCCATTTTCACCCTCAACGATAATATCCAAAACGCCACCATGGTTTGTTGCCACTACAGGGGTACCCAGTGCCAATGCTTCAGCCACACTTCGACCAAAACTTTCCGGCTTTTTAGAACTGCTTACTACGACATCGCTCAAGGCATAGATTTCAGACACCTTGCTTTGTGAACCTGTAAAGATGATATGGTCTTCTAGGTCTAAGTTTTTAACCAAGGTTTTTAAACTATGGAAATACTCTTGTTTATCTTCTCGTACACCACCCACGATCAGACCAACTATATTAGGGTGATTCTGTTTCAATACAGCAATCGCAGAAATGAATGTCTCTAAATCTTTTAACTGTGTAATTCTACCCACCGATGTGACTATAAACTTATCTTCAAGTGAATACTCTTCAATAAACAGACGTATGAACTCTGCATCTAGATTTTGAGGGTTGAACTTTTCTAGATCTATCCCTCTGGGGATCACAGTGATTTTTTCATCAGCCGTATGATAATGCTCTTGGATATACGTTTTAATGGCACCACTGACACAGATCACACTATCACCTTTTGTCATAACAGCACTATAAGGGCTCACGCTGTTAAAACCATGTACCGTAGTAACAAAAGGAATATGAAGCTTTTTATTTGCCAGGTATGCAAGCCAAGCAGGAACACGGCTTCTCGCATGAAGGATGTCAGGATCTAATGCTCTTAGTATTTTCCGTAATTGGAATATACGAAAAGGAGCACTCAAAGGATTTTTGGAACATACATCAAAAGTGATATGTCTTCCTCCATCCTTTTCTATCTGTTCTTGAAGCTTCCCTCCTGCACTGATCACAATACTCTCATGCCCCATTTTCACCAACTCACGGCTCAACTCTACAGTACCGCGTTCAACACCACCTTCATTAAGCTCAGGCAATAGCTGTACTATTTTCATAGATTCACCTCTTTGAGGTATGTTTTAAAATCTATTTTTTTATTTTTATTTTTTATAGCACCGTTAAAAATATATAGATACCCTTCTTTTTCCAAAGTATCTATAAAGCGAGTAAATTTATTTTCTTTTTGGGTCTCTAAAGGTAAAACAACCAAATTGGACTTGCCATAAGAAACCGCTTCAGAGATCATCGAAGTGCTATCTCCAGTGATAAATACCGTTTCACACTGCTCTAAAAAATCAGGAATAGGATTGATAGGATTTTTAGAGAAGATCACCCCATAATCAAAAGCATATGACGCTATCAACTCTTCTATCTCTTTACTGGTTCTAGGGGAAGTAGTGATAGCGATCTCATAGTCTTTATATGCTTCAACTATCATGTCTAATTGTGCTTGTAGTTTTTCCTTTGACATAGTGAAAATTTTATTGTCCCCACCAATAACGATACCTATGGATTTCTTCTTTGCTCGGTAGAGACCTTTAGGTTCCACATAAGAAAAGTTTGCAGGAATTTCTATGATGTTTTCTTGTTTTGGAGGGTTATCATGGCTTTGAGCAAAAATGATATCAAAATCATAGCGATATCCGCGAGGCAACATCATCGCTATAGATTTAGCATTCATTTTTTTAGCTAGGACTTTAGTTGCATAGGAAGTGGTGGAACCTGTTCCCAAAACCATATCATAGGTTTTATCTACGTGAACATCAAATAACTTTTCTGTATATATCCCTATCTTGTCAAAGATGTAGCTAAGTGCTTTAAACCATTTATATTTAAACTTTACAGATACAACATCATACGAAAGATCTAAATATTTCACAAATGCCAAAGACTGATTAAGATGACCCATACGACGATCACTGAGTATAAGGGCTCTACTCACAGTCGCCACCTGTTATGCATCCAGAACCATTGCGATGGATATTGTCTGATGATATTCTCTATGGATTGATTATATCTCAAAGTCATTGCCTCTAGCTTTTTCTCTTTATCATCTATTTCATCTGCAATATACTCAACAGGGTCATTTATAATGATCTCATACATCCCATCACTCTGTCTCGCAATAAACACAGGGACAACAAGAGGGTTCAATTTTAATTTCAGCATTGCTACTGAAAAGGTCGTATCTGCACTTTTACCAAAAAAGTCCACTTTCACACTATTGTGTGGTTCTGTCTTTTGGTCTATCAATAATCCTACTGCAGCACCTTTTTTAAGTGTTTTTAACATAGCCAGCATCGCTTTATCTTTTGATGTGGCACGATTGCCGTATTTATTTCTAAAAGGAATAGTAATATTTTGATCAATCAGTTTATTATTTCCCTCACGCCCTATGGCCAACATAGGAAGTCCATTTTTAGCCAAAAAATGTGCTGCGAGTTCCCAGTTGGAAAAATGTGCAGTCACCACTATCACCCCATTGGGGCAATTTTTCGCTATGCTTTGTAATTTCTTTTGAGCTTCATCTACATTCTTAATAGATCTATCGATGTCAAATCTTCCTGTGAACATCAAAAGAATTTCAGCAATGGTTTTAGAAAGTTCAGTATATACCTCTTTAGAAAGTGTCGTTATCTCTTCAGGAGTTTTCTCAGGAAATGCCATAGTGAGGTTTGTGATTGTCAGGTTACGTCTTTTTTTATCCAGATGATAGACAAGAAGGGTAAGCCCTTTTATAGTGGTATAGATAAATGATTTAGGTGCTATCTTTGCCAACCATAAAAATAGTTTTACCAAGCTATATTCTATTTTTTCTCTCATACCCAACCTGACTTCTTTAATGCGATATTTTACCCAAATAGCCTAAAGGATGAAGACTAATAGTATCTGCTTTCAATTTAGTTTGCTATAATCATGGTCATTTATAGCGTGTTAAAGGAACAATATCGTGATAGGAATCGTCGATTACAAGATGGGGAATCTTGCTTCTGTTATCAATGCTTTTGCGAAAGTCGGAGCTGATGCTACTTTAGAGAGTGACCCTGCTAAGCTGAGCCAGTACGACAAACTCATCTTACCTGGTGTAGGAGCATATGGTGATGCAATGGAACACCTTAGAGCAAATGGTATGGATGAAGCAGTCATTGATTTTGCTGCTTCAGGGAAACCACTTTTGGGTATCTGTTTGGGCATGCAGTTGCTTTTTGAAAGTTCTGAGGAGTTTGCAAAAGATGAGAATGGTACACAAGGTTTAGGACTTATTCCTGGTAAAGTCGTCGCGTTTGATGAAAAGAAGTTTGATCATCCTCTCAAAGTCCCGCATATGGGCTGGAATGAATTGTTTCAACAAAAAGAAACGGCTATTTTTGCTGGGCTAAATAAAGACTTTTATCTCTACTTCGTCCACTCATTCCATGCAGTATGTGACGATCAATACGTCATAGGAAAAACACACTATGGCTATGAGTTTGTATCGGCCGTACAAAATGGAAACATTTACGGTATCCAGCCACACCCTGAAAAAAGCCATGACAATGGTTTAAAGATCATAGAAAATTTTGCAAAATTATAGGAAAAAACAGATGACAATACTACCAGCAATAGACCTTAAAGACGGTAAAGCCGTAAGACTAAGCAAAGGGCTCATGGAGTCTGCAAAAATTTACTCAGATGAACCATGGCAAGTGGCTAAACGCTTCGAAGAGCTTGGATCAGAGTGGGTTCACCTTGTTGACCTTAACGGTGCCTTCGCAGGTAAGCCTGAGAATTTAGAGCAGATCAGACAGATCCGTGAGCACTGCAACCTCAAACTTGAACTGGGTGGGGGTATCCGTGACGAGGAGACCATCAAAATGTATTTGGAACTGGGTATCGATAGATTGATCTTAGGTTCTATCGCTGTAAAAGATGCACAATTTGTTAAAGATATGGCAGCGAAATACCCTATCGTTGTGGGTATCGATGCTATAGACGGTATGGTCGCTGTAGAAGGCTGGGGAGAAGTGAGTGACATGAAGGCCACGGATCTTGCACGCGAGTTTGCAAATGCAGGGGTACAAGCGATCATCTGTACCGATGTAGGCCGTGACGGAATGATGACAGGGGTCAATGTAGATTTTACACTGGAAATTCAAAAGGCTTCAGGACTTGAAACGATCGCTTCTGGCGGATTAAAAGATATGACAGATATCAATGCGCTCATAGAAGCCGGCATCGATGGGACTATCGTAGGCAAGGCCTTTTATGAAGGTACGCTCGACCTGGAAGAAGCATTTCAAACGGTAAAGGCTAATAAATGACTATTTTTCTTGCCAAAGGCAAAGCTTCAGTGAAAGGAATTTGTAATGGGCTTTGCTCATTACAAAAGAGACATGAATCATGAATGATAAATATTATGAACTAACCATCACACTAGATGATGATTTTGTAGATTTTATAGCAGACTTCGTTGCCAATATTTATGGTGAAGGACTGGAACTTGGTACAGGAAAGATCATTGTACGAAGTGAATCTGATTTAACTTTCGTTAAAGATGCACTTGTATCATTGTCAGGTACTTTAAGTAATGCCATCAAAATGGACTATACACTAGAAGAGAAAGAGAATGTAGACTGGATAAAGACGTATCAAGACTCCATACAACCTATAGAAGCTGGTAAGTTCTACATCTTTCCAAGCTGGTATGAACCTAAAGAAGAGTGTATCAATATCAAAATAGACCCAGCACTTGCTTTTGGTTCAGGACATCATGCAACAACATTTTCATGTTTAGAAGCAATAAGCTCTTATGTCGATGCAGGGTTGTCTGTCATTGATGTCGGTTGTGGTTCTGGTATTTTGGGTCTTGCCTGTAAAAAGCTGGGGGCAAACGTAGAACTTTGTGACACAGACCCTCTCTCTGTTGAAAGTTGTAAAGAGAACTTTGCACTCAATGAAGAAACTTATGACAAACTCTGGGAAGGTTCTATCGATAAAGCTGAAGGGACCTATGATATAGTTATTGCAAATATCATAGCAGATGTACTCAGATTTATCGCAAAAGATTTAAAATCTGCGTGTAAAGAAGATGGACTATTGATACTTTCAGGTATTTTAGATAAAAAAGAAAACCTAGTAGTAGAATCATTTAAAGAACTTACACTAGTAAAAAGAATACTTAAAGATGAGTGGGTCACACTCGTATATAAGAAGGAAATAAATGGCTAAGCAAAATAATAACCAAGATAATAATAACAATAATAATTTTTTTAACAATAACCCACTATTGGCATTTGCAATCTTTTCTATCGTTATCATCATGATCTTTAAATCGTTTGTAGGTGATAGTGGTGGTCTAGGTAATATGTTGGACAGCAACAATGTCACACAAACCAAAACCGTAAAATACTCAGAGATCAAGAGTGAAATAGCAAAAGGGACGATCACGTCAGTAAAACTTACTCCTACAACGATAGAAGCTATCGCTGATGTTGATGGACGTAAAACGCGTTTTGTTGCACAAAATGTCCCTACCTATGACAAAGAGCTTATCCCTCTTTTGGAAGAAAAAAATATCACCTATGAAGGTATCATGGGCGGAGGCTTTCTTTCTGACTTGTTAGGGTCACTGCTTCCTATCCTCATCTTCTTTGGTATTTGGATCTTTTTAGCCAAAAAAATGTCTAAAGGTATGGGTGGTGGCATACTGGGTGCAGGAAAAGCTGACAAGCTCATAAACTCTGAAAAACCTGATACTAAATTTCATGATGTACAAGGAGTTGAGGAAGCAAAAGATGAAGTGAAAGAGATCGTTGATTTCCTTAAATTCCCTGAACGCTACATAGAACTAGGAGCAAAGATTCCAAAAGGTCTACTTTTAGTAGGACCTCCAGGAACGGGTAAAACGCTCCTTGCCAAAGCTGTGGCTGGTGAAGCATCTGTACCTTTCTTCTCTGTAAGCGGTTCAAGCTTCATTGAAATGTTTGTGGGGGTAGGTGCAAGTCGTGTGCGTGACCTTTTTGCCCAAGCTAAAAAAGAAGCACCATCTATCATCTTCATCGACGAGATCGATGCCATCGGTAAGAGCCGTTCATCTGGTGGACAGATGGGTGGAAATGATGAAAGAGAACAAACACTCAACCAACTACTTGCAGAAATGGATGGGTTTGGTGCAAACACCCCTGTTATCGTACTTGCTGCGACGAACAGACCTGAAACACTAGACGCTGCCCTTCTTAGAGCAGGTCGTTTCGACAGACAGGTACTTGTAGACAAGCCTGATTATGACGGACGTTTGGCTATTTTGAAAGTACATTCTAAAGGTGTGAAACTAGCTGCAAATGTTGACTTAAGAATTGTTGCAAAACAAACGGCTGGTTTGGCAGGTGCAGACTTAGCCAATATCATCAATGAAGCCGCTCTTCTAGCGGGAAGGTTTAATAAAAAAGAGATAGAACAAGAAGATCTTTTAGAAGCTATAGAGCGTTCATTTGTAGGACTAGAAAAGAAAAACAGAAAGATTTCAGAAGTTGAGAAAAAGATCGTAGCCTATCATGAAAGTGGTCATGCGCTGATGGCAGAACTTACACCAGGTGCAACACGTGTTACTAAAGTCTCTATCATTCCTAGAGGATTGGGTGCACTGGGCTATACCCTGCACCTTCCTGAAGATGAAGAGCGTTTCTTAAAACAAAAGCATGAACTTATGGCTGAGATAGATGTACTTCTTGGTGGCCGTGCGGCTGAAGAAGTTTTCATAGGTGAGATAAGTACTGGAGCAGGTAATGACCTTGACCGTGCTACGGCTATCTTAAAAGATATGATCTCTGTGTATGGGATGACCGATGTGGCAGGACTCATGGTTCTTTCTCGTAGCCAAAACTCTTTCCTTGGCGCTGGTGCAGTATCAACAGACTATAGCGAGAAAATGGCAGAAGATATGGATAACTATATCCGCACCACTCTGAATGAACGTTATACCTATGTCAAAAATACGTTAACTGAATACCATCAAGCCATAGAAAACATGACGGCTGTACTGTTAGATGTGGAAGTGATCGAAGGGAAAAAAGTACGTGAGATCATAGAAAACTATGAAAAAGAAAATAACCTAAAGAGCCGTTTGGCCCATGGTGACAAGATAGCAAAAGCAGAAGCTGCTGCTAAAGAAGAACCAGATACTGATGCATAAACCACATGCCCATACGACCACTCTTATGGGCAAAGCACAAAAGGTCTCCTTTTAATGAAAAACGCAAATCTTATCTATATCCTGCCAAATCTGTTTACTGCAAGCAGCATTTTTGTAGGAGTGATAAGTATTGTGGAAGCAAGTCAAGGAAACGTTGTACTTGCTTCATGGCTCATACTCTTGGCACTTGTCTTTGATGGTTTGGACGGTCGTATTGCACGTATGACAAACACAACCAGTCAGTTTGGTGTAGAGTTTGATTCTTTGGCAGACATTATCTCTTTTGGTATCGCTCCAGCCATGTTACTCTACTTTTTCATAGGCAATGAATTTGGACGTTTTGGCATCCTGGTCTCTGCACTCTATGTGATCTTTGGGGCTATCCGTTTAGCACGATTTAACATCTCTACTGCAAAGACCGATCCCAACGTATTTATAGGGCTACCCATTCCTACTGCAGCCATATTTGTCTCCATGTGGATACTTCTCTTTCAGAAATACACACTTGAAGATTACGGTATTGTCTTACTTTTTCTGACGCTTGGGATTGCAGTACTGATGGTAAGTAATTTTCGTTACCCTTCATTCAAGAAAGTAAGCTTAGACAAACCTATGGTCTTTAAAACCATGATCATGCTTATGCTGACGGCTTCCCTACTCTATCTTTTTTCAGCAGAAGGCTTTGCCATTGTTATCTTAGGGTATACACTTTATGGTCCTCTGCGTGCGCTACATACCCTCAATCTTAGAAAGATCAATATTAAAAGATAATGATTATCTCTTGTATTTTATTTTTATATACTGTATAATCACAAAAATTTAAAGGAGAGATTATGAAAACTATCATAAACCAACATACTATTTTCACTAAAGATAGCTCTCTCCTGCTGCTGCTCGCACTCTAATCGTTTAACGATCCATACCCCTTTTTATACAATAGTAAAACAATTAGTTTCTAATAACTACAATTTAGGTAGAATTAGACAATCATTTACACCCATACTTTAAAAGGTATGCTATTGAACCCTCACTGCCAGGTGTAGCTTGAGTGAGAGGAATGATAATGTGCGATGCCGCATTATGAGGAGAAACAGAATGGAAACCATAAAAATATTTGATACCACATTAAGAGACGGCGAGCAAAGTCCCGGGGCTTCAATGAACACTGAAGAGAAGATCCAGATCGCTGCACAGTTGGAGCGTTTGGGTGTAGACATCATTGAAGCAGGATTTGCCGCTGCAAGTCCCGGAGATTTTGATGCTATCGATAAAATATCACAAAGGGTCACAAACTCGACTGTTTGTTCTTTGGCTAGAGCCATAGACTCAGATGTCAAAGCTGCGGGGGAAGCCATAGCCAAAGCAAAAATGAAACGTATCCATACATTCATTGCTACATCCAGTATACATATGGAACATAAGCTTAAAATGAAACCTGATGAAGTCATCAAAAGAGCGGTTAGAGCCGTTGAATATGCCCGTACATTTGTGGATGACGTAGAGTTCTCCTGTGAAGATGCAGGCCGTTCAGATATCGGTTTTATGAAAGAGATATCTGATGCCGTCATAGAGGCAGGTGCAAGTACCATAAACTTACCCGATACTGTTGGATTTAGACTTCCTTTTGAGATCGGTGCAATGGTCAAAGAGATGAGTGAATACACCAAAGGCAGAGCGATCATCTCTGTACATAATCACAATGACTTAGGTTTGGGTGTAGCAAACTCTTTAGAAGCTGTGATCAATGGTGCAAGACAGGTAGAGTGTACTATTAATGGTTTAGGTGAAAGAGCGGGGAATGCGGCACTTGAAGAGATCGTTATGGCATTAAAAACACGTTCAGATGTTTTTGCTGACTATCAGACAAATATCAACACAAAAGAGATCTATCCATCAAGCCGGTTAATAGCAAATATCACAGGCATAGAACCTCAGCCAAATAAAGCCATTGTCGGTAAAAATGCTTTTGCACATGAGAGTGGCATACACCAAGACGGCATGTTGAAAAATAAAGAAACCTATGAGATCATCCGTCCAGAAGATATCGGCTTGGATATGGATGATACGTTGGTCTTAGGTAAGCATTCGGGTCGTGCGGCCTTTAAAGACAAATTAGCGAAATTAGGGTTTACTTTAAGTGATGAAGCATTAAATGCTTCCTTTGAACGTTTTAAGATCATGGCAGATAAAAAGAAAGATATTTATGATGATGACTTAAGGGCTTTGGTCACCGATGAGATGACTACAGCACCTAAAATATTTGAATTGGTCTCTTTACAGTTAATGGATTGTTCAAATGGTGTACCCTCTGCAGCTGTCAGTATCAAAAAAGATGATAATGAGATCATCGATGCAGGTATAGGAGAAGGTACCATCGATGCGATCTTTAAAACCATAGACAGAATTTCTGGCTATGAAGGTCAATTAATGGACTATAAAGTTAAATCAGTGAGTGAGGGGAAAGATGCCTTGGCAAATGTCACCGTTAAAGTCTCATTTAACGGTGAACCTGCCATCATAGGACACGGATTGAACATAGACACTATGTTAGCCTCTGCAAGAGCCTACATTGGTGCTTTAAATTCTTATTTGAGCATGAAAGGGAAGTTGAAGTCTCGTCACGCTGATAGTTCTACTACCGTTTAGTTATTTCTCCGTCATCCTCGTACTTGATACGGGGATCCACTCTTTCACTAAAACCCATGGATTTCAGGAAATACCCTTGGGGTACAAGCCAAGGATGACGTGTATTACATATACTTTTTAAGTACCTCAGGGATCTCGATCGTCCCGTCTTCATTTTGACAATTTTCTCTATAATTGTAAGCAATGTACGACTTACCTCAAGTGATGATCTATTTAAAATATGTACAAATCTCTTTTTCTAGTATCTTTTATATACATTTGATTTATGTTTTAATATTTGCTATAGTTATAGTATAGGTGTTCTTATATATAAGGATTGTGATAAAAATGAAAAGTTAACGCAATAATAGGGATATATAATGAAGAAGTCTTTTTTGTATAAAGGATTGTTTTTAATGCTTTTAGTTCTTGGTATAGGTATTCAAACTATTGCGGATGCACCTAATTCAAATTATGATAATCCAATATATACAGGTGATATTGTTGGTCAAATTGATACGTGTTTAGTTTTAGGTTCGAGTGAAGGTGTTAGGGTTTATATACCCGGCTCTTCTTTTGAGGCAATTACAGGTTCAGTTGGCAATTTTAAAATGAGTCATGTTCAGTCAGGTACATACAACTTAGCTGTAACACAAGACGGACGTAACATAGGTAGTATTCCTAATGTAACTGTTGTCTCAAAACAAATTAGCGATATTGGGACAGTTACATTATGCTTAAATAATGACGGTGATAGTTTACGAAAGAGGTGATACAATGGATATAACAGGATTAGTGATTTTTTTAATCATAGGTGCAGTAGCAGGTTGGTTGGCCGGAACTTTAATAAAAGGTGGTGGCTTTGGTCTGCTTGGTAATATCGTTATCGGAATTATAGGTGCAGTAGTTGGAGGCTTTGTATTTAGCTTACTTGGCATTTCTACGGGAGGTTTAATTGGTTCAATTATTACAGCAACTGCCGGGGCTATTATATTGCTATTCATTATCAGGCTTATTAAACAAGTATAACTCTGCGAGTGTTAAGCCATTCAATGTGTGAACGAATCTGTTTTTCTTACCGTCTTTGAAACGGATCTTGGCACGTCTTGCCTGGAAGTCTCTTGTATTAGAGATAGAAGAGATTTCGCGGTATTTATTTTGTCCCGGGAGCCAAACGCCATCGGATATACCTTCTATATATCTGCTTTAAAGTGTTTGTATACAATGCTTTGAGTTATATTTAAAGTTTTATTATTTTGGTTTTGGCAGTGAATAGGCAGTTGAGTTTGTGAATAGAGTAATAGTGGAAAATGTAGAAAGGTTTGATGAAGTTAAAACAAGCAGAATAATTCTGCTTGTTTTTTTATTTAATATTCATACAGTATAGATGATGGTTCTGTATTCCATTCAACTGTACATTTATCTACACCACCTGTTGCAGAAATATTACCGTCCGTACTAACACTAAGTGTCACATGACCTCCACCATCAGTAGTAACACTATTAGCAGTTGTAGTTATCTGACAATGTGGTTCAGTTTTTACAATAAATGATGACACCAATACATCCAAATCAATCAAGGGT
>Ga0210119_1000268_pt1 | contig 11463 bp, 10 predicted proteins | sample China_Bullhead_C_2_FD_184859 | JGI IMG/M metagenome (GOLD analysis project Ga0210119, IMG submission 184859) | Wetland microbial communities from San Francisco Bay, California, USA, that impact long-term carbon sequestration -... | ecosystem: Environmental > Aquatic > Marine > Wetlands ... | reverse complement strand
AACCGGATGTTGTTGGTCATGATAAAAAGACGGGCGAATACATTTTTTATGATTGTTCAGCGGAAAGTCCTAAAGGCCGCAGAAGTGTTTGTTACGACCTTGAAGGCCAGGAGTCAAGGAAAGAACATAAACCAGAAAATAATGCTATTGATATGGCAGCTGCCATGGGCATTGAGCTTTTAACGGAAGAACAATATCGGGAGTTGCAGAAACTTGGAAATTTCGATACGAAGACGTCGAGCTGGGTGACAACACCTTCTGAAATTAGAAAACTCGGAGGCGCCCTCTTTGCTGATCGCCGTTACAGCACTGTCTTCGTGTATCACAACAGTGCGCCCTCTTACTATGCCGCCAGGGGATTCCGTGGCTCGCTAAGGGTCTAAATTTTGCACAGACAGAACGATGTCGGTGGCGGAAGGTTGATCGCAACCGTCAAAGACGCCGACGGCAACATCATCTGGCTTCTTCATGACCCTTAATCGCGCCGGTGCAGGCGGCGGCGCCCAACAACCGGTTGCAACAGACGGCGCTCCGCGCCGCCGCTGAACCGGAGCGTTGGGAGCGAGATAAGTAAAACAATGTCATAACTCAAAAGATAGATTTGCAAATACCCCTTCGACACTTTGTGCCGTTTTATAGCGGGTCTGGAGTAGTCTTACCTTTTTGGTCTTCATATCGCATACGGCTATGCGAAAGCTCATACCCATTTGTGGTTCAAGAATGCAGATGATTTTTCCTTCATACTCTCGCGTGGCGTGGATGATACCCTGTAGGTTGGGGAAAAAGTATTTTGGATAGCTTAGCGGTGTGATCTCTACGATCTTTACTTGATTGCGTTGTTTAAGGGTATCTACTATAAGCTGTGCATCTTCGCGGCTCTCGAATTGTACACACCAATCATCAAAAACCTTATTGAAATTCTTTAGATCTTCATCTAAAAAACCTCCGGCAAGTGATTGTAAAGCAAAAATACCCATTCATTTTATCCTATTTTATTGAGTCGGAATTTTATCATAATTAGCTGGAGAATGGAAATACACCTAAGGATTGAATTAGTGCTTTTTGACTCGTGCCCATCATTTCGATAAAACGAGAACATTTATATCTAAGTATTAGTTCATTACTATATTTATTAAAACTTCCAGACATTTCTTGTATACTATTAATACTTCTATAAAAGTAATATGTTCCTCCAAATAAAGTGAACTATAAATCACATGCATAAAAAGGATATTGAAATGAAGCTTATAAAATTATTTTTCACGTCATTGGCCATGATCTTGTCATCTATTGTCACTGTGCTTGCCGATACTCCAGAGCCATCAAACAACATTGATTATCCTGTTGGATGGCAAAATTGGTCTACGATAGCTGTTTCTCACCGTACCGATAACAACACAAGTCGTGTCATACTAGGCAATTCAATTGCCATCAAAGCTGTACGTGCGGGGAAAATAAATCCTTGGCCAGATGGGGCTATATTGGGAAAGGTTGTTTGGAAAGATAGGCAACTAGTAGATTGGAAGGCAGCAACTGCACCAGGGGAATTTGTCCATGCCGAGTTTATGTTTAGAGACTCAAAGAAATATAAAAAGACACACGGATGGGGATGGGCACGTTGGCTTGGTCTAACTCAAAAGCCTTTTAATGATGGAGGAAAGTCCTGTATCACTTGTCATACACCGGTTAAAGATCGTAACTGGGTATTTACAGACCCAGCGTCATTTCCAACTTTCAAATAGCTAACAAAGGAATGTTGTGGCGTTAAAAAGGAACCAAACGTGATCAATAAACATCATGTTTTTCCTTTTTTACTTCTCACGCGTCATATCTTTGATCCCATCAACATCTATCGGTGTAGACCATTTTGCATCAAATACTGTTTCTAAAGACTCAACTTCCTCTCTGATGTCAGCTACTCGCTGTCTGAGTTCCTCATGCAGTTGCTTATAGCGCTCGTCACTGGCTAACATGGCTTCTTCTTTTTCCTTTTTCCATCGATATCGGCTCAACTCTTCCGCAACTTCCGGAGCAACGGATTTTAAGATGGCTGCTTCGAGCAGTTCGGCTTTGTTTTCTACAACGTTGAGCTCGACACCGAGGGTCTGTCCTTTATCGATCCAGGCTTTGTTGAGCATATTTTGTTTATTGGTGCTGAGGGTATAGGTGGGGTAATGGGAGACGATATCTTCATATCCATTTCCAAAAAGTATAGGGATAGCAGTGAACTCTATATCCGGGTTGATGAGCCCTAGATCGTTCTTGACCTTTACGGCAAGGGAGTGAAAGATAGACTCTCCGGACGGGTCGAAGTCTGTGATGGCAATAAGGTAGGCCTTGTTGTGTTTAGCCGTACGGTTGAGATACTCGGCGATGTTAACCGACTCAAATGAAGGTATCTGTCCGGTACTGCTGTAGATGCCACACAGTAAAGCTTCGGATAAACTATCTGTACTTCGCGTCGGTTTTTCGGTAAAGAGCACAATGGGGGTGTTATAGGTGTGGGTGTCGTTACTGAGTCCCTTGGTAATAACATTGAGCCGATTATAGATCGTCACATCACCGTCCAAAAAGAGCTCATAAAGGTACTCGCCGATCAGGCGGTTGACATAGACATCCCACTTATCATCAGGCATGTTTTTAAGATATTCGATGTCTCCTTTGAACTTATACCAGATATCTCTGATGTTTTCTACGGTTTCCCCTGTGGCAAGAAACTGATCGATATAAGTGGTAAGTTTTTTGCGGATGCCTCTATAGTGTTTCATAGCTTAGCCTTTACGCGTATTATAGTTAGAAATATTATATCAGTTTTTAATGCTTGTACACTACTTGCCAAACTAATGATAATATTTGTTATAAAATTCTGTTACAATGTAGAAAGTGAAATAAAGAAAATAGAGAAATTATTTATTAAATGATAATTTTTATTATTTAACTGTAAGTCTAGTCGGTATATACTTACATAAACTAATTTATAAGGAGAAAATATGAAAATGTCTAAAATCATTGCTGCATCACTTGTAGCATCATCTGTGTTATTTGCAGGGTCATTGGCTGAAAAAGCAAAATCAATGGGGCTTCAAGCGATCCCTGCAGATAAAACTGAGCTTACTAAACTTACAGATCCAAATGGTACGATCACACCTGAGAGAGTTGAACTGGGGAAAAAGCTTTACTTTGAACCAAGACTATCAAAAAGTGGTCTCATCTCTTGTAATACTTGTCACAACCTTGGTCTTGGTGGAGCTGACGGTGCACCGGCAGCCATAGGTCATATGTGGGTAGCAAATCCGCACCACCTTAACTCTCCGACCGTTTACAATGCAGTATTCTTTGAATCTCAGTTCTGGGATGGTAGAAGTCCACACCTCGAAGATCAAGCACAAGGCCCTATGCAGGCAGCACCAGAAATGGCTTCACCGGCTTCACTCGTTGTAGATAGAATCAACTCTATACCTGAGTATGTAGAAGAATTCAAAAAAGCATACGGCAACGATGTAAAAGTTGATTTCCCTACGATCACATCTACTATCGGTATCTACGAGAGAACACTGGTCACACCTTCAAGATACGATGACTTCCTTAACGGTAAAGAAGATGCATTGAACGATGCAGAAAAAGAGGGTCTTAAAGTATTTATGGATCAAGGCTGTACCTCATGCCACAGCGGTGTAGCACTAGGTGGAAAAATGATGCCTTTCCCAATGGTAAAACCATATAAATTTGCAAATGTAGGTGACTTCAAAGGTGATAAGAACGGTATGGTAAAAGTACCAACACTCAGAAACGTTACTGAAACAGCACCATATTTCCATAATGGACAGATCTGGAGTCTTGCAGAAGCCGTTAAAGAGATGGGACGTACACAGTTAGGAAAAGATATCTCTGATGCAGATACAGCAAAAATGGTGACATTCCTGAAAGCGCTGAAAGGTACCAAACCTGAGATCGTTTACCCTCAACTTCCGGAAAGTACTGCTACTACGCCAAAACCTGAGTTTAACTAATCCAAAAAGTATTTACTTTTAGAGCAAGAATTTCTTTCTTGCTCTAAATCACTTTCTTCTTCTCATACACTTAATACACTGCGATCTATGTACTTTATTTTTTTATAAGTTATATACATTATAATAAACATAAAAAATTATTATAATATGGATAAAAACAATGACCGATAAAAAAATATTTGCGCTTGAATTATGGATATCAGTTCAGCTCATTATATTATTAGTAGCAGCATATTATATATTTAGTTCCAATCATGAAAACGTAGAAGTTTTATTTGTAGGCATAGAGAGTTTACTCATTATGCCAGCAGGGATCATTACAATCTATCTTAATGAGATATTTCATGTGCATCATTACTTTTTAACGCATGAAACATTCTTTTTATTTGTATTCATTAATTGGATTCTCTATAACATTGTTGGATATATTCAATGGTTTGTCATTGTGCCTAAAATGATAGAAAAATGTAAAAAAAATGGATGTTTACTACAATAAAACTACCGCATAAGTATGATGACCTAAAGATCTACCAGGTTTCTTATCTCATCAGCATATAGCAACTCTTTTTCTGCCAATCTGTCTGAAAGAGCAATAATCTCCTTCTTGTGTGTCGTAAAAAGCTTTAATACTTCTTCTTCCTTTTCTGTAATGATCTTACGAACTTCATCATCTATGAGTTTGGCAGTCGCTTCGCTGAAGTCTTTTGGCATAGCCATTTCACGCCCCAAGAAGACATGATCTTCCCCTTTCTGATAGTACACAGGTCCAAGCAACTCACTCATACCCCATTGGCTGACCATATGGGTTGCAAGACTGGTTGCTTCTTTGAGATCATTGGCCGCACCTGAAGAGAGATCACCGAGCAACGTTTGTTCGGCAGCCCTTCCTCCAAGCATGACCCCAATTTTATCGAGAAGATATGTTTTAGGAAAATTTTTAATATCTTTCAAAGGCAGCTGTTCTGTCATTCCCAGTGCCTGTCCTCTAGGTATGATACTCACCTTTTCTATAGGGTCTGCATGTTCGAGCAGGAGTGCTGCAAGTACATGACCACTCTCATGGATAGCTACTCTTTTTTTATCTTTTTCATCCAGAACAAACTCTTGTTCCACACCCATGATAATACGATCACGTGCATACATAAAATCATCTTGTGTCACATGTTTTTGCCCTTCTCTGGCTGCATGCATAGCTGCTTCATTCACTAGATTGGCAAGGTCCGCACCGGAGAAACCGATGGATATCTTGGCTATCTTTTCCAGATCTATGGAGCTGTCTATCTGCACTTTACGTATATGGATGTTCAGTATTTTTTCGCGTGCTTTGACATCTGGCAAACTTAGTGTTATTTTACGATCAAATCTTCCTGGTCTTAGCAGTGCATAATCCAGAACATCTGGACGGTTGGTTGCTGCGATGACCACAACCTGCTCTTCTGACTCAAAGCCATCCATCTCTGCTAAAATTTGGTTAAGCGTCTGCTCTTTTTCATCATGTCCTCCCCCTACTCCTGCACCTCTGGCACGTCCTACAGAGTCTATCTCATCAATGAAAATGATCGCAGGGGCTTCTTTTTTAGCATTTTTAAATAGGTCACGTACCCTGGAGGCTCCCACCCCTACGAACATTTCGACAAACTCAGAACCGCTGATGGAAAAGAAAGGTACTTCAGCCTCCCCAGCTACAGCTTTTGCCAAAAGGGTTTTACCTGTACCTGGTGCACCCATCAGTAAAATTCCTCTGGGTATTTTGGCACCTATGCTTTCATACTTTTCAGGATTTTTAAGAAAATCCACAACTTCATAGAGCTCGATCTTTGCGTTTTCTACACCTGCCACGTCATCAAAGGTAATAGATACTTTTTGTTTCTCATATTTTTTGGCAGTGGATTTCATAAAGTCAAATACGCCGCCGCCCATACCGCCTATCTGTTCTTTAATACGTCGCGAACTGTAAAATATAAATCCTAAGAAAACAAAAAGGGGCAATAACATGAAAAACGAAAGCCAAAAGCTGGATTCTTTTTGTGACTTAATATGCATCTCAACCTGATTCTTTTCCAATAATTCTAAGAATGTTTTATCTTCAAAAGGAGGAAGCGTTGTTCTTAGGTAAGTCGATTTTTCACCTAAGCCACCTTTGAGGGTAGCAATAACCTGGTCCCCGTCAATACGAACCTCTTTGATGATATTTTGTTCAATTTTGCTTTTAAATTGATTGTAGGAAATGGTTTGACTCTGTCCTTGGAGGAACATATAATTAAAGAGTTGAAATCCCAGTATCATGATAATGAGAACTACCCATATATTAGGAAAAGGATTGGGTCTGTTCTCTTCTATTGGTTCTTTTTCCATTACTTTCTGCCTTTTAGAAACGATGTGGGTAGTATTATTGTACCAAAATACAGAAAGAGTTGTATATGGATCATATGAGACATATTGAGAATTGCGACTTATTGGCTATAATACGAAAATAATGACAAATAAGAAAATGATAGATGCAGATACGCAAAGCATTTTCCAACAGATATAACACGCAAAAGTATGAAGAAGGCAACCCATGAGTAAACTTGATCTTAGAGAAGCAAAAAACTTTTTACCAACGACCAGAGAAGAGATGGATGCACTAGGATGGAAACAGTGTGACGTGATACTCGTTTCTGGCGATGCCTACATAGACTCCCCGTTCATTGGTGTGGCAACTGTCGGACGTATGCTCGAAAAACTGGGTTATAAAGTCGGGATCATAGGTCAGCCTGATGTAGACAGTGACAGTGATATCAAACGTTTGGGTGAACCGAGACTCTACTGGGGTGTGAGTGGAGGAAGCATTGACTCCATGGTAGCTAACTATACAGCCACAAAGAAGTTTAGAAATTCAGATGACTATACTCCTGGAGGAAAGAATACCAAGCGACCTGACCGCGCAGTACTTGTCTACACAAACCTCATACGCAAGAACTTTAAGGACACCGTACCTGTTGTACTTGGAGGGATAGAAGCGTCACTTAGACGTGTAACGCATTATGACTACTGGTCCAACAAGCTGAGAAAACCCATACTGTTTGACTCTAAAGCAGATATACTCATCTACGGTATGGGAGAACAGGCTATCCGTGACCTTACACAGGCACTTGACAAAGGAAATGACTGGAAAGATATACGCGGTGTCTGTTACATAAGCAAAGAACCTGTGGAGAGCTACCACCAACTTCCTTCACATCAGGAGTGTTTGGATGATAAAGAAAAATACATTGACCTTTTTGATCTTTTTTATGACAACAATGATCCCATCGCTGCAAAAGGTCTTTGCCAAAAAGTAGATACACGCTACTCTATACAAAATCCACCATGCGACTATCTGAGTGAACCGGAAATGGATGAAGTCTCTGCTCTGCCATTTACAAGGGAACTTCATCCTTACCACCGTCCGGAGGGAAAAGTAAAGTGTTTAGAGACCATCAAGTTTTCCATCATGACACATCAGGGATGCTGGGGAGAATGTAACTTCTGTGCCATTGGTGTACACCAGGGACGTACGATCCGTACACGTTCTGAACAGTCCATCGTGAAAGAAGCCAACCAGTTTAAAGAGTACAAAGACTTTAAAGGTATCATCTCAGATCTTGGTGGACCTACAGCAAATATGTACGGTTATGAGTGTAATAAAAAACTAAAACTTGGTACCTGTGATCATCAACGCTGTGTTGATTCAAGACATTTGTGTTCTTCTATGAAACCAGACCATACACGTGTGATAGGCATGATGAAACAGGTACGTAATATAGACGGTATCAAAAAAGCATTTGTGGCTTCAGGTATACGTTATGACCTTATTACAGAGGACAAACGTAAGGGATACTCTTATCTTAAAGAGTTGGTAGAACACCATATATCAGGCCAGATGAAAGTGGCACCTGAACATACTCAGCAGCATGTACTTGATCTTATGGGTAAACCGGGGAAACAGACTCTGGTAGACTTTAAAAGGCTTTATGACAAACTCAATAAAGATATGGGTAAAAAGCAGTACCTTACCTACTATCTAATCGCCGCACATCCAGGATGTGAAGAAAAAGATATGCATGAACTGAAACGTTTTACCACCGATGAACTTAAAATGAACCCTGAGCAGGCACAGGTCTTTACGCCGACCCCTGGTACCTACTCTGCAGTGATGTACTACACAGAGATGGATCCTGTCACACGTAAAAAGATATTTGTGGAGAAAGATATACATAGAAAAGAAAAACAAAAAGCCATCGTTCAGGCAAAAACAAACTTTAGTAGCGGATTCTCAAGTTAATGCCAAAAAGACCGATCTATATCACTGACCTTGACCATACTTTTTTGCGTACTGATCAGAGTATCAGTGATTTCAGTACAGAAATTTGGAATGCAAAAAGCAAAGATGCCATTCTCTCAGTAGCCACAGCAAGAAGTTTTCAAAAAACCCATGACTTTTTAGAGAAACTCCATTTGGATGCTCCTATGATACTCTTAGATGGTACGATGATAGTCTCTCCGGACAAAAAGCTTATAGACCTCAAAACCATAAACAAAGCTTTGGGTGATGCTGTCGTTGAGATAGGTTTGGAGTTTGACATAGACCCTTTCATCATAGGGCTGAAAGACATGCAACTCAATGAAACTTTTTTATACCCACGAAAACTCAACGAACATCAGAAGTTTGTCCTCAAGGGTTACAAAAACGATCCCCGTTTACAGTTCAATCCAGAAAATAAAACGATGGATATGAACCTGAAGATCGTTTACTTTGGAGACAAAGAGACCTTAGAACCTCTTACTCTAAGACTCAAAGAGACATTCAAAGATGCCATAGAGTGCAAACTCTCTCCTGAAAAGTACTCAGACGGCTACTTCCTTACCATCCTCCATCCAGAGGGTGACAAAGCACATGCACTGCAGAAGGTCATGGATTATCTGGAACGCGATCCTGCTGATGTAACAGTATTTGGTGACTCAGTCAATGACATAGGGATGTTTAAACTTGCTGGTACTTCTGTAGCTGTTTCCAATGCCCTGGATGAAGTGAAAGCCGTGGCAGATGTTATACTGCCACATTCTAATGATGAGGATGCAGTGGCTAAGTATTTAAAGAGTAACTAATAGACAGTTAATTGTCTGTTCCAATAAAAAAGTAGATTAAAACCTCATAAAGTTATATATTTTATAAGGCCACAAGTAGTTGAATAATGATGTCTCCAAAGCCACATATCAATGTACCAACTCCACCAGTAATATATTCACTTTTAACAATACTTTCTTTGACAGTATTAAGCTCCTGATATCATTTGTATACTCTTTTGATGCTGTAGTAAGGATAAAAAGAGGTGTTATCTCTTTAAAGTCAAAGATGATTACTTTACGTGAGATCGCCATCAGGGCGGTCGCAACGACCAGTCTGACCAATATAACATTGGTTTTTAGATAGAGTGTAATATTTATGAAAATTTCTATGGCTAACAATACCGCAAGGAAGGCATCAAAGGTTGCCAGAATGTCACTAATGCTTAAAAGTAAAAATGGAGGTGCAATGAGACGCTGATATAAAACATAAATAATATCACCAATACCCCAGACAATAACCAAAACCATTAAGGTTGCCAACACTTTTACTGCCACACGTATAATCTTGTGGAGAAATTCTATAAACGGATCTTCTACCTTGTCTGCCAATTCATGACCGGTTTCTATAAAAGAATCCTTTTTGTTTTCATTATCCATCTACTTAGCCTCTTTTTCACAAATGATGATTTTATCACCCTTGCTCTTCATGCGCGACGAAGATGACTTCTATTAAATTAGATCACAATCACAAAAATCTGCTTTGGAGTAATTTTAGCTTTAATCAAGATACGTGTCATTAATATATTTTTGATAGCATTGGCTATAATTTAAATATGGAGGAAAATGATGAAAAACATAAAGAAAATACTGGTTGCCATTGACAGGTCTGCTATGGCGGAAGAAGCTTTGAAGCGTGCTATTTCCATTGCAAAAGAAAAAGAAGCACAGCTTATTGTTATGCATGTGGTCGAACCCTCTTTTATAGAATCTCCTTTTGTGCGACCTATAGATGAAAATAAAATAAAAAAAGAGGTCAAAATGCGGGTAGAAAAGCTCACCTCCGAAGAAGATATTGAGTATGTTCTCTTTGTTGAGTCCGGTTCAGCAGCAGCTTCTATATCACTTAAAGTAAAAAATCTCAATGTTGACCTGCTCGTTATAGGCACACACGGAAAAGATGATATCAGCAGTCACTATTTTGGTTCTACAACACTAAAGCTTATTCAAAAGACACATATTCCGGTTTTAGTCGTTAAAAATGAAGCCAAGTATGCTTATAAAGAGATGCTTGCACCAACAAACCTGTCTGACTACTCTAAAGAGAGTATCTTGTTTGCCCGTACACTTTTCGATACAACTGCATTGAAGTATCTTCATGCTTATGTGACTGTTGATGAGTTGCAGGCTTTAACTTATCGTATTAGTGCTGACCAGCAAGGTCAATTTAAAAAAGAGTTGCTTACGGATGCACATATTGCACTTGAAAAATTTGCAAAAGATGTTGGTGAGGGAGAGATGGTGTTAATTGGATACAATGCATCTATTAATGAAGATCTTTTAGACTATATTGTGAGGGACAATGCAGGTCTGCTTGTGTTGGGATCCAAAGGAGTAGGTAATCTAAACTCTTTTCTTTTTGGTTCAACTGCATCTTATTTAGTGAGAAGTTCTCCTATGGATGTGCTTGTGTATGTTCCTGTATCAACATAATTGGCTTAATAAAAAACAGGCTAACAGAAGACAATGTTTCACTAATGGATAATTATCCATTAGGCGCAAGATAAAACAATTATGCTTAGATTTAATCATAAATATAAGGTCATTGTGAAAATATTTTTTTCCAAAATACTTAGTTGGCTAAAACCTTATAATCTAACATATTTTATAGGGTTTTCTGTACTATCCTTTATCTATAAAATTTGTAGTATATTGTATTGTGTATCAATATTTTTAATGGAATTAATATCAATACCGATTCATCAACTGAGCATTCAAAAGTTCTAGTCTTTCTGGTGTCCCTATATCAAGCCATTCACCTTCATAAAGTTCTCCTGTAACCTTCCCTTCTTTCATTGCAGCTCGTAACAATGGAGCTAAAGCAGATTTTCCATAGGGTACGCCCTCAAAGAGTTTTGGTGAGTAGTAGCCAATACCTGAAAATGTATAGGCTTTTGCATCCACTACTTTGTTATCTACCAAAGCGAAATCTCCTTCAGGGTTATGTTCCGGGTTAGGCACAAGGACTAAATGGGCTAGAATATCTTTTCCTAGCTTTCTATGGTCTTGAAAATCATAATCTGACCATATGTCACCATTGACAACTAAAAACGGTTCCTCCCCCAGTAATGGCAGAGCCTTGACT
>Ga0210119_1000267_pt1 | contig 11467 bp, 10 predicted proteins | sample China_Bullhead_C_2_FD_184859 | JGI IMG/M metagenome (GOLD analysis project Ga0210119, IMG submission 184859) | Wetland microbial communities from San Francisco Bay, California, USA, that impact long-term carbon sequestration -... | ecosystem: Environmental > Aquatic > Marine > Wetlands ... | reverse complement strand
GCTGCCTACTTTGAATATCAGTCACCACCACACCCAGGCGGTTTTTGCCGACAGCCTGCCACTTATCAGGGATGTTCTCCCTTTCCACCTGGCTAAAGGTCAGTGGAAGTTTAATGATTTCACTGCTGTTTCTCTGACGGTCACGCACCAGAACTTCCATTGTGAATTTGTCTTGGGTGAGGCTCGCTTTAGGAGGGGTTCTCAGGGCAACGTAGCCCGCAAATTCTTTTCTTTCTTTCCCTGTAAGCCTTGTATAGTCGGTGGCATAATAGCCAAAACCTGTCTGGTATAACATGGTGGCGATATAAGCCATATCTCCATCCATGTCTTTGGCCTCTAGGTAGATTTTCCAAGTGGTTCCCGGACGGATAACTGCAGCAGCATAATGGTCAATGAGCACCGGAGGTTGTCCTTTATCTTCGAAGACCTTATCGTAATTTTGCATCTGCAAACCAGAGCAGCTGCACACGAGAAAAGTTAAGACGAAAGCAAAATGGATTCTCATTTTCATAGCTATTATTTCCAATAGGCAGCGAAGCTCTTCGACCAAAGGTCGGAACTTTGAAAATCCCAAATCCCAAGCACCATATTTCAGGTGTCAGGCGTCCCGCCTACGCTCTGTTGAGCTACGGCGTGGCAAGCAGGTGTCAGGAAAAAGAAACACAGAAGCTAAACACTGAAACCTACATCCGAATGAATAATACTATAAAAAATCTTGCTTTGCTTGCGGAAATCATGAAACTGCCGGGTTTATAAAAAAAGCCCCCACCAGAGGGAGGTGGGGGCCAGGGCATTGGGTAGGTGAAAGCTGAATGACAAGGAGAAGCAACTATCCCTACCAGCATTGTGTGCTAGAACAAGAACCGTGCCATTCTAGAAAATTCCAATATTTGCCTTTAGTATCAAATAGTTAACTGATATTGCGCGAATAAGCCGTAGAGAAAATGTGGGTAATAAAGGTTATAGGTGTGGGAAGAAAATACCATAATGGAAACCCAGGCTACTCTTCATCCGCGGTCGATACCTGCAGTCAGTGACCGTAGCATCCTTTGCCGCCCTTCAGTACTCCAATACTCCAGGACCCCACAAAGTCACTTCTAACCAAAGAAGTCCTGACAGTATGCCGCCCAGAGATATAACCTTGAAAGTCGAAAAAAAATCCCCACCCTCGTAACCGTCGGAACAAGGGTGGGGCGTGGAAGGAGGTTTCTGGCTTCGGGGTAGAGCAGTACAGAGGCGAACTCTCATACTCTACCCATACGGTAGTATAACCCAGAAATTCACGGCGGCAAAGCAGGGTAGGTGGAAAACGTTTTATTTCTCTGAGGGAGGGGAAACGAATTGAAAAATAAGTTCGCCGTCTTTAACCAGCCCCAGTTCCTTACGGGCTAGGTGCTCTATTGCAGCCGGGTCGTTTCGAAGCAGACCAATTTCTTCATAGAGCAGATGGTTTTCCTTTTCCAGGATATGATTTTTCTGGATAAGTTCTTGATGTTCTAGATGTAATTGACGGAGGTGCAGCAACCCATTGGGGCTCCAGATGATCAGCAGCACAGAGCCCAGCACCATGAGAGGCCACAGAACTAGATGCCACTTTCCATTCTTTACGGTGAGCTTTTTGTTCATTGTGAGGGCTAATGCTACCTGATGGATTATGTTATTGCTGAAATCAAAGTCCGCTTAATCCAGTTAGTTCTTTACCACAAATGGGGTAAAGTTGTAAATAGTGGAATTCCTTATCGATGTGAGCTTAAAAATAACCCAAATTCATTACCGAAAGACTATGTTCTTTTGCCAAGGGGTTTGTTAAAATGACTACCTGTAAAGAGCACCTCTTCCTGACTTCCAGCGCTTTTTTTCAAAGAATGATGGCACAGTAAGTATTTGGCCAGCACTGGATGGCTACCGCCGCATAATTTTGGTTGATGTTTTGAAAATTTCTACATGGGAAAAAGCGAAAAGGAGAGATTTTCATGAAAAGACTCACTATCCTTTTGATATACCTCCTTATTTTCGTTGGCTGTGCGACCACAAAAGGAACACCAACACAAGAGTTTGGGGGAAAACCCGATGTTTTTTGCAACGTAATCCAGAAGCCAGACCCCTTACTGATGGGAACGTGGGAGTGCCGTTTTTTGAGAACAGTAGGCAAATCCCGTGCCGACGACAACTATGTTAAGTACCGCTTGATTAAACAGGACGACACATACGGACTCTATTTTTATCGCACCTGGCGTGACGGCAGAAAAAAGAAAGCAGAATGGAAAAACTGGACTATCAATGGAAAAGAAATATTGGGAGAACCCCGCCAATTTGGGGTAAAGATATTCGTACAGGGCAAGGATGTCTATTTTACCATTAGAGCACTCGATAAACCGGCCAAGATGTCTCGGGTCAATGACTAATGAGCCTTTTTGAAACTACTAACAAAATAGCGAAACTCCTGGGGAGAAAAGCCTTGACAAAAGGGGGTTAGGGGATAGAATGACGAGGTTTTAAAGGTCCCTGTCCCACTTTAGCGGGACTAAATCGGGACTGCAGGAAATCCATGATAGATCGCTCCGGATAGGAAACCAGGAAAACAGGAGAATAATAGATGGGGGTTGTAGAGGACAAGATCAAGGAATTGAAGGAGAGGGAAGCCAAACTCAAGGAAATGGGTGGAGAGGCGGCGGTAAAAAAACAGCATGACCGCGGCAAACTCACGGCCAGAGAACGAATCGATCTCCTTTTCGATCCGGGAACTTTCAGGGAAACTGATATTTTCATGAAGCACAGGGGGACCCTGTTTGGCTTGGACAAGCTGGAAATACCAGCCGACGGGGTGATTACCGGCTATGGCAAAGTAGCTGGTCGTCCCGTGTGTGCTTTCTCCCAGGACTTCACAGCACGAGCTGGAACACTGGGCGAAATGCACTCCAAGAAAATCTGTAAGATCCTTGACCTGTCAATGAAATCGGGAATCCCAGTTGTGGGCTTCAATGATTCCGGGGGGGCGCGCATCCAGGAGGGAGTAGATTCCCTTTCTGGCTACGGGCAGATTTTCTACCGCAATGCCATCGCCTCAGGTGTGGTGCCGCAGATATCTGCAATTATGGGCCCATGTGCAGGAGGCGCGGTTTATTCTCCGGCCATGACCGATTTCGTCTTCATGGTCAAAGACACAAGTCACATGTTTATCACCGGACCCGATGTGATCAAGACGGTGTTGGGAGAGGTAGTTACCTTTGAGGACCTTGGCGGGGCCATAGCCCATAATAGCAAAAGTGGAGTGGCTCACTTCGCCTGTGAAGATGACGCTCACACCATTGAGAGAATCAAAGTACTGCTGAGCTACCTCCCCAACAATAATATGGAAGAGCCGCCCAGAGTAGATACTGGCGACAGCCCGGTCCGCACTGATCCAGCCCTGGACTCCATTATACCGGACAACCCCATGGAGTCTTACGACATGAAAGGAGTGATACATTCTATCGTTGATAACGGGGAGTTTTATGAGGTTCAGGAGCTTTACGCCCAGAACATCTTGGTGGGTCTCGCCAGGCTGGACGGACGCACCATCGGGATTATTGCCAACCAGCCTACGGTGCTTGCCGGTTGTCTGGATGTAAACTCATCAGACAAGGCCTCGCGTTTCATTCGTTTTTGCGATTGTTTCAATATCCCGCTGCTTACCATCGCCGACGTGCCGGGATATTTGCCTGGCAGTGACCAGGAATGGAGTGGGGTGATTCGCCACGGTGCCAAGCTGCTCTGGTGTTATTCAGAGGCCACCGTGCCTAAGATTACCTTGATTACCAGGAAGGATTACGGTGGCTCCTACCTGGCCATGTGCTCACGAGATCTTGGTTGCGACATGGCTTTGGCCTGGCCCAACGCCGAGATTGCGGTAATGGGCGCTGATGGGGCGGCCAATATTATCTTCCGCCGCGATATCCAGGGGGCAGATGATCCCGAGGCCAAGCGACAGGAGAAGATTGCAGAATACAAAGGACTACTTTACAACCCTTACATTGCCGCCTCGCGAGGCTACATTGATGGAGTGATCGTCCCGAGCGAAACCAGGCCGCGTCTCATAGACGCGCTTGAAGTGCTCTGCACCAAGAGAGAAACGCTACCCCCCAAAAAGCATGGGAATATTCCAATGTAGTTGCGTTACCACGCAAACTAAAAAACCCCGCCCTTTGGAAAAAGTCGGGGTTTTTTTGTGTCTAGAATTCTAGACTTTAGACTTCAGACTAATATTCCAACACTATAAATTCGAATATCGAATATCGAAATTGGTCCTTCGGACTCCCCACCCTGCGGGCGGGGCCCCAGTTTCGAAACAATTTTCAAATGTTCAAAATTTAAATGACCGAAACATCTTATTCGCAATCCTCAAATTCTTCGTTTTGAACATTAAAGAATTAGGATTTCGAATTTGTTTCGTGCTTCGTGCTTCGGATTTCGGATTTAACCCATGGTAGAGCTAGCTCAACGCTCCTCAGCTCTGCTTCTCTTAGTCCTCCCTTTCACTAATTTCTATAAGGACACCGTGGGTTGATTTTGGATGGAGAAACGCTATCTTGGCGCCACCGGCTCCCAGGCGCGGTTTTTCATCGATAAGTCTTATTCCCTTTTCTTTGAGCTCAGCCAGGGCCTCTTCTATGTTTTCCACCCGAAAGGCAATGTGTTGTATGCCTTCGCCTCTCTTTTCCAGATACTTGGCGATGGGTCCGTCCGGGGCTGTAGACTCCAGCAATTCAACCTCACTGTCGCCGACAGGGAAAAAAGCAGTGGTCACTTTCTGCTCAGCCACAGTCTCGCTGCCCTCAAATTTCAGACCCAGTGTGTCTTGGAAAAGTTTCTTTGCTTCCTCGATACTATGAACTGCTATTCCCAAGTGATCGATTTTGAGTACCTTCATCTATTCCTCCCCAATCTTGCATAGCGCAGAGCGCATGGCGTCATTTGCCCACTAAAAGTGGCCGTCACTACGCTCCGCTGTCAATATGCCTTCGGCGTCATTTATGGTCAATAGGTCGATACGCTACGCTGGCATTCATAGTTAAGTGTCATTGTGGCGTTGAAACAACCTAATGACGGCCGCAAGGCCTAATGACGGGCGCCAGCCCTACTGACAACGAAGCACCCAGGCGCGAAGTGTAATGTCTTTTAGCTGTTTAGTTTCTGGTTTTACACTACTCCTCTTCTGGGAAAATCGTTCTCACGATCTCCTTAACACTGGTATAGGGGTCTTTCCTGTGTGCGACGATGTCCTCAATGAGATCGTCAAAGCGGCCCTCTCCGAGAATTTTCTCCAGAACGTTTCGGGAAATCTCTTCCTTTAACAGAGACAACGTCTCCTGTCTGGTCTTTTCCCGGCGGACTTTCTTGAGTCTGCCGCTTTCTTCAAGAAAGCGGCGGTGGTTCTCAATTGCCTCCACCAATGGTTCCGTTCCCTGATCCTCCACCGCCACTGTTTTGAGTACTGGAGCTCGCCAGGCTGCCTTTTTGATCTGGGCGTCTTGCTCCACGCGAACCCTAACCTCGGTGACCAGTGCATCAGCACCCGATCTATCTGCTTTGTTGATGACATAGAGATCTGCGATCTCCATGACTCCAGCCTTCATGCTCTGGATGGCATCTCCCAGGCCCGGAGCCAATACCACAATGGTGGTGTCAGCGGTCTTGGCTATCTCCACTTCATCTTGGCCCACACCCACGGTCTCAACGATAACCCAGTCTTTGCCGAAACCGTCCATGATTTTGATCACGTCCGCTGTTGTTCGTGCGAGCCCGCCGAGGTTTCCGCGGGTGGCCATAGAGCGGATAAAAACATCCGGGTCCCCGGAGGCCCTCTGCATACGGATCCGATCACCGAGAAGGGCGCCACCAGTAAAAGGACTGGAGGGGTCCACGGCTACAACGCCCACGGTCTTCTCCTGCTGGCGAAGCACCGTCGTGATCTTGTCGGTAAGGGTACTCTTGCCCGTGCCGGGGGAGCCGGTTATACCCAACACATGCGCTCTCCCCGTATGCGGATAAATTGAACCGAGTAATTCGAAAGAACGGGGATCCTCGTTTTCCACCAAGGTAATGAGCCGGGCCATGGCCCGCACTGAACCCTGTAACACTTCCGCGGCTAAATCTTCCATAGTAAGAGATATATCCAAGTCTCGAGATGGGGTAACTGACCTAATCTTCCTGCGTGTATTAATTCCTAGAAACTTTTTCCTCGATAAATTTGACTATATCCTCTGTTCTGGTGCCAGGTCCGAAGATGGCAGCGACTCCGGAGTCCTTCAGTCCTGGAACGTCCTCATCGGGAATAATACCGCCGCCGACAACCAGAACATCAGCCAATCCCTGCTCTTTGAGTAGTTCCACAACCCGCGGGAAGAAGTAGTTGTGAACTCCACTCAGGCTGCTCAAGCCCACCACATCAGCGTCTTCCTGCAGGGCTGCCTCAACAATCATCTCAGGGGTCTGGCGCAGCCCGGTGTAGACCACCTCCATGCCCGCTTCGGCAAAAACACGTGCCAGGAGCTTTGCCCCCCGGTCGTGACCGTCCAGGCCTGGTTTGGCCATGATGACCTTAATTCTCTTTTTACCTGTCATCCTCAACCTCCCGTATCCAGCTAGCAGCAAGCAGATACCAGCAGGCAGCAGTTACTGGCGTAGCGAAAACTGTCCTGCCAGCTGCCGTCTGCCTGCTGAATTTGCGTTTAGACAAATTCCTTCGGCCGGTATTCACCCCAGATATTCCGCCAGACGTCGCAGACCTCACCAACTGTGGCCCGGGCTTTTACAGCCTCGATCACTGTCGGCATAACGTTCTCGTCCGTTCTAGACACTTCATCCAGCCTATCCAGAGCTGCTTTCCAACTCTTTTGATCTCTTTCTGCCCTAAGTTTCTTCAGTTTTTCCGTCTCTATTTCACGCTGCTTGGGATCTACCCTGAGCAGATTGGTGGGCGGCGGCTCTTCCATGGTGTATCTGTTGATCCCGACATAAACGCGTTCGTTTGACTCTATTTCTTTTTGAAAACGATAGGCGCTATCCTGAATCTCTTTCTGGACGTATCCATCCTCTATGGCCTTCAAAGTCCCGCCCATGGCATCAATCTTTTTTATGTAATCATCAATTTCAGCCTCAATTCGATCAGTAAGAGCTTCCACATAGTAAGAGCCCGCTAACGGATCAATGGTGTCAGCAGCGCCGCTCTCCTCAGCGACAACCTGCTGGGTTCTGAGGGCAACAGTTACCGCCTCCTCAGTGGGAAGACACAGCGCTTCATCATAGGAGTTGGTGTGCAGAGACTGAGCACCACCGTACGCTGTGGCCAGAGACTGTAGGGCCACCCTGACTATATTGTTCAAGGGTTGCTGGGCGGTGAGGGTTACACCCCCGGTCTGCACGTGATAACGCATCATCATGGAACGAGGATTCTCTGAGCCGAACCGCTCCTTCATCACCCGGGCCCAGTAGCGTCGTCCGGCTCGAAACTTGGCTACCTCTTCCAGCACATTGGTAAAAGCGTTATAGAAAAAGGAAAGGCGGGGGGCAAAGGAGTCCACCTCCATTCCTCGATCAATGCAGGACTGTACATAGGTGATGCCATTGGCAATGGTGAAGGCCATTTCCTGGGCAGCGGTAGAGCCTGCCTCGCGAATATGGTAGCCACTGATGCTGATAGTGTTCCACCGGGGCACGTGTTCGTAGCAGTATTTGATTAGATCCACGGTGAGACGCATGGATGGGAGGGGCGGATAGATGTATTGGCCTCTGCAGATAATCTCTTTGAGTATGTCATTCTGGACAGTGCCGCCAACTTTGCTGTAAGGAACACCCTGTTCTTCGGCGAGGGCAAAATACATGCCCAGCAAGACCGTGGCCGGGGCATTGATGGTCATTGAGGTGGTCACTTTGTCCAAAGGTATCTGATCAAAAAGAACCCTCATGTCATCAACAGAATCAATGGCAACTCCGACCTTGCCCACTTCTCCCATGGAGAGGGCATGGTCGGAGTCGTAGCCGGACTGAGTTGGTAGATCAAAGGCGACACTTAGACCAGTCTGTCCCTGCTCAAGCAGATAGCGATAGCGTTCATTGGTCTCGCGCGCGGTACCAAAGCCGGCATACTGACGCATGGTCCAAAACCGCCCTCTATACATGGTGGGTTGCACGCCCCGTGTAAAGGGATACTCTCCTGGAAAACCCAGCTTGGTATCATAATCGAAATCGGCTATTTCTAGAGGGGTATAAAGACGCTCCACCTCTTCGCCGGAGATGGTGGTGAAAGTGGTCTTTCTCTCCGGAAACTTGGCACAAGTCTTCTCAACTGGGCCGCAGTCCCACTTCTCCTTCTCGGTCTCGATAGTCTTTAGCTTTTCCTTGTCAAACATGATTCCTCCTCTCTGAATAACCGTGCTGGCTCAGCAAAGGGTGTATTCTTATCAAATTGTCAATATCAAATCGTCAATATCAATTCAACAACATATACTCAATCCCGAATCCAGCATCGAGCATCAATTATCCAGTTCAGACTTTAAAGCGGAAAAAGATAACATCGCCATCTTGGACGATATAGTCCTTTCCTTCAAGGCGAACAAGTCCTTGTTTTTGAGCCACGGCATAGCTTCCGGCATCTTCCAAGTCATCGAACTGGACAACCTCGGCGCGAATGAAGCCTCGTTCCATATCCGAATGCACAACACCAGCAGCTTTGAGTGCAGGGGAGTCCTGTTTGATGGTCCAGGCCCGCGCCTCCTGTTCGTTTGTGGTAAAAAAGGAGATCAAGCCAAGAAGCTGCGAGGAAGCCTGAATCACCTGATCTCTGGCCAGCGTCTCCAGCCCCAGTTCAACCATAAACTCACTGGCCTCATCCGGAGCCAACTGGGCCAGTTCCATCTCCAGCTTGCCGACGATCCCCAGATGAGACGCCAGGGTCCCGTCTACAATCTCTTGAGGCAGCGGCGGAACATTCTCCTCTGGTTGGTTTACAAGAATTAGCAAAGGCTTAGCCGAAAGGAAACTGAAGCCGCGCAGAAGGGAAATATCAGAGATCCCCGGCTGAGAACGTAAGGGACGACTGGACTCAAAGATTTCCTGGCATTCTTGCAACAACCGTACTTCTTCTGGGTTCTCCTTTTTCCCTCGCTGTCTCTCGGCACCGATTCGCTCAAGCCGTTTTTCCACCACCAGTAGATCAGCCAGAATAAGTTCCGTTTCTACCCGCGCAATATCTCCCAGAGGATCCGCTTCTCCGTGCATGGGATGCTGAAAATTACGAACAACATGCACCAGAGCGTCCACCGGTCTGATGTGATTCAGAAAAGATTCACCCAGCTCCTGACCTTTTTGAGCGGAGCCGGTCAAGCCACCCACATCCACGTAGTCCACAGTGGCTTCTGTGACCTTCTTGGAGTTGTAGAGCTGGGCGAGAAAGGCAAGTCGTGGCTCCGGCACCTTGACCGCTGCCAGGTTAGGACCTCGCACTGGAGTGGAAAAATCCGCAACCTGAGCAGCACTGCTGGTGAGCGCGTTAAATACCGTGGTTTTGCCGCAACCCGGAAGCCCGATGATACCTAGTCGCATGACCCTGCTGTGGAGCGGCGCTTACAGGGGGTGAGAGCGATACCCACCTGCACCTCTCAGGAATGTGTGGCCCATGGAGCGATACAATAACTCCCCAGATTACCCCGAGAGTGACCGCTGTGTATAGATATTTTGGTAGTCGAAAACTCTTTGCTGAACATCTGTATTTATGCTATGGACTTTACAATAGAGCACCACTAGTGTCAATCAAATCGGGGTATTCCCGCATGGTGTGTTCTTCCAAGGTTTCTGCTCCATTCCCTACCTGTCCTGCCTGTCCCGGGCATAGTCCCGGGGAGCTTGTCGAAGGATGCCCCATGTTTTTTATACAACGGACTGCAGACAACGGAGTTGGATGCCATGACCTTGCAGCAAATGGTGAACGCTATCAAGGACCGTCCCGATTTCGAAAGGGTGGGCATGATTGCCTGTCACAATGGTGTGGTCAGGGCTACCTCGAGGGATGGCCGAGATGTCAAAGGGTTAAGTATTGAGGTCGACCGGGATGCTCTCCAAAGTATTGTCCAGGAAATGCGCCAGCGGTCTGGGATTATCGAAGTAGCTGTCCATCTGTTCGATGGCTACCGGCAAATCGGAGATGATGTGATGCTGGTTGCTGTGGCAGGGGACATCCGCGAACACGTTTTTCCAGTGCTGGAGGAGACAGTGGAGAGGTTGAAGAAGGAGGTAACGCATAAGAAAGAGTATTATGTCGAGTAAGTCGACTGCGAAGATATATGGGTTTCTAGCAAGATCTAAATAGTCAATCTAGCAAAATTCGAAATCCGAATATCGAAATCCTAAACAATTTTCAAATTCTCAAAATCCCAATGACCAAAACTTTGTATTGCCACTCATGAAGGTCTTTGTTTAGAGCATTGGAAAATTCTGATTTTGAATTTGTTTCGTGCTTCGTGCTTCTTATTTCGGATTTATAACCCGAGCGTCGCGCTGGAAATTTGCGATTCTTCTATTAGGCGTGGGGAGGTTGCATATGGACTTGGGCATAAAAGGTAAAGTGGCTTTGGTTGCGGGGGCCAGCAAGGGCCTAGGCCGGGCGGTAGCCCTGGGATTGGCCAGGGAAGGGGTTTCTTTGGCCCTCTGCGCCAGGGATGAGGAGCATTTGAGCGAAGCTGCCACCGCAATCGCCGAGGAGACCGGGGCCACGGTTTGGATGAGGCCAACGGATGTTTCTCGTCCGGAAGAAACCAGGCTTTTCGTTCGGGAGGCAGTGTCACATTATGGTACTGTGCACATCCTGGTCAATAACGCTGGCGGCCCCCCCTCGGCCACATTTTTTGAATTAACTGATGACCATTGGCAGCAAGCTGTCCAGCTCAACTTGTTGAGCGCTATCTGGCTTACCCGGGAGGCAGTACCCCACATGCAGAAGGAGCGCTGGGGCCGAATCATCAATATGACCTCTGTGGCAGTAAAACAACCCATAGAAGGTCTCATGCTTTCGAACGCTGTCCGGGCCGGCGTGGTTGGTTTTGCCAAGACTTTGGCCAATGAACTGGCAGCAGACAATATTCTCGTAAACAATGTCTGTCCAGGTTACATACTAACTGACAGGGTACGAGAACTGTCCAAAGTGATGGCGGAAAAGAGGAATGAAAGTCCTGAATCCATAATACGCACATGGGAAGAAGGCATTCCACTTCGGCGATTGGGAAAGGTAGAAGAATTCGCTAATCTGGTTGTTTTTCTCGCCTCCGAGCGGGCCAGCTACATCACAGGTACGACCATTCAAATAGATGGAGGCTATTATCGGGGATTGCTCTAGCCCGGATATTTTATGAATTGCTGTCGCGAGACCACGAAGATGGGCGTGCCACCTGGCAACCGTCCCGCGGTACCGCGGGATTGGTTCCGAGGCGTACCT
>Ga0210119_1000266_pt1 | contig 11476 bp, 10 predicted proteins | sample China_Bullhead_C_2_FD_184859 | JGI IMG/M metagenome (GOLD analysis project Ga0210119, IMG submission 184859) | Wetland microbial communities from San Francisco Bay, California, USA, that impact long-term carbon sequestration -... | ecosystem: Environmental > Aquatic > Marine > Wetlands ... | reverse complement strand
ATCTATCATTCTTGAGATCGATGCAGAGGATAACATGTGGGCGGTTGCAGTGTTGGGTCCAGTGAAGTTCCAGGATTATTTTGATGCTTTCAAAGATGAGTTTGAAAAATTCTATGGGAATAGAAGGAAAGCAAAAAAACTTATCAAAGAAGAGGCAAAAGTACAACCACTTAAAAACTTTTCAGCAGAGCTTATCCAAGCTTAAAAGAACACCTATAAGGTATGATAAACTATCTCATACCTTATGATTATTTCTTCAAAAATTTCATGTGGTTTTTTGTATATCTTCAAAATAATTCATATATTACTTCAAAGTAATTTACTTTATATCTAATTTTTGTCATAATTAATTACTTTATATTATGTAAAGAGTTTAACAATACAATTCTAAGAGGAGACATTATGGCAATGAATAGAAGAGATACGTTTAAACTGGCAGGGGCAGCTGCAGCTGCAGCAGCTATGCCAAGCATCGCAATGGCAAGCGAGAAAAAAACAGAAGCTAAAAAAACCAATGGAAGATCAGTAGTGATCGTAGGTGGTGGTTTTGGTGGCCTTACCATGGCAAAAGCACTTAGAAAAAAAGATAAAAGCATTGAAGTAACAGTCATTGAAAAGAACAATATCTTCATGGCATGCCCTTTTTCTAATACACTGCTTGGTGGTCTTGACGGTGTCAGTTTGGACACTTTTGTCGGGGACTACTATCAGCCGGCTGCAAAGTATGGCTACAGTTTTGTACAGGCAACAGTCACTGCTATAGATAGAAAAGCGAAAACGGTTACAACGACCAATGGTGATTTCGCCTATGATATTCTTGTACTTTCTCCGGGTATCGCATATGATTATGAAGGGCAATTTCCTGCATGGTCAAAAGAGAAGATCGCTGAAGTTTCGCAGGCCTGTCCCTCTGCATTAATGCCTGGTAATGAGCATGTTGCATTGAAAAGACAACTCGACAATATGGATGACGGTAATGTGATCATCGTACCGCCTGCAACAGGAAAATACAGATGCCCTCCAGCACCCTATGAGAGAACTGCTATGGTAGCGAACTATATGAAAAATGAAGGTATCAAGGGGAAAGTGATCGTGCTTGATACCAGAAATGGTAAATTTGCCAAAGGGGCAGCCTTTCAAGAATCTTGGAATGACTTATTTTCAGATATCATTGAGTATAAAGGGCTTACGAAAGTAACAGATATTGATGTGTCAGCTAAAACAATCACCTACACAGAGTTTGCCGATGAAGATGATGAAAAAGGTGTAAGTAAAACTGAGAAATATGAGGTTTGTAATCTTATCCCTATCAATAAATGTTCACCGGTAATCGCTATGGCGGGTATCGAAGTCAATGGTGCAGGTTATGCAATGATGGATGGATACAGCTTTAAATCTAAAACAGATTCCAACATCTATGTTATCGGTGATGCGGTAACGCATGCGATACCGCCAAGCGGGCAGACAGCTATCTGGGCAGCACACAGAGCAGCAGGACAAATTGTAGCTCAGATCAACAAGCAGGTTTCAGATCCTAAAGAAGGTCTTCCGGCTAAAGCGGCAAATGTATGTTACTCAATGGTCGGGAGTAAACCAGAAGAGGCGATCATGGTGACACACACTTTCTCTGCAGACCCGAGCGGTATACTGAAAGGTAAAGGAAATGTACCTAAGCCAAAAGACGGTGGTGGTAAATTCAGATCTAAAGGTACTGCAAAAGCCACCAGAGAGTGGTTTGGTGGTGTAATGAGAGAACTCTTCTCATAGTTGTCAATCTTTTCGATATTTTGCACTCATCTTTAAGGGATGAGTGCAGTCAGCTACTAATGTAGCTTCTTTTACTCAAACCCTCAAAGCTAAGTACAAACTATCAAAAATCTTCGACAACTATTATTTAAACTATTAAACTTTTCAATATAAAAATAAAATATTTTATAGATATCCCTGCAACTTGATCAGCATACTGTAAACCAATACCTCTTTTTGCGTAGCAGGTGCTTTTTTGATGAGTATCTCACTCTCTAGTAAATGTTCAAATATCTTTAGCAATACAGCTGATTTTACACGTAAGGCCAATTGTGCTTTTTGTTCTTCTATCTGTTTGGGTAGCTTGTAGCCTAAAATAGCGGCTGAATCTACATGACCATGTAGTTTGATGTAGGCATGAAAGAGAAAGATCTGATTGACAAAATATTGTGTAGAGCGAAGCAGTGAAGCTTCATCTTCTCCCAGTTCAAGCAGTTTGGTAATGGTTGCCGTGATAGGCTTTTTGTTAAAAAGGTCTATGAGTAACTGTTCTGTTGCCAGAGGCGCAGTAGAGTAGACAAGTCTATCGATATCTTTACTTGTCACTTTCATACCCAGGATGGCAAGTTTATCCAGTTCATTGGCACAGAGTGCCAAGTTGTTATTGAGTATGAGCATAAGATGCTGAAGGGCATAGTGGTCAATGTCCAGCTGTATCTGCTGTGCTTTTTGTTGCAGCATGGCTATGCCGTCACGTATGTTCGGCTCGAAAAATCGTACCCATACCCCGCCTTTTTTCTCACTGAAAGCTGCCTGCATACTTTTTGCATCTTTGGGGGCACCTGCATACCCGTAAAGGAAGTAGTTATCTTCACTTTTATTGGCAAGTTCTATGAGAATATCGAGTTCTTTTTTGGGTATTTTTTTATCGTTTTTGACCACTACCAGATTGGTACCGCCAAACAGAGAAGTCTGGGAAAGAAAATTCTTAGCCTGTTCAAAATCCCATTCGTCGTGATAGAGACTGAGCATACTCTCTTTTGCATCGGTTTTCTTGATATAGGTATCGATGTAATGGTCTACGAGATAGTCATTTTCACCATAAAACAATACAGCTTTGGGGAACGCCTGCTTCAGTTTCTGGTCAAATTCCCTTTGGTACATTAGACTAACTCCATTTCATCTTTACTCAATTTTTCAACAAATTCGACCATGATGATAGCCTGTGGGATATTGACTTCATTGATCCTGACTCTTACTTTATCAAAAAGCATCACATTGTCACTTCTAAGATGCACTGTGACTCCTTTGATCTCACCTAGGAGTACAGCTTTAGCACTCTCTTCTACTTCAACGATCTCTGCTTCGAAGATCTCACCTATGTGTGTGGCTGCCCAACGTGCAAATTTACGGTCTCTAAAGTCCCATTCTGCTTTGGTCGCTTCTCTTTCAAGTTCACTGACCCTTGCACAGAGCGGCTCGATGTTTCTTAACAGATAACTCGCTTCTTCTGGTTCATCAAATAGTTGTGTTTTGATAAGACGGTGCAGAATCAGGTCAGAGTATCTACGTATCGGCGAGGTAAAGTGACTGTAGTGATTAAAGCCCAGTCCAAAGTGTCCTACATTGTGTGCTGCGTAACTTGCACGTTTCAGGGATTTGATGATCATTGAGTCTACTTCTGATGAAAGACCCATTTTGGCTGCTTCTTTTTGGATAGCACGGATAAGAGAAGGAGAATCTTCATACTCCTCAACATAAAGACCGATAGATGCCAGTTCGCTTAGCAAGTCCTCTATCTTGAGAAGTTGTGGTGGTTCATGTATCCGGAAGATGCTGTCCCCTTCACCGGTAAAACGTTTGGCAGCTGCCTGGTTGGCCAAGAGCATACACTCTTCTATGAGCGAATGTGACGGTGTGCCTGTTTCTATCTCTGTACTTACCAGTAAATGTGCCGCATCAATCGTGAGCTTGGTCTCTTCAGATCTAAAATCAAAACCATGTTTAAGTCTCTCATTGTGTAACCTGACCGTAATTTTCTGTAAGGGAAGCAACCATGTTAAGATCTGGGCTACCGTATTAGTGACACCCCCCGTTCCATTTTCCAATATCTCATCGATATTGTCATAATTAAAACGGTGCTTTGAGTGGATGATCGCTTCAAAGAATTCTTCATTTAATGGTTTTAGGGTAGTCCTGTCCAATGCTATCTTCGATACAAAGGCAAGTCTGTCTACTTTAGGTTTGAGTGAACAGATGTTTTCACTGAGTTCACGAGGGAGCATAGGAAAAGATTTGTGTGGCAGGTAGGTGGTGAAACCCCTTTTTTTTGCCTCTTTGTCAATGTTGGTAAAGAAAGGCACATAATGACTGACATCTGCTATGGCAACATAAAGTGTATATGCTTCCATATCAAAATAGATGGCATCATCAAAATCTTTTGCAGTCACAGGGTCGATCGTACAGAAATCAAGATGTGTAAGATCCATGCGGTCAGGATGTTCCTCTTTGGTGACTTCCACTTCAACCTTCAGCGCATCAGTGACACACTCTGTCGGGAATTCATCTTCACGCTCATAGAGTGCAAGTGAGATCTTCTCATCGACCTTAGGGTCATCCAGGGTTCCCATGACTTCAAGGACTTTATCTGTATCAACATCTACTTTGAGTACCGTACCAAGTTTAAAAGCTTTGATATCCATACCTTCCATCACAGCATGTGTAGGTTCTCCTGTACGGATGTTAAGGATAAGGAAATTACCCGATTCATCCCTATGGGTGTAAGCGATAGTGAAAAGAAAGGCTTTTTCTATGACCAGTTGTACTTTACCGCTGGCACGTCCGCGTCTGGCGATGATACGCTTGGCGACGACCACATCTCCATGCTTCGCGCCCCGAAGATCATCAGGTTCTACCAGCAGGTCTCTTTGCTCTTTGAACTCTGCTTCCACATATCCTTTGCCATCTTTACCTATATAGAGTCTTCCGACACGATAGATAGATTTCAGTTTCCAAAGCCCGTCTACTTCTTCGAGGGCACCCAATTGCTGCAGTGCCTGAAAACTGTTCTGGTCTTCTTGTTCGATGTCTGAAATGAGACATCCGTGGGTAAGTTGTATGGCAAATGGGGACATAGTTAAAGGCTCTCTTAAATGGTATATAAAGTAAACAGTTTGTTCTTTTTATCAAGAGTAATTATATTACTTTAACGCTTCAAGTCTCTCTATCCTTTGTTCCGTACTTGGGTGTGTACTAAAGAGTTGTTTAAGTGACATATCTTTCCCTGTAAAAGGGTTGATAATGAACATATGTGCTGTTTGCGGGTCTGCATCGTGCATCACAGTGCCTCTGGCATAGTTATCCAGTTTAGCCAAAGCACTCTGCAGCCATTCTGGATGTCCTGTCATTCTTGCTGCGCCTTCATCGGCCATAAATTCACGGTTACGGCTTACTGTCATTTGTATCACAGATGCAGCAAGCGGCATGATGATCATCAATGCGATCATAACAAGAGGGTTGGTAGGTCTGTCTCGGTCACCACCAAAGAACATCCCAAACTGCGCTAACATGGCTATGGCTCCTGCGATCGTCGCTGTAACGGTTCCTATAAGCATATCGTAGTGTTTAATGTGACTCAGTTCATGGGCGATAACGGCTTCGACTTCTTCTTCTGTCATCAGATTTAAAAGTCCCTCAGTGACAGCTACTGCAGCATGTTCATAATCTCTACCTGTGGCAAATGCATTAGGTTGTGCTTCAGGAATGATGTAGAGTGCAGGCATCGGCAAATTTGCACGATGCGTGAGTCTCTCTACAATTTCATAGAGTCCTGTGGCAGAGTTATGGTCTACCGGTATGGCGTGGTAATGTTTCAACACCTGTGTATCACTATAATAGTAGGCATAAAAGTTCATACCGGCTGCGGCAAGGAAAGCGATGATCATCCCAGTCTGTCCCGCTATCATCCCTCCAAACCAGACAAATAGTAGGGTAAGCCCTGTCATTAGGGCATAGGTTTTAAATTGTTCCATGGTGTTCTATCCTTAAAATAGTTATTTTTATTTTAATATACCATACAGATACAAACGGAAGGTAAATCATACAATACGTTATAATAAAAGTATGACAAGAATTAAAATTCAGTACAGGGAGGCACTAAATGCCGAGTCTTGCAAAAATACTTTATACAATAGCCACAGTCACAGTAGTAGCTTTCGCCGGATTTGAATCTCATATTTCGGAGATCACGCCTCAGATCAAACAAAGAATGGTAGAAGGTAATTCCTGGAAGAAAGGTTGTCCTGTACCGTTAAAAGATCTGCGTTATTTGCGCATCAAACATATCAACTTCAAGGGTGAAGAGAAGATGGGTGAGATCATCGTGCATAAAGAGGTATCTGTTGAGGTAACAAAGATCTTTGAAGCACTGTATAAGATAGGGTATCCTATCAAGAAAATGAGGTTGGTGAGTGACTATAAAGGCAGTGACTGGGACTCTATAGAGTCAGACAATACATCGGCTTTTAATTGCCGGGCTGCAACCGGCAGTAAAAAATGGTCCAAACACTCTTACGGAAAAGCCATAGATATCAACCCCATAGAAAATCCCTATATCTCAAGAAAAGGATATATCTCTCATAAAGCATCGGCACCCTATAGAAAGAGAGTACATCAAAAGTCTACCTATGCTGATAGAGCGGTTTTGTTAAAAGGTGATAAAGCTGTTCAAATATTTAAAAAATATGGTTGGACGTGGGGTGGCGACTGGTCTGGTGTAAAAGACTATCAGCATTTTTCAAAGTAAGTCGTTTTCATTATAAAACTTGCTATATGGAACATCTTATAAGGTTTTCTATTGAGAGGGGGAGAATTTATGGTCCGAAAACGTCGTTACAGCGGATAACCTTATAAAATATGTTAGATTATAAGTTTAAGGTTTCACGTATGAGGAATTATGTGATTTAATTCAAAAAACAGTGTATGTGAAATCTCAACCAAATTTATATAGGTATTAAAAAGAATTTATGTATAAATGTCGCTGTAATGAAAGTTAAAAATAGGTGTATTATTTTTTAGTGCTGTTATTTTATTAGGTTATTATTATCTAAAAGTTGTTTGGCATCACTTATTGATAATCCTGATTTTGAACAGGCAACATCAAATAGTTCATTGTTACTTAAAAGTCTAATCAATATATTTAGTTTAATCATTTTAGATATATTTATTGTGTTTATTGACATATTTTCTCCTTTTTTATTTAATTGGTTGCGGAAGATGGATTTGAACCAACGACCTTTGGGTTATGAGCCCAACGAGCTACCGAACTGCTCTATTCCGCGATAATATAAGTATGTGCACTTTGGATAAGTCTAAAAAATAGAAAGAATGTATATTTATATAAACTTAACTGAGAATAAATATTTTTTCAACGAAAATTATCTAAACTATGGACAGACTTCTCTGCCCACTACTGGTCTTAAAGACCAGTAACGTTTTCAGCCTGCGGACCTTTTTGGCCTTCACCTATCTCAAAAGTTACTTTTTGCCCCTCATTAAGAGAAACACGGTCGTAACCGTTACTATTGATTTGACGATAGTGTACAAATACATCATTACCACCATTTTCTTGTTCGATAAAACCGAAACCTTTTTCACTGTTGAACCATTTTACTGTTCCATTTACTTGAGTTGCCATTGCAATTCCTTTAGTTGTTTATACATTTCATTATTGAAATGTTCAAAATATAATGTGGAGTGTTCTTTTGGGGGATAATACTGTAAATTGTAAGTAAGCAATAAAAATCTAGCCTAAGATGAAACTCTAAATCATCTTTGATAAATTCATTATAGCTGAATCATTTAATAATAGCAAGGCTCGAGATTATAAAGCCGTTTCTTTACATACTTTTTTACTTAAAGACAAAACCTTATAAAATATATAAATTTATAAGGTTTTTAGTAGATGATTATTTAATAGTTAATAGGATGATTTTGAGGAAAGTAACTTTTAAAGCTTTGGACAAGATCATAGGAAGTATACAGACAAGGTTGAACGATACAATCTAAAATAAAAAGTTACTAGAAAACCAGAAGTATAAAAAAAGGATGATAAGGTTCCTTCATAGCTTTCATGTCACTAGTATAGTCTTAATTTAAACAATTTTATTCAATAAGCTGTATAAAAAATAATCATTTTTGATCTAATCTATTTTAGCTTGCAAGTGATTTGAATATCATTGATTTAACAATAGTACAATGATGACGGATAAACCTAAAGAGATCATCTTCCACAAAAGTACCGGGTTGCGTTCTAATAATGGGGGTCTTGACTTATTTAAAAAGGCTTTATTGGGATGCCGCAAGTCATATAAAAATTCAGACAATTCTCCATAACGTTTATAGGGGTTTGGATGCAATGCTTTTTTCAGTGCTTCATCGATCCACATCGGAACCTCATGGGTATCAGAATGTAAGTGCTTATATTTCAATTTTCTTTGCGCCGCTTTAGTGGTAGATTTCGCTACCTGTGTTCCATAAGGAAGATCACCGGAAATCATCTGATATACAATCACTGCCAATGAAAAAAGATCTGACCTTGATGATCCAACTTCTCCAAGAAAATATTCTGGTGCCGAGTATTGTGCCGTGCCTAGTATATTCTCTTGTTCAATATAGGCATTGCTTTCGGCGATACCTTTGATCCTGGTCGAACCAAAATCAATGATCTTCACCGTCCCTGTACTGTCGATCATGATATTATCAGGCCTCAGATCTTGATGTATCATTTCTTGACGATGCAGTGCACGCAAGCCTCTGGCTATCTGTTCTGCAATTTCACGGACGGTTTCTATGGCTGGGTTTGGGTTATCGATCATCCACTGCGTCAAGGTCTGACCATCAATAAATTCTGTCACATTATAAATATAATTACGCTTACGCGTCTGCAGATAGGACTTTACCAAATGCGCATTATTCATACGTATGGCAATCCACTCTTCAAGTAAAAAACGTTCGAGATAAGCCTTGTCTTCACTGAGATCAATGGAAGGTGTTTTGAGAACAACGGAGGTATCCGTTTCAGTATCCACCGCCAGGTAAACATGACTTCTGCTGCTGGCACTCAACTCACGAATGATCTTGTATCCGTCAAAGAGCATGCGTGCTTCAAGTATGGGTGGTAAGGGCTTTTCACTCAGTTGTTTTTGAATCTCATTGGCATCTTTATCGGGCAGTGTATCCACCTTTACAAGCTGAATGGTCAAGTTGTCATCACTGCCTTTATCATAAGCGGTCTCTACAATGTGTTTTGCTGCAGCACTTAGATCACCACTGCATTGCTCTATGACGCTCATAATAAGATCCGAGCTGACATATTCATAGACACCATCTGTCATAAATAAAAAAATGTCATCTACCTCTATTGCTAAAGTATCGTAATCAATTTTGAGATCTGTATCAACACCCAAGGCACGACCAAGATAACTTTTTTCTTGTGAGATCCACATTCGATGATCTTCGGTCAACTGCTCCATCTCATTATTTCTCAATCGATAGATACGTGCATCGCCCACATGGAAAATATAGGCTGTTGTTGACCTGATCACCATAGCACTAAAGGTACAGACATAGCCTTTATTGGCATCATAATAGTACTGGCTTTGTTTTGTTTGTGCATAGAGCCAAGAGTTTGTTGCAGTGATCACACGTTGTGCTGATTTCTGTACAGACCAGGATTCCGGTGTACTGAAGTAGTCGATGAGAAATGAGGTGACAGATGTTTTGCTTGCAGTTTGGCTTACCTCACTGCTACTGATCCCATCAGCCAAAGCAATGGCGATCCCTTTGTGTGTTAATTGGGGTTCTTGAGGTATACAAATATCATGAAAATCCTGATTGACCTCTTTTCGTCCTTTAGTGGAGTATTCGCCAATAGAGATTTTTAATTGTTTGTCCATAGTGTTCCGTAACCTTATAGTATCTACTGTCAGCTTGCGTTTTAAAAGTGCTTAATTAAAATCTTTTTAACCAGAAAAAGCTACTGATTGAAAAAGCCCTTAATTCAAAACTTTTCGATCTTCTTTTATATTGTAGCGAAAGATTAAGACCTGCCGGAATTAATCTTTGATCACTACACTACCATGATTTATACGGTAAAAATTTACCATTCATGGTGATCACAACCCTGTCACCCAATGGATTTTCTTCTTTGTCTATATCCAAAGAGAAATCTATGGCACTCATAATACCATCTCCGAACTTTTCACCAACGATCTCTTTGATCGTTTCACCGTAAACACCGACCACTTCATAAAGACGATATACCAGAGGATCCTGAGGTATCGTAAAGTCCCAGATTTTGTTAGGGTATTCCTGTAAAGTGATCGCAACTTCTTCATCTAGGCCAAGTACTTCACACAGTTTTTCCGCAGGCTCTTTTTTCAGGCTGTTCATTCCTAAACAAGCTGAAGTGAGGAAAGTTGCTGACAGCCCAACTTTCTCAGCTAGCGTTTCCCAGCTCATCTTGGCACCTTTTCTTGCCAGGATGATCGCTTCAGTCATCTCTATTTTTTTCATAAAATTAATCCTTTATTTCTTTATTTGTTAAAATATACTCTTTATAGACGGTATTGCTATAAAGAGGCTAAAGTTGTAAAGTATTACAACTCTCTTTTTGCTCCAGTTCTTACGTGTGTTGCGTAAAGCGTCAAACCTGTAAAGAGAAGACCACCCACTAGGTTACCAAGTGCAACCGGTACCTCATTCCAAAGAAGGTAATCTAATACTGTAAAGTCACCACCCATGATCAATGAGAATGGGAAAAGGAACATGTTAACGATCGAGTGTTCAAAGCCCATGAAGAAGAACAGCATGATCGGCATCCACATAGCGATCGCTTTACCGCTCACTGTTGTTGAAATCATCGCACCCACAACACCCATTGCCACCATCCAGTTACAAAGCATTCCACGAATGAATACCGTAAACCAACCAGAAATACCGTGCGCTTGATAACCAAGTGTTCTTGCTTCACCGATTCCTGCAACCTTTTGAGCAATAGCCCCACCGTCCGTATCAAAACCATAGGTAAAGATGAAAGCACTCATAAATGCAACCGTTAACGCACCTAGAAGGTTACCAAGTCCCACAAGACCCCAGTTTCTAAGTATCTGACCTACCGTTACTCCCGGTCTTTTATCGATCCATGCCAATGGCACCAATACAAATACACCTGTCAATAGATCAAAACTCATTAAATAAAGCATAATAAACCCAACAGGGAAGAACGCTGCACCCACAAGACCTGAACCGGTTTGCATCGCAACAGTAATTGCAAATACAGCCGCAAGTGCTAAAATTGCTCCTGCCATGTAAGCACGGATCAGTGTATCTTTCGTAGACATATATACTTTTGACTCGCCGGAATCAACCATTTTCTTAACAAATTCCGTAGGTGCTAAATAAGACATGTTCTGCTCCATGTTTTGATAAGTAGTTTTGACATTTTCATTCCTTTTTTAATTAATAATGGTGTTACAGATAAAATGATTACCCTATAACTTGATCGCCTCTTGATGATATAGATAATCATCACTCCGTTGTCCCGCAGCATATAACGTTTATTTCAGCTATATGTTTTGCTTATGAGCAGTATAATAAATTTTTGTACGAATAGTGTTCATATAATTGTATAAAAAATAATCATTTGAATCTAAGAAGAATATGGTGTAGA
>Ga0210119_1000261_pt1 | contig 11538 bp, 12 predicted proteins | sample China_Bullhead_C_2_FD_184859 | JGI IMG/M metagenome (GOLD analysis project Ga0210119, IMG submission 184859) | Wetland microbial communities from San Francisco Bay, California, USA, that impact long-term carbon sequestration -... | ecosystem: Environmental > Aquatic > Marine > Wetlands ... | reverse complement strand
GACAGCGCGCATCCCGCACCGAAGGCCCTTGCTTTTGCAGGCCGCGCGCGCCCGGCGAGATAAAATTCAACGCTCGCCGGCGTGCCAGCTGATTTGTCTAACGCAGGCGAACCACGCATAATCGCGCCCGGTCCGCGTCGGCATCCCCGCGACGGCCAGCCGTGAACCCCGTCAGGCCCGGAAGGGAGCAGCGGTAGCGGTGACGCCGGGTGCCGGGGAGTCGCTGGCGCGGGCCACTCTACGATCACGACGCGCCCGCCCGCCGGGGTTTTCCCCTTGCGGCAGGAAGTCGGTGCGTTACACTGGCTGACTTCGGTGGATGACGGTCGACGTCTCTTGGTTGCGGTATGAGCTATCTCGTTTTGGCCCGGAAATGGCGGCCAAAGACCTTCGCGGACACGGTCGGGCAGGAGCATGTGCTCAAGGCCCTGGTCAATGCGCTCGACTCCGGCCGCCTGCACCATGCCTACCTGTTCACCGGCACGCGCGGTGTGGGTAAGACGACAATAGCGAGAATTCTCGCCAAGGCGCTCAATTGCGAATCAGGCGTCACCTCGGAGCCCTGCGGTAGCTGCAGTGCCTGCAGGGAGATCGACGAGGGGCGTTTCGTGGACCTGATCGAGGTCGATGCCGCGTCGAAGACCAAGGTCGACGATACCCGTGATTTGCTCGACAACGTGCAATACGCGCCGTCCAGGGGTCGCTACAAGGTGTACCTGATCGACGAGGTGCACATGTTGTCCACCAGCTCGTTCAACGCACTGTTGAAGACGCTCGAGGAGCCACCGCCGCACGTTAAATTCCTGCTGGCGACCACGGACCCGCAGCGCCTGCCGGTGACGGTGCTGTCCCGCTGCCTGCAGTTCAATCTCAAGCGCCTGACGCCGAAGCTGATCCAGGACCGGCTCGCGCATATCTGCGATGCCGAGGGCATCGAGGCCGAGGCGGCCGCGCTCGCGATGCTGGCCCGGGCAGCCGACGGCAGTCTCCGTGATGCGCTGAGCCTGCTCGACCAGGCCATCGCTTACTGTGGCGGCAAGGTTGACGAGGATTCGTTGGCGCTGATGCTCGGCACGATCGACCGCGATCACGTCGCAAGGCTGCTCAGGCATCTCGCGGCGAACGATCCCGCATCGATCATCGACCTGGTTGCGGAACTGGATGAGCAGTTTCCGGACTACGCGCGACTGCTCGATGACCTGGCGCGAATGCTGCAGCGTATTGCGGTGTTCCAGTTGGTGGGCGCGGTGGACGCGGATGACGAAATCGCAGAGAAGTTGCTCGCCGAGCTCGCAGGGACGTTCGAGCCAGCGGATGTCCAGCTCTTCTACCAGATTGCATTGATGGGGCGGCGGGATCTGCCGCTGGCGCCTGATCCGCGCAGTGGGGCCGAGATGACCTTGTTGCGGATGCTGGCGTTCAGGCCGGCGGAGCGAAGTGCCACGACCGCGGGTTCAGGCAGCAAGGCCGCCGAAAAACCGACTGCGAAGCCGGCCGCACGGGCGGCGGCCGTAAGTCCCGTCCCGAAAGCGGATGCGGCGCGCGCTCCTGCTGCGCGTGCCTGGGCGGACCCGGACTGGGCCAGCCTGATGAACGAAATCGGCCTGACAGGCTCGCTGCGCATGCTGGCGGGCAACTGTGCGCTCGACAAGCGCGAGGGGAACACCGTGTATTTCAGCCTGGACCCGCGTTCCGAGTCGATGCTCACCCGGCAGCGTAAGGATGCACTTGCGGCGGCCCTTTCGAAATACTTCGGCGAGAACCTGGCGGTCGATGTTCGGATTGCCGAGGCGCCGCCGGAGACGCCCCATGAGCAGGAAAACCGCATTGCAGATGAGCGTATCGTTGCGGCCCGGGAGTCGCTCGAGTCCGACCCCAACGTGCAAGCGCTGAAGAACATGTTCGGAGCGGAACTGAAAGCCGACACGATCGAACCGCTCGACACATCCCGATCCGATTAGCGAGGAGCAATCAATGAAAGGTGGCATCGGCCAGTTGATGAAACAGGCCCAGCAGATGCAGGCCAACATGAAGAAGGCCCAGGAGGAGATGGCGTCGCTCATTGTCACGGGCGAGTCAGGGGGAGGCATGGTGAAGGTCACGATGACGTGTCAGCACCGCCTGCAGGGGCTCGAGATCGACGACAGTCTCATCGGCGACGACAAGGAAATGCTCGAGGACCTGATCACCGCGGCCTTCAACGATGCCGTGACAAAGGTCGAGCGGACCGTGCAGGAGAAGTTCTCCGGTCTGGCCTCCGGACTGTCGCTGCCTCCCGGAATGAACCTGCCTTTCTGAAGCCCGCATGTCCTATTCGCCACTACTGGTCCAGTTGATCGATGCACTGCGTTGTATGCCGGGTGTCGGCAAGAAGTCGGCACAGCGCATTGCGTTCCATCTGCTGGAGCGGGACAGGGACGGCGCTTCGCACCTGTCCGTCGCGCTGTCACAGGCCGTTCAGGGCATCGGTCGCTGCAAGCGCTGCCGCATGCTCAGCGAGCACGAACTGTGTTCGATTTGCAGCGCAAGCGGGCGGGACGACACGCAGCTTTGCATCGTCGAATCCCCTGCGGACGTTATGGCCATCGAGGACGCTACGGGGTACCGCGGTCATTACTTCGTGCTGATGGGGCACCTTTCGCCGCTCGACGGCATAGGACCGCATGAGCTCGGTCTTTCGTCACTCGAGGAGCGACTGGCCGGAGGTGGGATCAGCGAGATGATCATTGCCACGAACCCGACGGTGGAGGGCGATGCGACGGCGCATTATCTTGCCGATCTGGCGGAACGGAACGGCGTACAGGCGAGCAGGATTGCGCACGGCGTGCCGCTCGGCGGCGAACTCGAATACGTGGATGGCGGAACGTTGTCGCATGCGTTTTACGGCCGCCGCTTGGTCGAATAGGGGAATCACATGAGTCAGAAAGACTGTCTGTTCTGCAAGATCGTCGATGGTAATCTGCCTGCGGATATCGTTTATGAAAATGACATGCTCGTTGCGTTCCGGGATATCAATGCTAAAGCGCCGACACACATATTGCTGATACCGCGTCGCCATATAGCCACGATGAACGATTTGCAGAACGGCGACGAATCCCTCGCCGGCGAGTTGTTCTTAACGGCCGCAAAGATTGCCGCGGACGAAGGTCTCGCGGACGACGGCTATCGCGTCGTCATGAACTGCAATGAAGCGGCGGGGCAGAGTGTATTCCACATCCACCTGCACCTGATGGGTGGCAGGCCGATGGGATGGCCGCCCGGCTAGTATTGTGCGTCAGTCAGCTTGCTCGTGAGTGCGAGCAGGTGTCGGTAGCTGTCGTAGCGGCGCGTACTGATTGCTCCTTTTTCGACCGCACCCTTGACGGCGCAACCGGGTTCGCGCAGATGACGGCAGTTGGCGAAGCGGCAATCGAGTCCTGCAGTCGCGATCTCCCTGTAACCGACCACGACCTCCCGGGGCTGTAAAGCCGGCGCATAGTCGCGAACGCCGGGAGAATCGATCACGGCGCCGCCGTCCGGAAGTTCCAACATTGCCGAGTTGACCGTCGTATGGCGGCCTTCTCCCCGCTTGTCCGAGATCGCCGCGACGCGCTGACGATCGTCCTGCAGCAGGCCGTTGATGAGGCTTGATTTGCCGACGCCGGACTGCCCGACGATGATCGAGATCCCGTCCCGCAGCAGTTCGGCTACGGCGTCGATGTTCCTTCCGGTTTTCGCGCTACAGCGGACGGTAAGGTAGCCAATCCTGGTGTAGTCTTCGAGTACGTCATCGACACACTCGTTCGCTGGCAGGTCAATCTTGTTGAACACGATGGCGGCACTTGCGTCGATCAGTTCCGCCGCGCAGAGGTAGCGATCGACAATGGACCAGTCCGGCGCCGGTGCCGGCGCGGCCATCACCAGCAGCCTGTCGATGTTGGCGGCCAGCACCTCGACCTTGCCACGCAGGTTCGGCCTCGTTAGCTGGTTGCGGCGCTCGCGAACCGAGGTTATCAGCCAGTCCGGTTCGTCTGCGATTGGTTCTGCTTCCACCCGGTCGCCGCATACAGGCTGGATTCGCTTGCCCTTGATGCGGGCGTCGACCCTGCGGCCATCCGGCAACAACAAGCGCATGCGCCGGCTGTAGGTCGCGACGACGAGCGCGGTTTCGGCAGTCATGGCTGTAGTGAGGTGGTGCGCATGACGCGCAGTATGCCGTGTGAGGCGCCACCATGCACTGTCACGCGTTGTACACTAGCGCCTTTGCAAGTGGATACCGGACCTGCGATGAACCAAATCCCGCCCCTGATCGATACCGCCAGTAACCTCATCTGGATCGACCTGGAAATGACCGGCCTCGACACGGTACATGACAGGATCATCGAGATTGCGACGATCGTTACCGACAAGTACCTGAATGAGCTCGCCGAAGGGCCGGTTCTTGCCATTGGGCAATTGAAAGAGACGATGGACGCAATGGACGAGTGGAATTCCCGCCAGCACGGCGAGTCGGGCCTGACGGAGCGCGTGCTAGCCAGCAGCGTGACCCTCGAAGAAGCGGAGAAGCAGACGCTCGAGTTTCTCTCGACGTGGGTCGACAAAGGCGCATCGCCGATGTGTGGCAACAGTGTTTGCCAGGACCGGCGGTTCCTCGCGCGTGAAATGCCGCTACTGGATAGCTTCTTCCATTACCGCAACCTGGACGTGAGCACGCTCAAGATTCTGGCCCAGCAGTGGGCGCCCGAAGTCGCCGCGGGTTTCACCAAGGAGTCGACGCATCGTGCGCTCGCCGATATTCGCGATTCTATCGCCGAGCTGGCCTGGTACCGTGATCACCTCCTGGACAAGTCGGTACTGGTCACGGTGGCAGGCTAGTGCAGAGGCCGTGCGCAGCGGCACCCGTTCGCAATGCCGCAGCAATTCTCGGCGTGTTGCAGCACGAGCTACGCGGGCGCAAGGCGATCTTCGAAATCGGATCGGGAACCGGCCAGCACGCTGTAACATTTGCCCCGATGCTGCCGGGCGCGACCTGGCAAACGAGCGACCTGGAACAGTCGCACGACGGCATCCGCGCATGGATCGACGAGTCCGGACTTGACAACGTTCTACCGCCAGTGGCGTTCGACGTGCTGACCGCCAAGGCGCCGGACAACAGGTATGACGCCGTGTTCTCAGCCAATACGGCCCACATCATGAGCTTCTCCGCGGTACGCCGGATGTTCGAATTGGCGGCCGCCATGCTGGACTATTCAGGCGTCTTCTGCCTCTACGGGCCCTTCAAGCGTGGCGGTCGATTCAGCACGGCGAGCAACGAGGCTTTCGATGCGTCGCTGCGGGCTCGCAATCCCGCGATGGGCGTTCGGGATCTCGACGAACTCGACGCAGTGGCCCGACAGCACGGTATGAAACCTGCGAGGATTTACGCGATGCCTGCGAACAATTACCTGGTCGTGTGGTCCAGGACGGAGGACCGGCAGTGCTCGAACGGGGATCCGGGCATCGCCCAGCTGTCGCTGATAAGCGACTGATTTGGATGATTTTTGGCTAGAACCGAAATGCGCCTTGTCTTATAGTTGCCGCATGAAACCGATGAAGATCAGCCTTGCAGCGCCGCTGATTGCGGCGTTGCTGTTTTCCGGCACCGCGGCTGCAGAAAGCGCGTGGGTGAGTGACCAGTTCGAGATTACCCTGCGGAGTGGCCCGTCGACGAGCAATGCCATCGAACTGATGCTCAAGAGCGGCGCGCAACTCGAAGTGCTCGAAAGGGACCCCGAGACGGGCTACTCGCGCGTCCGCACCAGCGGGGGAACCGAGGGCTATGTCCTCACCCGGTACCTGATGAACGAGCCCGCGGCCCGGGATCAACTGGCAAACCTGACGAGCCAGCTTACCAACGAGTCGTCGCGGGGCAGTTCCCTGAATAACCAGCTTGGTGCAATCCGCTCCCAGTACGATACCGCCAGCAAGCGGATCGAGACGCTGGAGCGCGAGAAGAGCGACCTCGAGGAGGAGCTCGCGGAGATAAAGCGTACCGCCGCGAATGTCATTTCCATCAACAACCAGAACAAGCAGCTGCGCGAGGAGCTGGCCGCCGAGGAAATACGGGTTGCCACGCTCGAACAGGAGAATCGGGAGCTCTCGAGCCAGACCACGCGCTACTGGTTCATGTCCGGTGCGCTGGTACTCGTGGTGGGTATGGTGCTCGGCCTCTGGTTGCCGCGGATCCGCTGGCAACGCCGCTCACGCTACGATCGCTTCTGAATCAATTGCCGCTCAGACTGACTGGCCGGCCAGGAACAGCCAGGTTTCTACAACGCTGTCCGGGTTGAGCGACATGCTCTCGATGCCCTGATCGAGCAGCCACCGAGCCAGGTCGGGATGATCCGAGGGACCCTGCCCGCAGATCCCGACGTATTTTCCACGCGCCTTGCAGGCGGAAATCGTCATTTCCAGCATGGCCTTCACGGCGTCGTCACGTTCGTCGAAGACATCGGCGATCAGTGCCGAATCGCGATCGAGTCCGAGCACGAGCTGCGTCATATCGTTCGAACCGATGGACATCCCGTCGAAATAATCGAGGTACTGGTCCGCGAGCAGCGCATTGGTCGGCAGCTCCGACATCATTATGATCTTGAGGTCGTCCTTACCGCGCTCGAGCCCGTTCCTGGCCATCAGTTCGACGACGTCTCTCGCTTGCTTGACAGTACGGACGAACGGGATCATCACCTGGACGTTCTTCAGCCCCATATCGTTGCGAACTTTTAGGATCGCCGCGCACTCCATTTCGAAGCACGGCCGGAAGCTGTCGGCGACGTAGCGGGCCGCGCCACGGAAGCCAAGCATCGGGTTTTCCTCGTCGGGCTCGTATTTGTGGCCGCCGATGAGGTTGGCGTATTCGTTGGACTTGAAGTCCGACATGCGCACGATCACCGGTTCCGGCGCAAACGCGGCGGCGATGGTAGAAACGCCTTCGGCAAGGCGGTCGATGAAGAAACGAACGGGATCATCGTAGCCGGCCATCTGTTCGTCTACGGCGATGCGCGTTTCTTCGTCGAGAGCATCGTATTCGAGTAGTGCCTGCGGATGTACGCCGATCATGCGGTTAATGATGAACTCGAGCCGCGCCAGGCCGACACCCTTGTTCGGGATGTTGGCGAAGTCGAATGCGCGGTCCGGGTTGCCGACGTTCATCATGATCTTGACGGGGATATCCGGCAGTGAGTCCAGCTCGATCTTGGTACGTTCGAACTCGAGACGTCCCGCGTAAACCAGTCCCTCGTCACCTTCCGCGCAGCTCACGGTGACTTCAGCACCGTCCTTGATGACGTCGGTGGCGTCGCCGCAGCCGACCACGGCCGGTATGCCGAGTTCGCGCGCGATGATCGCCGCGTGGCAGGTGCGACCGCCACGGTTCGTCACGATGGCCGCCGCCCGTTTCATGACCGGCTCCCAGTCCGGATCCGTCATGTCCGAAACCAACACGTCGCCGTTCTGCACGCGATTCATCTCGCTGACATCGCGGATCACGCGCGCCGTGCCCGAGCCGATTTTCTGGCCAATACTGCGGCCTGTGCTGATGATCTCCGAGCGGCCCTTGAGCGTGAAACGCTGGATCGTGCGTCCGCTGCGGCTCTGTACGGTTTCCGGACGCGCCTGCAGAATGTAGAGCTTGCCGTCAGTGCCGTCTTTGCCCCATTCGATATCCATCGGGCGCTGGTAATGTTCCTCGATCGTGACGGCCATCTTTGCGAGCTCGATGATCTCATCCTCGCTCAGCGAGAAGCGGTGCGAATCCGCTTCATCGACATCGACCGTGGCGACCGTCTTGCCAGGCGTCGGGTCATCGTTATAGATCATCTTGATGCCCTTGCCGCCGAGGTTCTTGCGGAGTATCGGGTACTTCCCGTCCCGCAGCGCTGGCTTGTAAACGTAAAATTCGTCGGGATTGACGGCCCCCTGCACGACAGTTTCACCCAGGCCGTAGGAAGACGTGATGAACACGGCATCCCGGAACCCGGATTCGGTGTCGAGGGTGAAGACGACTCCGGACGCGCCCAGGTCGCTCCGGACCATGGTCTGCACGCCAGCTGACAGGGCGACCTGGCTATGATCGAATCCCTGGTGCACGCGGTAGGCTATTGCACGGTCGTTGAAGAGCGATGCGAACACCTGGTGCAGCGCGTCGTTGAGGTGTTCGAGTCCGCGGATGTTGAGAAAAGTCTCCTGCTGGCCCGCAAATGACGCATCCGGCAGGTCTTCCGCTGTTGCGGACGATCGCACCGCGACCGCGATGTCCTTGCCGCCGCTCATTTCGTCCCAGGCGCCGCGGATATCGTCCATCAGGCGCTCCGGCAGGGGATTGTTGAGAATCCACTCCCGGATCTGGCGGCCGGCCGTTGTCAGGGCGTCGATGTCGTCGACATCGAGCGTGTCGAGAACCTTCTTTATGCGCTTATCGAGTCCGTCGACAGCGAGAAAATCTCGATAGGCCGCCGCGGTTGTCGCGAACCCGCCGGGAACAGTCACTCCGAGCTCTTTGAGATTGCCTATCATTTCGCCCAGCGAAGCGTTCTTGCCACCGACGCGCTCCACATCATTCATTCCAAGCTCGGCGAGCTTGACGACGTATGGTTCCAAACTAGGCTCCCTTGTGTTCCATTGCAGGACGTGGACAATCGATCCCGGAGACGGTGATGCGCGGCGATAAGGGTCGCTGCGACCGGACGAGACTGCTGAATATGACTGAACGCACTGTATTCTTTCTGTCGGATCAGACGGGCGTGACCGCCGAAACGCTCGGCCACAGTCTGCTAACTCAGTTCACCGGGCAGGAATTTCGGCAAGTGACTTTGCCATTTATAGATTCCGATGACAAGGCACACGAGGCCGTTGCCAGGATCAATGCGGCGGGCAAGTCGGATAGCTTGCGACCGATCGTATTTTCGACGCTGGTTCAGGACAATTTGCGGAGTATCGTGAGGGAGGCCGATGGGCTCCACCTGGACATATTTGACGTATTCCTGAAGCCGCTCGAAATCGAGTTCGAGCAGGAGTCCACGCACGAGCCGGGCCGTGCGCACGGCATGACGGATATCGAGGCGTACATGCGGCGTATCGAGGCGACCAATTTCGCGCTCGCGAATGACGACGGCGGGATCAGCAGGAATTACGAAATGGCTGATGTCATCCTCATCGGGGTATCGCGCTCTGGCAAGACCCCGACGTGTCTTTACCTGGCACTGCAATACGGCGTTTATGCCGCGAATTTTCCGCTTGCCGACGAAGAATTCGAAAGTGGACAGCTCCCGGAAGTGTTGCTGGAGCAGAAGCACAAGCTGTTCGGGCTCACGATCGCCCCCGAGCGGCTGCGCCATATTCGCAAGGAACGGCGGCCGCTCGGCACCTACTCGAGCGCGCAGCAGGTCCGCTATGAACTCCGGGAGTCGGAAAAGATCTTTCGGCGTTACGGCATACCCAACGTGGATACGACGGAGTTTTCTATCGAGGAAATAGCAAGCCGAATTCTCGATAGTACCGGCGTAGAGCGCCGCGTTCGAGCCTGATTTCTCACTTTGTGACAGGCGTCTTGGAACGGTTATTGCTTGCCTTTAGGGCAGGAATCCCTGTGCTATATTGGCTGCATGTTACTCGATTCACAGCTGGTGCCACAGACGCTCGTCAGACCGCGCAGTTTCGTCGGTTTGATGGCGCTGTACGAGAGTAACTATCTGCGGCTCCTGCAACTGGTTCCTGAACTGGAGCGGCTCGACGGCTGTTTTCGTTCCAGGGTCGCTGGCGACTGCGAGCTGTTCGTGGAGATCCTCGAACGGTGCCGATACACGATCACGATGTCGCTGACCTACCAGTTCGAATCCGAAGATGGACGTATCGCGGATCCGGACATGAAAATCCGTGCCTACCTTGACGGCCGCCTCGCAGAAGCGATGAGCCTCGGCGGAGACCATCGCCATGCGGAAATCCGGCGGCTGATCAGGAAGAACCGCCGCGAACTCGATGCCCGTTGGCGCCGGAACGTCATATTCAACAAGTGGCTCGAGTACCTGTCCGACCAGGGGCACCTGATCCTGGAACGGTGAAATATCCGGCGCCGGTGGATGCGCAAACTGTCGATCAGGTCCACGTCCCGCAGTTACATTATTGACATCATTTCGTCTGCTTCCGTGACACGGGAGCAGATCGAATTATGTCAAGAGATCGTATATGGCGAGCCGTCAGCCAATCTTTGGAGCTGCAAGCGAACACGGTGACGATAATGAGAAGCTCGTCGAGCTTTTCAGGAATCGCGCCGAGCTGAAGAAAGAGTTTGCGGCCCTCAGCAAGGAGCGTTACCGCCTGCAGCAGCTCGTAAAAGAGCAGCAGGGCGCGACCGCCAGGATAACGCAGAGGCTGGAGCATCTTGAAAGCCTGCTGGTGGACCCCGAATGGGTCAATACGGTCGTCGTGTTTTACCAGCTGCGCGCAGTGAACCGGCGCTGCCAGGGCAAGCTGGCGAAGTTTGCGGAGCAGCTCAAGCGGCAGCGCGAGAAGCGTGTCCGGGATGCGCAGTTGCGGGCCTGGAGGGATAAGTGCAATACGCGAAGGGCCAAGCTGGATAGCAAGCTGGATAAACATCGGGAAAAGCTGCGATTGCTCGAGGGACAGCTGCAGGCGGAGCGCCAGCGTGCCGAGTCCATGAGTGGATTCTCGAGACTGTTCAAGGCTCGCACGGCATCCGACGAACTCGCCGACCTGACGGCACAGGTCGATGCGGCAAGGCATGCGGAGCAGGAGATCCTGAAGAAGGTGGAGGCGATCGAAAAGGCGGAGCCTCCGGATCCCCCGGGCCTGAGTATCACCGAAAAAAGATCGATCAATTTCATGATCGTGGCATTCGCTCAGCAACTATATCTGCAATTCAAAGACCGTAATCTCGTTGCGCTCGTGAGGGAGTCGAACGAGAAGAGCGTCGGTGCAATCAACTACGGCAACAAGCGAGACTGTGACCTGTTGCTTGAGCGTATCGCGGAGCATGTCGATTCGATGGAGAATGCCGGTGACTATGCCGACGTCCTGAAGCGGCGCGCCGAACTCATTGCGGAACACGCGCTCTTCAAGGACGACGACGACGCAGCACCGGTTGCGGGCACTGTGGCCACGGTGTTCGGGATCACCGCGAATGGGGTCGTCACGAAGTTGGACGCCAACCTGGTCGGCGACAATTACTGGGGGATTGCGAACGTGCTGAGTCGCTAACAGCGACGTCAGATGTCCCTGCGATACATCTGTTGCCGGTAGTGCAGCAGCTCATCGGCTCCGAAACGGGGGAGTTCCGCCGTGCCTTCTGCCGGGTCCGCTTCGAGCCTGCTGGCCTGTTCTTCGACATTATCCGATTTGTCGACTGCGAGCGGTGCGCTTAAATCGTCGTCCTGTTCAGGCTCGGACAGGATCGGTTGGCGCGCTTGTGCGTCATCGAAAATCCGCCGCAACATCATCTCCACACGAGGCCCGGCCCGGTTGCTGGCCGAAGCCCGGGGCGTGTCGGCCTTGGCGTCCTTGTCG
>Ga0210119_1000260_pt1 | contig 11542 bp, 12 predicted proteins | sample China_Bullhead_C_2_FD_184859 | JGI IMG/M metagenome (GOLD analysis project Ga0210119, IMG submission 184859) | Wetland microbial communities from San Francisco Bay, California, USA, that impact long-term carbon sequestration -... | ecosystem: Environmental > Aquatic > Marine > Wetlands ... | reverse complement strand
TGTTTGATGCAAAAACCGTTTTTGGCATATCAACATCATGGGTAGATAAAACCTGAAGGCTTCTTAGCTTGTCCCTGGATCTTGCAATCGCAAGGTTTCCCGCAACACTGAAGGCTCCCATCATTTCAAAGTGACGCACCATGGCTGTTCCATAAAAAGTACGACTTGCTCCAATACGAGGTATAATAGCATCAGGTACCGGTAGTACTTCACCATCGTAAACAACGAACAACTCTCCCTTCATGATCTCAATAGTACACATCAAATAATCTATGACACGCACATTCCATCCTTTTGCCTCAGCTTCCTCTACCAACCTTTGTGTTGAATAGAGTGTTGTATTTCTAGAGAGTATGTAAACTGTCATTATTTTTCCTTTGTAATATATTTATGAGAAACATCTATCAGATAGTGATGTGATAGGAAACGTCTTCCTATGAGCATTGGGTACTTCATATTTTCTCGATTGGTCAATGAAATCTCTGCTTCATACATTTTACAACCTAATTTTACCATTGATTTCACGAACACTCTTTCTTCAATGCTACCGTTGGAGCTTTTTACATTTTTGATCTTAAATATAGGCAATGTAAGCCTTTTACCATGATACGCAGGGTGTACTTCATCGTGTAGGGTAAAAATAACGTTTTTACCTTCTACTTCAATGTCATCACAGTGCATAGAACAATTATCCGCTCCTGTATCTATCTTGGCATCCAAACCAAAAAGATCCAGTCCCGGGAGATCCACTCTTTCTATATATCCTATTACTTCCATCTTCTTTCCTTTTCTTTATACTTTTAAATAAAGTGTTTCTAATACTTTTAATGCTTTCTCAATGGAATCCAGAGATACTGTTTCTGCTGTCGTGTGATACCCAGTCGTAGGAAGCTGAAATGTTGTTCCCTGTATGGAGCCATCACTCGACTTTGCCAAGCGTCCCATCTCCGTACTTCCTAAAGAATAAAGTGGCTTTCCTTGAGATAAGAATTCTTTATTGAGATCCTCTATAAATGCATCTTTGTACCCATATTTTATCGAGAATTCATCACAAATTGATTCGATCTGTTTGGTTAATGGTGAAACAAAGTTGGCATTCGCATCTTTATTCCTCAACACGATATGCTGTGCTTCTGCAGCGACCCTTCCAGGATAAGGGCTGGTATCAAGAACCAGTAAGGAATCCGTTGATAGATCATGTCCCCTGAACCATTCAAGTAAAAAGCGCCAACTTTTACCTACCTCTTCCTGTGCAGTAAAAAAAGCGCGTCCCTGGTAGCCTCTCTCATATAAAAAAAGAATGATCGCAGCACTGAGTACGTTATCCAATTGTGCAGAGAGATAACCATCCTCATAGGTAAGTGTATCAACATAGGCCACAGGTGTGCCGGCATACAAATGTTCCAGTCCTTTTACTTTAAAGAGAAGGTTTAATCTGCGTTCGCACATATATGCGCTATCAATCTCTCCTAAACCCAAATAGGCTCCAGACCATGGATCATAGGCTTGAACACGCTGATTTATAAAGCGTCCTATAATATCTTGATAGGTTTTTTCAGCAACAGAATCTCCAGTCAAATCCCCTCTGTTTTGTGCAATGAATGCTGCATACTGAAATTCATTGGGACCCGTACAAATAAGACCATGACGGTCAATATGAGCAGAGATCATACCATTATCAGGTTCAGATCCTTCTGCTACAAGTAAACCTTCATAAAGTGTTGCAGTAATACCTCTTTCTTCTAATTCTCTTTTCAAGTAAAGAAAAAAAGAATGTTCAGCACCCACAACAGATGGTGTTCGTATAAGCTGTTTCAGTATATCCAAAAAACGACTTATTTCTTCCGAATTTCCACCAGTTTCTTGCATATGTTTTAAAAAAATTTTCTTAAACACACTACCCTGCTTTCTTTCATAAAATTAATACTATTTATAGCATATATAAGCTTGTTATCACCACCTAAAACACGCTAAAAAAGATTTTATTTCAAATTTATCTTGCTACCTGCTATTAAAATAAAATGCGATTCCAGACTGCTTTTAATCGATAGCATAGTGCTTTATTTTATAAGGTTTTTATTCTCTGCATTTTTGCATGAAGTTGATTGTATCAGATGGTGGAGAAGATATAGTCCACACCTAATACACACATTAATTTTATACTACCTTAAGTAGAAAATTTAACAAAGTAACAAGGATCATACCCAATGAAAGCGTCGGATCTATTTATAAAAGCATTAGAAAATGAGGGTGTTGAATATATATTTGGTATCCCCGGAGAAGAGAATTTGGATCTTTTAAATTCCTTGCGAAACTCCAGTATACAATTTATTTTGACCCGTCATGAACAGGCTGCAGGTTTTATGGCTGCAACCTATGGACGTTTAACAGGGAAAGTCGGTGTATGTATGTCCACTTTGGGACCAGGTGCGACCAATCTTGTTACATCTGCAGCGTATGCCAACTTGGGAGGTATGCCTATGTTGATGATAACGGGTCAGAAACCGATCAAAAAAAGCAAGCAAGGACGTTTTCAGATCATAGATGTTGTGCACATGATGAAACCCATTACCAAATGTTCCAAACAAGTCGTCAATGCCAATAACATAGCGGCGATGGTACGTCAGAGCTTTAAATTAGCTTCACAGGAGAGACCCGGTGCAGTACATATTGAACTGCCTGAAGATATTGCACAAGAAGACGTTGATGAACAATTATTTGTTGTCCGTAAAACATATCATCCAATTGCCAGAAAGGAAAGTTTACAAAACGCTTTAGAGATGTTATACGAAGCAAAAATGCCATTAGTCCTCATTGGAGCTGGAGCAAATCGTAGATGCATTGGTTCTGCCATGAAAGATTTTATAGACAAACTTGGTATACCATTTTTTATGACTCAAATGGGGAAAGGAGTGGTGAGTGAGTTCCATCCTTTATATCTTGGAACCGCTGCACTCTCCGATACCGATTATCTCCATTGTGCGATAGACAGGGCTGACTTGATCATCAATGTAGGACATGATATCATCGAAAAACCACCATTTTTTATGAAAGAAGGAGGAACAAAAGTCATACATATTAATTTTTCACCTTCCAATGTAGATGCTACCTATTTCCCTCAGCTTGATGTTACAGGCGATATTGCTCGCAATTTAATCTCATTGACGGAACTTGCCCAAAAACAAGAACATTGGGATTTTACATACTTTATGCGCGTTAAAGAGGAATCACAAGCACATATTGTGAAATATTTTAAAGATGAAAGGTTTCCGATCTTACCACAAAGAGCCCTTAAGGACATTAGAGATATTTTACCAAAAGATGGCATTTTAACGTTAGACAATGGTATCTATAAAATATGGTTTGCACGCAATTATAAATGTTTTTTGCCACATACACTATTGCTCGATAATGCATTAGCCACGATGGGTGCAGGGCTAGCTTCTGCGATAGCTGCTAAAATCGTTCATCCAGATAAAAAAGTGGTAGCTGTATGTGGAGACGGTGGTTTTATGATGAACGCTCAAGAGTTAGAAACTGCAACTCGACTTGAGTTAGATCTTGTAGTCATCATTTTAAATGACAGTGCCTATGGTATGATCAAATGGAAACAAGAAGGTATGGGGTTTGAAAATTTTGGATTGGATTACAAAAATCCGGACTTTGTCCAATATGCCAACGCGTATGGTGCCATGGGGTATAGACCGAATTCCTGTGATGAATTTGCTTCCATTTTAAATCAGGTTATTGACAGTAAAGGTATACATCTGATCGATCTAGCAGTAGACTATAGTTTGAATCATGAAATTTTAAATGAGTTACTCAAAAATAAAACGTGTTTGGCATAAGTTGTAAACCATGGAATAGATCAATAATTTTAGGAGTGGATAGTATGAACAGTATTAAAGTAGAGTCACCATTTGACGGAAAGGTATTGGATGAGATACCCCTTTCAAATGAGAAAGATATTGATCTGGCTTTAGATCGTGCCCGAAAAGTGTATGAAAACCAGGAGATGTGGTTGCCTAAATATGAACGTATTGCTATTTTAGATAAAGCGGTCGAGATCATGAGCAGCCGCATAGAAGAACTCACTCTTATAGCAGCCAGTGAAGGCGGTAAACCTTATATGGATTCAAAAGTTGAAGTAGAACGTGCCATCAATGGTGTAAAACTTGCTATTGAACATATGGGTGTTTTTGAGGGGAAAGAGATAGCCATGGGTCATACAGCAAGTTCTGTGAATCGTATTGCCTATACTATGAAAGAGCCTATTGGTGTGGTTGCAGCAATTTCAGCATTTAACCATCCTTTAAATCTTGCTGTACATCAAACAGTTCCGGCTATAGCAGTTGGATCGCCTGTTATTATTAAGCCATCAGAGTCTACACCTATGTCCGCCATTAATTTTGTCAAAATTTTATATGAAGCAGGATTGCCTAAAGCGTGGTGTCAAGTAGTAGTCTGTCACAGAGAAGCAGCGCAGTATCTCGCTACAAGCCCCAAGATAGACTATTTAACCTTTATTGGTTCAGGTGCTGTTGGATGGTACCTTAACTCAAAAGTCTCTCCAGGTACCCGTGTGGGCCTCGAACATGGAGGTGTTGCACCTGTTATCGTTGAAGCTGATGCCGATATGGAAGAATTGATCCCCGCTTTGGCTAAAGGTGGATTTTATCATGCAGGCCAAGTCTGTGTCTCCGTGCAACGTATCTATGTCCATGAAGATATTTGTGATGAAGTGGGTTTAAAATTAGCACAGGCAGCGCAAAAGCTAATTGTTGGTGATCCTTTGGATCCCAAAACAGAGGTGGGACCACTAATCTCACACAATGAAGTCAATCGAATAGAGTCTTGGGTAAATGAGGCGATTTCCGGAGGAGCAAAAGTACTTTGTGGAGGTCAATGTATTTCTGAAAGCTGTTTTGAACCCACCGTACTTTTAGATCCACCGCATGATGCCAAGGTAAGTACTTCAGAGATTTTTGGTCCGGTTGTCTGTATTTACCCCTATAGTGATATTGAAGATGCTTTTAAAGAAGCCAATAGCCTTGAATACTCTTTTCAAGCAGCAGTATTTACTAAAAATATTGACACAGCTTTGCTGGCGGTTAAACGTCTCAACGGCACTACTGTGATGGTGAATGACCATACGGCATTCAGGGTTGATTGGATGCCTTTTGGTGGGGCTAAAGCGTCAGGGTTGGGACGGGGTGGTATACCCTATTCAATGGAAGAGATGAGTAAAGAGAAATTGATGGTAATAAAATCTTCAGTTTTATAAGTTCAATCTTACTTTTACACAGAGATTACACATAGCATGAGTAGTGTACATAATACCAACTAAAGAGAGGAAGATCATGCTGAGAAAAATATTATCAAGTTTGTTTGTTTTCACTTCACTGTCTATAAGTGATGTCCCTCCAACTGAACCGGCACTTAGCTTTTCATATACCGATGAATCCCTTGCGTGGGGGCCATGTCCTGCATTTCTTGGTGAAGCATGCCAGATAGCGGTACTGCATGGCGATCCTGCCAAAGAGAATCTGGATATTTTCTTTAAAGTCCCGGCGGATTATGCTATCCCGCATCATTGGCATACTTCAGCAGAACGGATGATACTGGTATCAGGAAATCTGACTGTTACGTATGACAATCAGGAGAGTGAACTACTCACCAAAGGTATGTATGCCTATGGTCCATCCAAACATCCACATACAGCCTATTGTGAAAAAGGTGAGGAACCGTGCGTGATCTTCATTGCATTTGAAGAGCCTATCGATGCTTTTGAAGTGATCAAAGAGGCGAAATAATAGATCTCTTGATCCATGGATCTTCATACCTAAAGTGATCATCACTCATTATCCGAGGAGGATACGTTGACAGATTTTGGTAGTTGGCCGTTAGCATTGATAGTTTCAGCCTTTACTGTCGTTACTGTAATTATCGGATGGTTCGGTATCAAGATGACCAAAACTGCCCGTGATCTTGCTCAAAGTACCGGACTAGGTGAAGCACTGATGGGTGCAGTCTTTATAGGTGCATCAACATCATTGTCAGGCATTACAACATCTGTCTCCGCTGCAGCTTCAGGATATGCAGAACTGGCAGTGAGTAATGGATTAGGAGGTATTGCTGCGCAAACTGCATTTCTTGCTTTAGCTGATATAGCTTATAGACGTGCAAACCTTGAACATGCAGCTGCATCGGCCGAAAATCTTTTTATGTCCTCCTTCCTTCTTACACTATTGGCCATACATGCATTAGCGCTAGCAGTCCCGACGATCAGTATCTTCGGTGTTCATCCTGCTACCATTGTTCTGATCATTGTCTATGTCTATGGTGTACATCTTCTGGCGCATACACACGAAACCCCGATGTGGCTTCCAAGAAAAACAAAAGATACTTCATCAGAACCTGAAGAGAAGAGTCATCTTCATGGCCGCCACCTTTGGAAACTTTGGATACGCTTTACCTGCTACGGAACAATAGTTGCGTTGGCAGGTTGGACACTTGCACAACTGGCTATACCTCTCGGAGAAAAAGCAGGTTTACCCCATGGAATCGTCGGTGGTATATTTACTGCTGTGTCGACATCTATTCCTGAACTTGTAGTCGCTATTACTGCAGTGCGTATGGGTGCACTTAATTTAGCAGTGGGAGACATTATCGGCGGCAATGCATTTGACACACTTTTCATTGCCGCATCAGATATTGCTTACCGGGAAGGACCCATCTACGCTGATGTCTCAAGTACAGAGCAGTTCTGGCTTGCCAACTCGATGTTGATGACCAGTGTACTCCTTATGGGACTGATCTATCGTGAACGTCACGGGCCAGGGAACATTGGTTTGGAAAGTGTAGTTTTACTCGTTCTCTATTTCGGAGGAGTTGCAGCCCTCTCTCTAGTAGGATGAAAATATATGAGGTTCGAATCCTCGAACTCCGATTACCAGAGTAACGAACAACCTCCTACACAATCTTAATAGATACTGCATTTCATGAAGATAATTGTATTAAGATAAGGTCTTTTTTTGAATACTATCAGGTCGATTCAGACAGGTTTTATTTCTAGACGATTTGCTGTTGTTTTTTGAGGAGAAAGAGAGAAACTACGGTCAGAATTATGAACGGATTCACAACAATACAGAGTCCTGCAAGTATAAATAATTTTTTTATCATTCGGGATTGTACTTAGTTATCTTGAAAGTAATTTGAAGAGGGGAAGGAATTAAAGAGTTTGAAGTTAAAATACAGAAGCCTACTGCTATCAGCAGACCTCTATGATAGATATTATGATTTTACTGAAGACGTACTACAAAATCTTGACATTCTTTTTTTATAAGATTCAAGTGTTGCAGCTGCCAATTCATCGTTTCTCATTATAGACTCATAATTCTCTACTTTCTCTGTAAACATTTTACAAAGTCTTGCATTTTCATCAGATTCAACAGATTTAAGTGCTGCTTCATTGGTAAAACCACTCATGGCAAATGTGCTCATTAGAGCCAATACTATTATTTTTTTCATTTGTTACCCTTATGTAAATTATTAGTTATAATAAAAATTGTAGCAAATGAATCTTAAGATAAAATAAACCTATAGTTATGATTAATATAATTATAAACTATATATTTAGAGGATCATCATCTATTTTCTTAATCTAGGCAAACAGCAACGTTTATACTTCAATCCACTTTCACAGATACATTTTTGATTATTGGTAAATTTTACTTTATCTTCATATATCTCACCATCGACATATTTGTACATATCGTTTATTTTTATAAAAGTGGATCTTTCATGATGTACATGTTGTCCATGATCAAAAATATAATAGGCTTTAAATTCAACCATATCATCGCTAAAGTCAATGATCTCCAAGTGCTGCCAAAAACTGTTATCTGCCCAGTCCTGTATAAATTTGAGTTCTTCATCACTCCATGTGTGATCATGCGTTGTAGCCTGAAGATAGTTCACATCACCCAAACAGTAGGCACTATAGCGTGAGCGCATAAGACTAAGTGCCGTTGTTGCCGGCTTCTGTACTCTTAAAATAGGTTCACAACATTCTGAAAAATCTAATCCACTTTTACAATAACACTTCTTCATTTTAACCTTAAATCCTCTATGTATGTATTGATTAACGGTGACAGTCAATCCTATGAGGCAGCATCATACCATAAAATAAATATACACTTTTAGCATACTTTCTAATATTACTTCATCTCATCCAACGCTTTTCTCTAATGACCACACTGTGTGCATCATCCATTAACGTGAGCTCATTGTCGGATATATTGGCTTGTAATGACATTGCACGTTCTGCAAGGTCTTCTATATCACCCTCTATATCGAGATGGATGACTTGAAGATTGGCAAAACGTGTCAGTGACGTTTCGATCTGTTTCCACCAGGAAGCAGCCATACCTTCCTGGTAGGTATAGATGATCACTTTTTCAGAACGCCCACACGCCTTTTTAATGCGCTTTTCATCCGGTTGTCCCAAGTCTATCCATAGTTCTATCTCACCACCCAAAGACTTTTTCCATAGATCAGGTTCATCCTCTTGAGATATGCCTTTACAAAATTCCAACGATTCATCCGCATTCAGTATAAATGCAACCAATCTGACCATAAGACGCAAGTCAGTTTCTGATGGATGCTTTGCCATGGTTAAATTATGCTCTGCGTAATAATGGCTGTCCATATTTGCAATGTTCAGTAACGCTTTGTAGATAGTTGCTTTGGCTGCCATAGAACTCCTTGTGTTTTAAAACATATATGATAATATAAACGTAGTATACTACACCATAATAAGAATAGACAATTCAATGCAGGAAGCCAAGAAATGCCAAGAAATAAAAATTTGCCTCTCAACAATATCTTTATCCCCTCAAAAATAGCTTCTAAAAAGCTTATGATCATTCTGCATGGTCGTGGAGATTCATCCCGTGGATTTATGTTCTTGCCATCCTACCTCAACATTGAGGATATGAACTACCTTTTACTGGATGCTCCATATAGCTACTATGGAGGATTTTCATGGTATGATCTGCCACCCAACCAATTAGAGGGCATTGAACATTCAAGAGCACTGCTTACAGATGTCTTTGATACACTTTTTGAAGAAGAATTCAATGCATATGAAAGCTTTTTGTTCGGATTTTCCCAAGGTGCGTTGCTTACCTTTGAATTTGGAGCCAGATATGAAAAAGTACTCGCAGGGTATATCTCGGTAAGCGGGTATATCTACGATGCCCACACTCTTCTAGAAGAGATGAACCCGAGTGTAAATAGTTCCAACTGGTTATGTACGCATGGAACGTATGATGAGATTCTACCTTTTCACACGTCAAAATCACAAATAGAAACATTACAAAATGCAGGATTTAAAATAGATTTTAATAGCTACGAAAAGGACCATACCATCGTTGAAGATGAGTTAAAAATGTTAGCCGAATGGATAAAAAGTAAATAAACAGGATCATAGGATGCACAAGCAAGCTTTAGAAAAAATCGCTTTATGCAAGAAGCAGAGACTCGAACACCTGGATCTCAGTGATCTTGGACTCACGGAAATTCCTTCAGAGATAGCTGCACTCACTTGGCTTGAACGTCTTTCCCTCTCCCATAACCATATCACGGATATCAGCCCACTTGCATCACTGACAAAACTACATAAACTGTCGCTTTCACACAATAAGATCTCTGACCTTAGCCCTTTGACTTCAAATAAAAAAATGAAATTTATTTTTATTCAAGACAACCAAATATCTGATATTGCACCTCTGCGTCACCTCAAGACACTCAAAAAAGTGGTTGCACATACCAATCACATACAAGAGATTGAAAGCTTGACATCCTTGCGTCACCTTGTCTATTTGGATGTGAGACAGAATCCTGTTCAAGACTTAAAAAACCTTGATGCTTTAGGTACACTGCTTGTGATGAAAGTATAAGTCCACTATAAATATTTCAATAGATCAAGTGCTGAAGTGACAGCCCCCTCCAAATACCCACCTTCCCTCAAGGCACTCTCTGTACCTGAAAATATCAGCCGATCGCCAAAATGTGTTGCAGTAAATCCATACGCAGGATGCTCACGCAAAGGCATAGCATCAAGGAGTGTTGAAGTATAAAGCTCTTTTTTCCAATCCACAAGATACAATTTGAAAGGAGTGGCAGCTTTTCTTCCATAAAGTCGTGTGAGTTGTTGAATGATATCCTCTTCCAGGTTGTCATACTTTGCAGTACTGTGTACAAAACCAAAGAGTGCTGCTTTGTCTTGTGTACAGGCATCATGTATCTCACCCAAAGGTCCCAAATGCGAAACAGCGAAACCGCTTAAGCCCTCTTCTCTCCAAAATGCATCAGAGTACTCTATGACACACTTGGCAGAATATCCCATCCATGTAGGTATGTTCTGCAGTTGTGTATGAAGGGCTTCTGGTAATGCAGGAGAGTATGCTATGCTTTCTACAGCTAAACGTGGCGGCAAGGTTGAGATCACCATCTCTGCCTGATACGTTGTATCTATCGTTTTTACCACTATCATTTCATTTGACCGTGTTAAAGAGAGCGCCTTCTCATTAAGGTTGACAGGGTTTTCAAGTCTATTTTCCAAAGCCCTCACCATTTGACTTATACCGCCTTTGATACGGAAGGAAGGCGCTGTTTGAGAAGGTCTAAAGTGTTGTACACCATCAGGCGCATCATACGAGGCAAGTCCCTCTGTATATTGTGAAAAAAGTTCCAAGTTCAATGTCTCTATGAGCTTTAAAATGTTTTTTTGATGTGGCCAGACCCAAGATGGTCCCATATCATGTCCATCTATCCCCATGATCCGTCCACCTGTACGATCACGTGCTTCTATAATCGTTACATCATACCTATCTTGAAGCAGTACAGCACTATAGAGTCCGCTAAGTCCTGCCCCGATAATCACTAATTTCTTTTTCTTCATTCCTCATTGTAACCAATGATCATGAGAGAGAGGTAAAACACAGATCAAAATACTTTTCTGACCAAAGAGTTACTGTTTGATGGCTTCCTGAGATAGGTCTATAGTAGTATGATTTGATTTTTGTTCAAAAAGTGTGTCAGAATAAGTTATAATGATAAAAAGGAGATACGATGAAGCAGATGAGAATATGGAGTGTACTCTTTGCACTTATTTTGGCTGCAACCACTCTTCATGCAGAAACAAAACGTTATGAGATCAGATCAGGCATCATTGAATATACCATCAGTGGCGATGGAAATATGATGGGTATACAAACCCAGATAGATGGACAAAGCAAAACACTTTTTAAAGAATGGGGAGAAGTACAGCTCCATGAGGAAACAAGTAAGTCTGTCATTATGGGTAGAGAAGAGAATACACATCAAACCACAAAGATCGATCATGACAAAGTGTCTATAGTGGACTATGAACAAAAGAGCATTGTTCAGTATGATCATACGATGTTAATGCAGTCTGAGTATAAAGACCTTGCTAAAAGTGCTAAAGAGATGATGCTTTCCATGGGTGGCACCAAAA
>Ga0210119_1000259_pt1 | contig 11555 bp, 10 predicted proteins | sample China_Bullhead_C_2_FD_184859 | JGI IMG/M metagenome (GOLD analysis project Ga0210119, IMG submission 184859) | Wetland microbial communities from San Francisco Bay, California, USA, that impact long-term carbon sequestration -... | ecosystem: Environmental > Aquatic > Marine > Wetlands ... | reverse complement strand
AAGATCCATCATAGCGCTGATCGCTGACAGCCGAGGTGGCGAGGTGGAAACCATAGAATGTGGGCGTGTCATAGCGCAGCCTGTTTTTCCGGCTCAAACCGTCCAAATTTTTGAAGGCATCAGAAACGCTCACATCTGTGAGGGTGTCACCGTTGGTTTGCCGGAACAAGAGCCCCCCAGCCATGTCAGCAATGCTCGAGTATAGGATTATGTCGGTTTTAGACAAGTCGACCTCGGCGCTGTTGTTGGAGGCGGTGTCGCCCTTGCCGAGTGAAACCTTGCCGAAACGCTTGCTGTGAAGTGATACTTCCGCCCAGCGCTGGTCGAAAAAGTCGCCACTCTCCTCGTTGTCCTGGCTGACCTCCGAGGATTCATTCGGGGCAATGGCGACTTCGATTCTGGTGCCGACGGTCAAATCCTCGCTTGACTTGGCGGTGCCGATAAACCGGACCCGAGTGTTGCTCGCGTCGTTATCGACGAAGTAGGCCTTGGCGTTTTTTCCGTCTTCGGCCACGTTCACTGCCCGGTGAACCTGCCCTGAAATGGCGAGCTTGACCCGCTCCTGACCCGAAGTGACACCCTTTTTAACTGGCGCTACCACAGTTGTTTTCACTTCTTCGGCCACAGACTTGGCTTCTTTGGCCTCAGTTTGCGCCTCGGTGGCTGTTTTTTTCAACTCATTCACCTGTTGTTGCAAGGATTTCAACTGCTGCTGTTGTTCTTTGATGAGCCGTTCAAGTCTCTCAACATCTTTGGAGTCTGCGGTTCCCTCCTGAGCTGCCACCGTGTTTACAAAGAACATCTGTACTGCCAGCAAAAGCGCAACAAAAATAATGAATGCTTTCCCTTTCGTCATCACCTTCTCCTCCTTTTTATTTTTTACCGAAGACCTGTAAAAAAACGAAACGCATCTGTGTGATCAGGGACGTTATTAAATGATTATACGTATTGGTTTCTCCGCACGATACCCGCGATTACAGAGGTGTAGAAGCTCCTGTTCGCGGTCTCTCTTCGTGGCCCCATGATTCAACATCGCAAACCTGGTCCTTAGGGCCAGGTCAGAGTTCAATGGCTTTACCAGCAGAAGAGGTTTAAGGCACAAGGCGCAAGGCATAAGGAGAGAAGAAGTTTCCTTTTATTGTTTTTGCCTTGTGCCCTGTGCCTTGAGCCGTTCCCTTTTGTAAACAACGTCCCTACCAATATCTCACGATCTTTCGGATACAAGGTGGGATTGTGTCGGCGGACCCTTCCCTATTTCGAACATTGCTCATTACACTCGGCCCATGTCGCTTTGCATTGTTCTGTGCAGGAATCCAATTCACTTCCAATCTTACGAGTTTTTTCGCACTCGAGAATGCAGGAAGAGTATTCATTTTCACATCCGTACACGCATTCGTCATGTGCGGACGGTGGACCTTCCGGCTTCTGAACAGTTGAATGGGCACAGCCCAATAGCAACCCTACAGACATCAAAACCAGTAATCTTCTCATGATATTTTCCGCTCCGATTTTGTAAAGAATCCGAGCCCTGCCTCCGGCCCAGAGGGAGGACCTAGCCAGCCGCGATCTCCATCACTGAATAAATACTCAACTGAGTAGAATTTGATTCAAATTCCGAGTTGGCCGTTTTGGGCGACAACCCGTCAAGTGCTGAACCCGTTTCTCATGGGTATAGGGCTTCAGGTTTCAGCTTCTATGTTTCTTTTCCCTGACACCTGAACACTGACACCTGAAACCTCCCTTCCATATGCGTAGGTATATTGTGTAGGATAAGGATCAGTTGGCCCCGCTTTTTTCCTTGGAATAAGAAATACGAAACTCATGAGGCTTGCTCGTCGTGGCAACTTCTACAACTACTTCTGAACCCCGGGCAGTCATCATAACTTCACTTTCTACTTCAGAACCCCTACGGTTTACGACGGTGATCTTGAGATTCTTGTTATTAACGTCGCGACTCTTTGGGACAAGCTTGAATTTTACCGCATACTTGCCCATTATTTCACCGGTCTCTGTTTCTACAGTGGCTCCCAAGGAGTAAAGTTTCCGTACCGATGGACTGAATGTAAGTTTTACCGGCCCATTCCACAACCCCAGCCCTAAAAACTCCAGATTATTCTGGCCATCGACTGTACCCTGGGAATTGAGGCCATCAATTTGCACCTGCTTATCGGAAAAACCATCTGCAAAGGCATTGATGGAAAGAGGTCCTGCCAAAAACACTCCTACCATGTGAAAAACTATCATCCAGCTGTATCGTCTCCTGCCCATTTACCACTCTCCCTTTCTAGTCGGGGCATTTCTGGTTGCACTCAGTCAATTTCTTCTCGCATTGGTCTACGCATTGAGCAGCTCCCGGTTCGAAATCTGCTGAATCTTCGCAGCCCTCTTTGCAACCTTCGAGATCAGCTTCACACAGGGCCAAACATTTCTCTTTTGGGGTCTGGTGGAACGGCGAGGTGGCGCAACTGCAGGCTATAAAAACCAGCGAGATTATCCAGAGAATCAATAAGTAACCTCTCCTTTTCATCTCTTTCTCCTCTTCTTAACGCAATACAACGCAGTGCTGGTTGATTTTAATCATCCAGACTAGAAACATATCTTCACGAAAGATTCCTAATCAGAATCAGAGCCATGAAATGGATCTCATTGGTATCTATCCCACACCCAATCATGCCGACAAGTAGGGTATTGGCTCTCATAAAGCAGAACAGACTCTTATAATAATTATCACTGGATTTCCGCGGCCTCACTGCTCAGGATAGAGTTATTAATGTAGCCCAGTTGATGCTTGGCTGCCTGCTGCCACTGTGCCGGGACCTTCTCCGGTGTTCTCCCTGGCACAAAGGACAGCGGGAGCTTGACAGTTTGACTTTTATTTCCCGCCGAATCGCGGATAAAAATACTCACCTTCAAGGTATCCATCTCGACTGCCAGGTTATCATCCATAGGAGTGTGCAGGAAAATGTAGCCGTCAAACTCCGAGCGATTTTCTCCTTTGAGCCAGATTTCGGAGGTTGGATAGCTGCCTTCACCTGCCATAAATAAGACAGCAACGATATATTTCATGTCGCCATCTACATCCTTCGCTTTGAGATAGATGTTCCAGGTTTGACCCGGGTGAACCTCCTTGACCGCGTAGGAGCCGAGTAGCTCCGGAGGCTGGCCTTTTTCTCCAGCCTGTGCTTGCTCGAATTGTGGTGGCGTTTGACACACCAGCAGTAATGTAGCCAAGAATATGGTAAAGAAAATTTTTCTAAACATGTCTAGTCCTCCTTTTGCACGATTTAGTGCTTTGATAGCCCACCACGTCCGCTACTTTACCGCGCTCGCTGGGATCCATTGTTGGGCGACGAAGAACTGCCCGAGCTCCTTTGCGACTTTTTTTGCCAATTGGCGGGCATCGGCCTCCACTGTCTCCCATGAGGCTTCCCCCGAGGCGCTCACTGCGCCGCTCACCGCGGCGGAGGTCGCTAAGGTGCCGGCCACAGCCCCGATTCCCATCATCTCGGCCATACCCGGCTTCCGACCACTCTTGGCATCCGCCTGCATCTGTTCCACCTTGCGCTTGCCTTCGGCTGTCATTTCGTAAACCTGCACGTGGGCTTTCACATCGGTTCTACCGGCGCCCAATCCGATCACCACTCTCTCGGTCCGGTTGCCCTGGTCGATGGACACGAGCTGACCGTGAATCAACAAGGTGTTCCCTGACCCAGAAGGTAGACCGGCAGACCTCTCAGCCGGGAGCCCGAATCCCTGGATTTCTTTTACCAGCTCCTTTGCCAACGCACTGGCGGCCGCATGCCCTATCTTGAGCTCATCTGCGGTCCTGGGCGTACCCTCCACTGCGCGAGCAATATCTGCGCTGAGTCCTGTATCGAGCTTGACCTCATCCGAGGAAACGGCGAAATCATAGACCAGGATCCGATCAGGCCTGGGCAGCTTACCACTGTACTCCTCGGTTGTTTTCACTTTGGTTGGCCCGCAACTCGCTACTAGCAGAAAAGCCGCAAATCCAAAGAAAAGGAAAATGGGGTACATCTGTTTTCGCCTCTTCATGGCCAATACCTCCTTTTTGTCTTTGTTATTTGTTGAGGTTTCAGCTTCCATGTTTCTTTTTCCTGACAGCCTGTTGGAGCGAAGCGGAAATCCCGTCTGAAGCGAAACGGCAGCGGGGACACCTGAAACCTGAAACCTGAAACCTGAGCACTGAAATCTTAGTCATTGTGATTTCTTCTCCCTCGACTGGGTAACGCGTACTCCCACCAGCCAGGCGACCGTAGTCATCAAATAGAGTTGGCCGACAACTGCTTCGAGGGTTGCCAGGGATCTTGCCAGATTGGTGGTGGGAACAATATCGCCGTAACCCAGTGTAGTGATGGTGACCAGACTAAAATAGATAAAACGCATTTGCTCATAGATCTGAGTTGTTGGAATTGTGAATGATCCGGGGTGTGCTATCTCTACCACTCTATAAATGAAGACCCACATCATGGCCATGAGCAAATACACCACAGCCGCACCGGCTATAAGATCTCTTGTGACCTCATCTTGTCTGTAGATAAAGAGTAAAATGTTGACGATCATGTAAGCAAAAAACACCACACCGCAAAGGGTCCCTACAATCACCACAGAATTGCTTTCCACAAAATATCCGGACCACACTGACATAAGCATGGGCAGAGCGAGTAGTGAGGCAATATAGGCGCGCCGCTTTTGTTCGCTGACAGCATAAACCGCCGACACAAAGATTCCGGTGAGGAAAATGTTCCATATAATATGAAGCTTGACAAATCCCTCGACCAGGGGGGTAATGAGAATCAGTGCCAGCAACAAGACAAGCAGAATGACGAATCTTCGTCTAAAATAAATTTGCCTAAGCGAAAGAGCTTTTGACCTGTCCATTATATTCCCTAAGAACCGTAAATCCGGATGGTTATCAGTCTCCTACGGGGGCGCTACCTTCCGCCAGCCTTTGGCGTGCACCGAATGCTTTGGCCCAGGGGTTGGCGGTGATTCCGTGACCCAGGATACTGAGTATTATGGTGCAGACCACAGTCATGGCGATGGGACCGCTGTTTGGCACGTTAGCGTTCACCACAATAACGCCGAAGACAATACTGGCCAAACCACGTGGACCGAACCAGCCTATAAAAAGCTTGCCCTCGGTGTTCATCCCCGAACCGGTGAGCACGAGAAACACCGGCAACATGCGGATGAGGGTGAGGCTCAGCACCGCATAGAGCAGAATAAGCCAGCTGAACTGACCCACCGTCTGCCCCACAACTGCCGAGCCGAAGATCACCCAGGTGATCAGCGCCAGGGTGTCCCCGGTGCCCTCCGCCGCGAGCAGAAACTCTTCCCGGTGCTGCTTTGCCAGTACGCCGAAGAGAAGACCGCCTGAGAAGGCTGCAATGAAGCCGCTGCCACCCAGGAACTGGGCAACGGCAAAACAGCCAAGTGCCAGGGCCACCACCGGAATCTGAATCCAGGTGTGGGTGAGCCACCCTTTCCCCTTGGCAAACCTCAACAGTGAAGCCGCCATGGTGGTCAGTGCCAGACCCACTGCCAGACCGATGCCGATCTCCTCGGCTACCAGCTTCATGGCGAGCTGCCAGGGACCCCCTTCACCACCCTTTCCTGTGGCGAGGGCCAGGAACACGAACAGGATCGGCACGCAAATACCGTCGTTCAAGCCGCTCTCCACATTCAACCCCTGGCGGACAGGGTCGGGGACCGCTTCATTGGTGACCACCGCTTTACCGAGTGCAGCATCGGTGGGCGCCAGCATGGTCGCCAGCAGAGCTATTTCTACCAGGGACAACTGTTTAAAAATCAGCACACCCACCCCGAAACCGAGCAGTATGGTCAAGGGCAGGCCGATCAGCAGCAGACGAATGGGCAATGCCTTCGCCTTTCTCAGCACACCCATGTCGGCGCCAGCCGCATCTGTGAACAGCACCAGCGCCAGGGTCAACTCCGCCAGGGTACTGAGTGTTTCCCCATCCGTTTTGAACGACAGCAGGTCCAGACCTACCGGGCCTATGAGGAGACCAAAGATGGTAAAAACAATCGGGCCACTAACCCAGGTGCGCTCGACGCGTCCAGCGACCGAACTGTAGACCAGAATGAAGAGAGCCAGAATGGCTAGATCCTGATACACCGCTCACCTCCTACTTTTATTCAAAATCGCAAACCTGGTCCTCAGGGCCATGTCAGAGTTCAATGGCTTTGCCGGTAAAGATTGCGAGCGGTTTTGGAGTATTGGAGTACTGGAGTATTGGAGTGTTGGAAAAACGAAAGCCCGAATTTCAACTTGAACGAGTCCTTTCATTACTCCATTACTCCACCACTCCATCACTCCAGCAGACTGCCGCAAGGGGGAAAGACCATTGAAGCTCCCTCTGGGGGCAGCCCAAAGCAGGGTCCTTTGGACCCGGATTCTTTACTCATGCGGTTGACCATTCTCCGCAACAGGCTCCTCCTTTTGGGTGAACAATTGGACGGCATCTACAACCTTGTCGTGAATATGATCGTGGCCGATGATCTTGTCGACCCCATCCTTCTCTAACATTTCCATGACTGCATGTTTCACCCGGGCCAGATGGATCTCTACCCCGACGGTTCGCATATCCTTGGTGATCTCGGCCAACATATCTGAGCCTTCAAGATCGATATAGTTTACGCCCTCCATGTCGATCAGGAGCTCCCTAACCGGTGGATCGACGTCAGTTGTCACCTCCCTGACCCTATCGCGCAAAGCATTGGCGGTGGCGAAGTACAGGGCACCGTCGAAGCGAATGATGACCAACCCCGGAAAGATTTCGCTATCAGGGTTTGCGTCAAGGCTATGAAAAACCTCTGTACCGGGCCATCTGCCAAGCACTGGGATATTGGGTTCAGACGACCTGGCGATGAGCACTAGCAGGGACAGGAGGAGGCCCATGAGCACACCCTGCAGCGTGCCGAAGGTGAGCACGCCCAGTAAGGCTAATGACCCAACCCAGAACTCGGTTCGATTAAGGCGGTAGATCCGTTTCATCGCTTTAACATCCATCAGTCCAAAGATTACCGCCTCAATGACGATGGCCCCCAGCACGGCTTCAGGCAGGTCAGCAAAGAGCGGGGCCAGGATGAGCAGAGTCAAAATTACAAAAACCCCCTGGGCCAACGAGGCCATCTCCGATTTGGCACCAGAGCCATCGTTGACGGAACTCTTGGAAAGGCTGCCGCAAACGTTGATACCCTGAAAAAGACCCGAGGTTACGTTGGCCATGCCCTGGGCCAACATCTCCTGGTTGATGTCGATGTCGTAATGGTGTTTGGAGGCGTACTGGCGAGCTGCGGCCAGGGACTCCGAAAATCCGACCAACAGCACCCCAATCGCACCGGAGAGAATCAGGCCGAAGTTCTTGGTGATGAGGCTGATGTCAGGTAGGGCCGGGGTCGGCAGTCCCCGGGGCACCTTACCCACCACGGCCACACCCTGAGCGGATAGATCAAAGATCGCCGAGGCCCCGATGCCCAACACCAGAGCCACGAGTGCGCACGGCACCTTGGGAGCGTAGATCTTGAGGGCGAACAGGAGCACCAGGGCGGCAACACCAACCACTAGGGTGGTCGTATGGGTATGGGGCAGGCTTGCAAGCCAACTGGCCAGCTTTTGCCAGACGCTTTCCCCGGTGACATGTGTCCCGGTAACATGCTTGAGCTGACCGATAGCCACGTCAATGCCGATGCCAAAGATGAAGCCAACCAGCACGCTCTCGGCCAGGAAGTTTGAGACCCAGCCCATCTTCAGCACAGATAGGATAATATACAGAATGCCGGCCAGTATGGTAATGACCGCCACCAAGGCGACAGCCTGACTGGAGCCGGCCTTAGCCACTAGGAGGACGGCCGCGCCGGTGACGGCGGCGATGGTCGAAGTGGGCCCGGTGACCACGTGGCGAGAGCTGCCAAAGATGGCGTAAACAATCAGGGCGATGGCGGCAGCATAGAGACCATACTGCACCGGCACACCGCTTATGGCAGCGTAACCCAGGGACTGGGGTACCATCAAGGCCCACACCGAGAGGCCGGCGACGATGTCACCCGTCAGCCACGCTTTATTGTAGTGGGGCAACCAGTGAAGAATTGGCAGGTAACGCGCAAGCAAGCCGGGTTTTTCTTTGTCATGTTGAGCCATTACCGCCATGTTCTTTGCTCCGTTCTAAACTTCTTGCAACCGTACAGATTAGCCCCCTAAAAACTGACACCTGACACCTGCTTGCCACGCCGGATGGTCGCTACTCAGATTTGCTTGGCTCTGGTTCCGGCTGTGTATCCTCGTTGAGCCATGCTAAGAAAAGCTTGTAGCCGGCCGTGAAAATGATCGCGCCAACGAAGAGGCCGATGATGCCCGATGCGATGAAGCCGCCTATTGCTCCAATGAAGATGACAAGCATGGGAACGTCGACTCCACGACCCATCAAGAGGGGTTTAAGAAAGGCGTCACTTATACCGACGAGGACACTCCAGATCGCGAACAAAACTGCGGTAACCGTACTGGTGGTGGAGAACACGTAGACAATAATCGGGCCCAAGACCAAGATAGTGGGAAGCTGAACCACAGCAAGAATCAGCACCAGCAGGGCCCAAAGCCCCGCCCCAGGAACTCCGACCACGAGACAACCAAGCCCTCCCAGGACTGCCTGGATTATTGCGACGCCAAGAATGCCCTGGGCAACACTTCGCACAGTTGCCCCCGCGAGTTCGACGAGCTTCGCTCCCCTTTCACCTGCAAGCCGCATAAATAATGCCCGGGCAGCCTGATTAGCACCGTCGGCATTTGCAAGCAGAACACCGGCGATAATGATCGAAACCACGAACATCAGAATCCCGACCCCGGCATCAGCAGCAGTGGACAACAGTGAAATACCATACTTTTTGAGCTGCGGCGCCATCTTGCTCAGCACGGCTCCGAGATCTGTTGAGCCAAGGCTCCAGAGCTTGTATAAAGGTGCTCCGATGACCGGCCAGGATCTGACGCTCTCGGATGGTGGAGGCACTCTCAGGGTCCCGGCGTCGAGTTGTGCCGAAAACTCCCGTGCAGTGTCGATGAGGGAATCGGAAAGCATAATAGTCGGAACGAGCAGGAGGATCAAGGCAAGGAGTGTTATCAGGGTTGCCGCTAGGCGAGCACGTCCACCCAGGGCGGACTTCAGCCGGGAGTAGATGGGGTGGATTGCAACGGCAATGATGATGCCCCAGACGATAATCTGAATGAAGGGCTGACCGATCTTGAAACACCAAAATAAGACGAGACCGACAAGGCCTATATGGATGCTTGCCTCGAGCGCTCTCCTCACATACAACTTGTCGTTCGAAGACTGATTAGATGTACTCATGCTGCGACCCTCCGGGCAAAGAGTAGGTTTGAAAGGTTTCAGTGTTCAGATTTAAGCTTTGGCGTCTTTCGCTTCTGTAACCTGAAACCCGATCCCTGAAACCTGGTAACTTACTAAAAATCCGGCTTATGGAACACCGGTATCGCTTGGCCGGTGGGTGGCTACTCTTCAATATTTTTCGGTAAGTCCTCAGGCGGCAACAGGTTGCCCCAGTCGGTCCGCTGCCGCATCTCCTCCATTGTTTTCGCCGGGATGAAGTTCTTGCCCAGACGCAGTTCCCAACCGCCGCCCAGCGCCTTGTACATGGCAATCAGGTTGATGGCAATAGACCCGGTGGTCGATGCCAGGTTGTCTTCCTGTTGGGTCAAAAATCTTTGGGTGTCCACCACGCGCTGATAGCTCACCTCCCCTTCACGGTACTGGATCAGAGAAATATCCACCGAAAGCCTGTAATTTTCTACGCTTTCAGATAAAAGTTTCGTCTCTTCCTGCGTTCTCAGAAAGCCCACCATGGCGTCTTCAACCTCTTGAGCAGCCTGGAGAACCGTGTTCTGGTAGTTGACCACGAGTTGCTGGAAGCGGGCATCCTGCACGCGGACGTTGTTCTTGAGCCGGCCGTAGTTCAAAATGGGCCACTGGAGCGTGGGGCCGACGAAATAGGTGATGCTGTCACTCGAAAAAAGATCGCTGAAGTTGGCATTGTTAGCGAGGACACCACCTTTATCGCTGGACTGCAAACCGATGGAACCCACCAGGGAAAAACGGGGGTACAGATCCGACTTGGCAACCCCAATTCGGGCACTCTGAGCCGCCGCTTGAAATTCTGCCAGTCGAATGTCCGGACGTCTTCGCAGCAACTCTGCTGGAATTCCCACCGCCACTTGTGCAGGAGCGATGGGAATGGACCTTGGCCCACCGAGCATGCCCTGGACCTCAGCCGGGAGGATACCGAGAAGGATGGCGAGTCCATTCTTGGCCTGGCGCAGGCTGGTTTCAAGCCGCGGGATTAACGCCTCTGTTTGTTTGAGCAGGGCCCTGGCCTGGGTAACATCGAGTTTGGTCGCCACGCCCTCCTTGAAACGCAACTCGGCAAGCCGTAGGGACTCCTTCTGGAGCCTGACATTTTCCCGGGCAACCTCCAGCCGTTTTTCATAGGTACGAATCACCACGTAGGTACGGGCCACCTCCGCGGTCAAAGAAACTAAGATGTCGTCATAGTTTGCCATGTTGGCATACAGGCTTGCACTGGCGGACTCCACCCCGCGGCGGAACCGACCCCAAAAGTCCAGCTCCCAGGCAGCGTCAAAGCCAATCTGATAATCATAGAAAAACCTGTCCGACCGTGCTTCATTCGCTGTGTTTTCGCTTAACTGGTTAGCGCTGGCGCCACCTTTCACCTCTTGCGTTTGCGGGTACTGGAGACCCACAGCAACTCCTAATTGGGCTCGGGCTTCCAGGATGCGAAGCCCGGCGATTTGCAGGTCCAGGTTTTGGTGATAGGCAGTCTCGATGAGGTTATCGAGTGCAGGGTCATTGAAAACCGTCCACCAGTCGCTCAGATCCCCCGGCTCACTCTTGATTCTCGAGTCTTCCTTCTCGATCCATCCAGGCTCCACCTCTGCGTCAGGCTTGACGAAATCCGGTCCCACCATGCAGCCGCTGACCAGCAGAGCCAGGGTGAAAAGGACAACAAGGACGAATGCCAGGCGTTGGGCTCTGCTTCGATCGGATGCGGCCAAATGATGGCATCTAAGAAATGGCATCACAGACATAGCTTTCTCCAGTTACTCTTTTCAGTTGAACGTCCAACATCGAACATCGAACGTCCAACGTCGAATGAAATACAAACATCGAATACCGAACATTCAACGGCTATTTCTTTTTCTTTTCAGCCGTTTTGATACTCGTAACGAAAATCTTAATTAATTCCCATCCGGAAACGCTACATTGTCATTCTGAGTGAAGCGAAGAATCTCTGGCGACCCAGGAACTACGAGATTCTTCGTCGCTCCGCTCCTCAGAATGACAGGCGAGAGTGGAGTTTTCGGGTGAGAACTAATTGATTCTTCTGTTTCTTCATCTTTCTTCTTATTCAAGATTCGATGTTGGACGTTCGATGTTCGGTGTTCATCCTTTCTTCGAGCAGCCTTTCTTCCAAGTCATATTTCT
>Ga0210119_1000258_pt1 | contig 11592 bp, 9 predicted proteins | sample China_Bullhead_C_2_FD_184859 | JGI IMG/M metagenome (GOLD analysis project Ga0210119, IMG submission 184859) | Wetland microbial communities from San Francisco Bay, California, USA, that impact long-term carbon sequestration -... | ecosystem: Environmental > Aquatic > Marine > Wetlands ... | reverse complement strand
GTGCCTAGTCCTCGGCGCGGCATGCTTCCGCCCCACAGGCTCTTCCCTTCAGATTGAAGAAAAACTTTAACCCTTTCTTTACCCTCTCCGAAAAGATTTTGGGAGAGAAAAAATTCCCTGCGACTCTTTTGTTGATCTCAGCGAGAGTCGGATAGGGATGTACTGCGGAAGCCAGGGTGGAAAGCTTCATCTTTCCGTTCAACACCGCCACCCATTCACTGAGCAGTTCTCCCGCCTGAGGCCCCAATATTTGTACACCTATGGGCTTCTCTTTTCCGTCCAGAATCATCTTGATCTTGCCGACTCTCTCACCTTCTGCCAGGCTTCTGTCGTTACCTTTGAACTCCTCGGTCCATACCGCATACTCGATTCCAGCAGCTTCTGCCGCTTTTTCATTCATACCAATGCTGGCGAGCTCAGGGTCCGTATATGTACACCACGGCAGAAAAGTGTAATCTACTTTTCTGGGGAGATGAAAAATAGCATTGGTGAAGACAACGCCTCCCTCATAACCGGCAGCGTGGGTGAATTGATATTGTCCGGTAACATCTCCCGCCGCATAAATGTGCTTCTGTTTTGTCCTCAAGCGGTTGTCCACCTGGATACCTTTCCCAGTGAAATCTATGCCCAGACCTTCTAAACCTAAACCTGTCACATTGGCCTCTCGACCCATGGCGACCAGGATCTTTTCTCCTCGAATCTTACTTGTGGCGTTTGCGCCGTTTTTTATAGTTACCTCCCTCTCATTCCCCAAATCCCGCACGCCCAACACCGCAGAGCTCAGGTAAAATGTTACCCCTTCAGAGTGCAAAACCTCCATGACTGTGTCGGCCATGTCCTTGTCTTCTGTGCTCAAGATCTGATTGCTGCGCTGAACCACGGTTACTTTTGAACCAAGACGACCGAATGCTTGTGCCATTTCTATGGCTATGGGGCCGGCGCCAAGAATGATCAGAGATTTTGGCAAATGATCGAGGGACCAGATTTCTTTATTGGTGATGTAGGGGGTTCTATCAAGACCTTCTATAGGCGGGATCCCAGGGGAGGAGCCTGTGGCTAGGACCCAGTTCTTTGCTGACAAGGTTGTCCCATTCACACGGATGCTGTGCTCATCTGCAAAGGTTGCCCTGCCGAATTCAACTTTGGCTCCGAGTTTGCAGAACCTTTCCTCAGAATCGTGTTCTTGAATGGTGCTGATGACCGATTGAATTCTCTTTGCCACTTCCCGATAATCAACAGGCGGAAGCTCAACCCCTGGAAGACCGAACTCTTTTGAATTCTTCATCAGGTGGTAAACGTGAGCTGTTTTGATCAGGGTCTTGCTCGGAACACAACCGTAGTGGAGGCAGTCACCTCCAAGTTCTTTTTCTTTTTCAACCAGCAGAGTTTTGGCACCAGCCTGGGCCGCCCCGGCTGTAACGGTCAGGCCTGCTGCCCCCCCGCCGATAACGCCTATATCGAAATCATATTCCGCCATTTGATTGTCCCTTTCCAGTGGAATTATTCTTGTATGTTCAACATCTATATCTTAGGAACTTAAGACTGTCGACCAGAAGTTCAAGAGGCAAAGAGATTAAGAGTGGGACACGAGCCTACGTAGCCCCCTATGAACCTGAGCTAGCCGACACCTGCTTCCCGTCATCGAGCAATCTCCTCCGTTTCTCAGCAACGCTGGCCATCAACCCCTCAAAGGATTTGGCAAAGGCCGCCACACCCTCGTTTAACACTTTACTAGTAATGGCGTCCAGGTCTATACCACGTTCGGCGAGTTCAGCCATGCGTATGCGAGCCCCATCCACATCAGTCTCCACAGTGGTAGCTACTTTGCCATGATCCAGAAAATCATCCAGGGTGGCCGGCGGCAGCGTATTGACCGTGTCAGGCCCAATGAGGTTATCCACATAGAGGGTATCGGGGTAAGCAGGATTCTTACTGCTGGTACTGGCCCACAGGGGGCGCTGCACCCGAGCGCTTTCAGTGGCTAACTTCTTCCAGCGTTCGGAGCTGAAGATTTCGCGGAAGCGACTATAGGCAATTTTGGCATTATCAATGGCGATCTTGCCTTGTATCTCAGTGTTCCCAATCTCTTCAAGGGCCTTATCCACAGCGGTATCAACCCGACTGATGAAAAAAGAAGCCACGGATGCCACTCTGCCTACATCACCGCCCGCCAATGCCAGCTTTTCCAACCCGGCAATGTAGGCGGTGGCCACAGCCTCGTATTGCTCGAGCGAGAAAATCAAGGTAACGTTGACATTTACACCCTCACCGATGAGGGTCTCGATGGCCGGTATGCCGGCGGGTGTGGCCGGCACCTTGATCAGTACGTTCGGTCGCTCCAGGGAAGCGAAGAGACGGCGTGCTTCAGCAATGGTGGCCCCGGTGTCGTGAGCCAGCGCCGGATTTACCTCGAGGCTCACATAGCCATCAGCACCCCCACTCTTTTCGTAGACCGGACGCAATATGTCAGCTGCGCTCCGGATGTCGGCCATAGCCAGGTCCTCATATATTTCTACCACCGATTTTCCATCACGAACCAGACGATTTAAATCTTCATCGTAATCAGCACTCCCGGCAATGGCCTTTTCAAAGATGGATGGGTTGGAGGTGACCCCCCGCAGCCCCTGGTCAACCAGTTTTTGTAGTTCGCCGGAGGCAATAAGGGAACGGCTTATGTAGTCGAGCCAGATAGACTGGCCCAGTTCAGCTAATTCATGCAGTTTTGTCATTTCAATCCTCCAAGCAAAGCAACTGTAATTTTATATTATATCCGAAGAATTTGATTGACTAGGATTATAGTCGATGCTCGATGGGTTTTCTTACCGCAGATTCAAAAAGGACTAAATCGCGGCTGGAAACCAGGGAACCGTATCGCAACCGAAGATTGCTCCTACAAGGAACACATCAATGAATCTATTAGTGTAGGAGCAAGCTCCCTCCGGGCCGTAGGCCCATCTGGGCCCGAGGCTGCTTGCCACAAGAATTAGAATTTCCTCAACCGTGGTAGGAAATTCCTTGACACTGCTGGAAATAATGCGGAAATTGAGAGGAGAAGTTGGAATGATAAAATAATGGAACAGAAGAACGTTGGAGTAGAAGTTTGATTTCCATTATTCCAAAATTCCAGCATTCTATGTCCTTAGCAAAACTACTAAGTGATTAAAACATCTGGTCTTCCATTTCTTTTGATAACCCCGCAAAGCTGTTGGGAGGCTAACATGCTGCGGCTGAAACCCAGATCCTCGAGCGGGAACTTTTCCCCAAAAACCAGGAAGAACAACCTCAAAAAAATGAAGAAGGAGGAGTTTGACCTTGCCGTGATTGGGGGGGGTATTACCGGGGCTGCCATAGCGCGAGACGCTGCCATGCGCGGCATGAAAGTAGCCCTCATAGAAAAGGCGGACTTTGCCAGTGGCACCAGCAGCAAGTCTTCCAAGCTGATACACGGCGGGTTGCGTTATCTGAAACAATTGGACATTGGTTTGGTGAAAGAGTCTTTATCCGAGCGGGAGAAACTTCTCCACCTGGCCCCAAACCTGGTGCATTCCGCCCCCTTTCTGATCCCAATCTACTCAGGCTGGAAAAAGCGGCTCGAAATGCATATCGGGCTATTCGGCTACGACCTTTTGGCAAGCGATAGCTCTTTAGGGCGTCACCGCAACCTGTCGCCTGAGGAACTTTTGCATGAGGAACCTCTACTGCGGAAGGAAAATCTCTCCGGGGGGTTTATCTATTACGACTGCCTGGTAAATGATGCTCGCCTTACCCTGGTCACGGTCAAATCAGCCCACGAGCACGGTGCCGTGGTGGCCAATTACACTCAGGCAATAGGGATTGACACCGGCAAGGAGCCTTTCAATGCAGTAAAATTCCGTGAGGTAATGAAAGGCAAAGAGGGGGTGATCCGCGCCCGAGTTGTAGTGGTTGCTGCTGGACCTTGGACGGGAGAACTGTTCAAACTCCACTCCGAATCCGGCCCTACTATACGACCGACCAAGGGCGTTCATCTGGTCTTTCCTGAAAGCCGACTCAAAGTAAACCAAGTTCTGGCTGTACCCACCACGGACAAACGCTTAATATTTGTGGTACCTCTCGAACAGTTTACTTATGTGGGAACCACTGATACTGATTATACCGACTCGCTGGATAAGATCTTGGTGGAAGCTGCCGACGTCGATTACCTTCTCGATGTACTGAACCATTGTTTCCCATCAGTCAATCTTGGCCGAGACGATATAGTGTCTTCTTGGGCTGGTCTCAGACCCTTGATAATGGAGGAGGGTGATCCCTCAAAAGTCAGCCGTGATCACTATATCGGTTTATACGATGAAGGACTTGCGGTCATTGCCGGAGGTAAGCTCACAACCCATCGCACCATGGCAGAAAACCTGATTGATCAAGTGCTGGAGCGCTATGCACATCGGCTGGAGGGTGGATTTCAGACCTGCACTACTGACGAGGTGCCGCTGACGGGTGGGGAGATGATCGATTTTCCCTCCTATCTCAGAGCCCAATCCCTTGGTCTCAAGGGCAGATGGGGGTTATCTTTGACGAGTATAGAGCACCTGATCCACAGTTACGGTCGGAATCACATGGACATCCTGGCTCTGGGTTTGAGTGATCGGAAACTCTTGGAACAATTGGGGCCAGGCTCTCGGGTAATCAAAGCCCAGGTCATTTATGGGGTAGAGGATGAGATGGCCCTCACCCTGGAAGACTTCATGAGCAGGCGAACAGATCTGTTGCACTTCAACGGCGGAGGTGGATTGGAGGTGGTTGCAGCCAAACTCATGGGCAACACCCTTGGGTGGAGCCGCGCCCGCCGCCAAGCTGAAATCAGAAAATACCGACAAACTGTCAAGGAAATGTTTCATTTCAGATCGACTTAGTCATGGGATTTGCTGGGGAGGCGTAGCCTGAAAAGGATGAACCACAGAGACACAGAGGAGTGCTTCGCACTCAAATTCGAAATACGAAATACGAAGCACGAAACAAATACAAAATCCGAATTCTCAAATGTTCAAAACGTGACTACTCGAAAAGTCTTGTCTGGTGTTTCGGACATTTGGATTTTGGTAATTCGAATTTGTTTCGGATTTCGATATTCGGATTTCGGATTTACATTAGATATGTGCTTCAGTGGTAAACAAAAAGACAGGGAGCACTTATCAACTAAATACTAAAGATTAGGCAAATGAATAGTCGCGAACGATTTCTTGAGACAATGCGCTACGGCAGCCCCGACCGCGTGCCCTATTTCGAGGAGGGTATCCGCCGGGACGTGCTCAAAACATGGCGCAAGCAGGGGTTGCGGTCTCAAGCAGATCTTTCTCAGATGTTTCCTACCGATCGGCGCGAGGTTATAGAGCCGGACTTGGAGCCCAATCCCAAGTTCAAAAAGTGGCCAACCTCGCGAGCTGAACTGAAAAAACTGCGGCAACGCCTCGATCCATACGGGCGAGGACGCTTGCCCAGGGGTTGGTCTCAAAGGATTCGCCGTTGGCAAAAGCGAGACCATGTGCTCATGCTAAGAATTCACCGGGGATTTTTCCTCACTATGGGCGTTTACGAATGGCGCAGATTTGCAGAGCTGATGGACCTGCTCATTGATGATCCTGAATTTGTGCGTGAAGCCATGGAGATCCAGGGTGAGTTTGCAGCCAAATTGGCTGAACGGGTCCTCAAGGATGTCCAAGTTGACGCGGTTCTGTTCAGCGAACCCATCGGTGGCAACTATGGCCCCTTGATCTCGCCACAGATGTACGAGGACATGGTGCTCAGGAGCTATGAGCCGGTTCTTGAGGTTTTGGAGAAGTATGCAGTAGAGACCACCGCCTTTGTGACCTATGCCAATGCCAGAGCGTTGCTGCCCAGCATTATCAAGTGGAAATTTAACTGTCTGTGGGCTTGTGAGGTCAACATTAATGAAATGGACTATCGCAATATTCGTCAAGAGTTCGGCCGTGAACTGCGCCTTATTGGGGGGATCGATCTGGATGCATTGCGACGCGACAAAGACACGATCAGAAGCGAAATCGAGGAGAAGGTGCCGCCACTAGTTGCCGACGGTGGCTATGTGCCCCTGGCAGACGGGCGGATCCGGTCCGATGTGCCATATGAGAATTATGTGTATTATAGGGAGCTATTGCAGAAGATCACTCAACAATAAATGTCTAAAATGTACTAAAGTGTACTAAAATGCCTAAAATATTGACAAAGTCGCTCTCTGGCTTCCCTATGTCTACACAAATCTGTTGATGGAGCATCATAAGCACTGTGAATAAGCATAACCGAATATCCTCGGAAGATTTCTTCGTTCGGGCGGCGGGCCACAAGCTCCGAGTGAGGAGGCTCACGCACCCGGGTAACGATGGGCATGACTCCCGTCCCACTCTCGTTTTTCTCCACGAGGGCTTGGGTTCTATTGAGATGTGGCATGACTTCCCAGAAGTACTGTTAGAGAAAACTGGCTGTAACGGTTTGCTATATGACCGCTGGGGACATGGCAAATCTGATCCCATCGATGTCCAAAGAACAATCCGATATGTTCACGATGAGGCTTTGGACACCCTACCCGAGGTTCTAGAGAATTCTGGTGTAGAGGACTCCATCCTCATTGGTCACAGCGATGGCGGCTCTATTGCCCTGATTTTTGCAGCAGAATATCCTGGATCGGTCCGAGGGCTTATTACCGAAGCTGCACATGTTTTTGTGGAAGAGATCACCCTGGAAGGTATTAGAGAGGCCGTGATAACTTACCAGACCACAGACCTCAAGAAAAAGCTGGCTCGTTATCACGATAGTAATACCGAAGTGATTTTCAAAGCATGGTGTGAGACCTGGCTGTCCCCCGAATTCAAACATTGGAATATTGAGGATTGCCTGCCAAGGGTCACGTGCCCGGTTCTGGTGATCCAAGGCCAAGACGATCAGTACGGTACTGAAGCTCAGGTGAAATCCATAGCAGGTCGAGTAGCCGGCCCCGCCAAGCCTCTCCTTATTCCTGACTGTGCTCATATACCTCATAAGGAGGCTACCGACAGGGTTATCAAGGAAATGACCGAGTTCATATTAGGGTTACTTTAGAAACAATCTGAACCTATTCACCCCCACCCTAACCCTCCCCCGTCGAGGGGGAGGGAACTTTAGATGCGCCCCAGGATCCCCCCTCCCCTGGCGGGAGGGGGTTAGGGGGAGGGGGAATTGAGAAAGCAGGGGATCAAGAAGGGGAAGATATGAGACAAACAAGAATTCTCGGCGTGGGCATTTATTTACCGGAGCGAGAAGTTACAAACCAAGAACTCGAAGCCATCGAGGAACTGCAAACCTCCGACGAATGGATCAGACAACGGACCGGAATAATGGCTCGGCGCTTTGTTTCAGAGGGAGAAACCGGCACTGACCTCGCAGTACACGCCTCAAAAGAAGCTATCGACAATGCCGGGCTCAGCCCTGATGATATCGACTTCGTCATATATGCCACCTTAAGTCCGGACTATTTCTTCCCTGGCAATGGCTGCTTCTTGCAGGACAGGCTCTTCGGCGACAGAACAATCGGTGCCTTGGATGTCCGCAATCAATGCTCGGGCTTTATATACAGTCTTGCCATGGCTGATAGTTTGATAAAAAGTGGCCAGTATGAACGTATCCTCATCGTCGGCACGGAGATTCACTCCACGGCTCTAGATTTTACCTTCAGCGGCCGAGACCTGTCAGTATTGTTCGGTGACGGCGCAGGAGCAGCGGTGGTGGGCCTGGCCCCGGATGGCCACCCTGGCATACTGGCAAGCGCTCTGCACTCAGAGGGAAAGTACGCAAAGGAACTGTGGACTGAGTATCCTGCCAGCGCACACCACCCAAGGATTTCTCATGAAAGCCTCGATCAAGGCAGGCACTACCCGCAGATGAATGGACGGATGGTATTCAAACATGCGATCACCCGCATGGTTGAAGTTAGCCACCAGGTCTTGTCCGAAGCTGGTAAAACAGTGGCGGAGGTGGATTTACTGTTGCCTCATCAGGCCAACATGCGCATCAATCAAATGGTGGCGTCCCAGTTGGGCATCCCTGAAGAAAAGGTGGTGAACACCATCGCCTGGACCGGTAACACCACAGCTGCCACCATCCCTATTTGTATGCATGAGGCTTTGAAACAGGGAAAGTTAAAGGAAAACGATCTTGTACTCCTCACTGCCTTTGGGGCTGGTTTCACCTGGGCAGCCACACTACTGCATTGGTAATGCGTTAAAGCTGGCAGTCCAATAATCTTTTGGACTATGAATATCCTTGACGTCCCTTATAGTCATTTGGCCACTAGATGTGGCCGTCACTACGCTACGCTGTCATTATGCCTGCGGCGTCATTTATGGTCATTAGGTCAACACACTACGCTGTCCTTTATTGTTAATTGTCATTGTAGGACTGAGACAACTTAATGACGGCCGTAAGGCTTAGTGACGGGCGTCAGCCCAAGTGACAACGAAGCGCCTAGGAGGCGCGAAGTGTAATGACTTGTAGGCACCTAGTGCCTACTTCGCACTGCACCTTGCGCTACCATCGGAGATGGTCTATGAGCATTCGCTGGAAATTCCTTATCCTCTTCATGACCTTCAGTCTTGCGCCCCTTCTCGTTGTTACCTTAGTAGGGCAGCGGGGAATTGTACGAATGGGTGAGACCATATCCGGTTTGGCAAAAAAGAACCGGACCGAAATCGTCAGCAAAGAGCTTCAGCAAACGGCAACGGACTATGCCAAGATACTTGGCCGTGAGAAAGAGGTGCTGGAACTCACACTTAGAATCATTGCCAGAGATGCAGAGCGCTTTTTGTCCGAACCGCCGAAGGGCGCTGCTAAGGTCTATTTTGCTGATGACTACGACAACCCCGCCAAGGCTCCTAAAGATATCGTATTTTCTCATAAGCATATCAGAGGTGCCGCTGAGGAGGGAACCGAACCAATGGTTGTGAGCTTCGGTCATCAGGTCTTTTTGGTCCGACCGGGAGCTGACTGGAGGTATGTGGCAACTGACATTGGTCGCCTGAGAAGGCTTCTTCCTTTGCACAGTGAGTTTGAGAACCAATTGAGCGACATCCTCTATTGGCAGTATGTCAGCCTGGAGAGCGGCGTTCACGCAGCCTATCCCGGCCACGGCAGCTACCCTGCCACATACAACCCACAAACTCGTCCGTGGTATATCTTGGCCAAAAAAAGGGGTGAGTTGGCCTGGAGCACCCCTTACATAGATGCCTCCACGCGTCAGGTAATCATGACTGCCTCTATGCCCGTCCGTCACTCTGACGGTTCATTTGCAGGAGTAGCCGCCATTGACGTACTTCTTTCAGAGGTTTTACAGGTCCATGAATTATCTTCTCAGTGGTCAACGGCCATGCGCTCCTTTCTCGTCTGGTCAGGGGTAAAAGAAGAGACTGGTGAGTACGGCCTCTGGGTAGTGGCTCAAAAAGACTATGTGGAGAATGCCGCTGCCTGGAGCGGCGCCATGGGGGTGGAACGACTAGCATCTTCAGATGTGGAGATAATGGAATTGATGGAAGGGGAAATAAAAGCCAGACAAGCCGGCTACATCGACATGCCTTATTTCGGCGTGGACTCTGTCTGGGCCTATGGTCACGCCGGTGATGACTTGAATCTTATACTCATCGTACCCAAAAGGATTATTTTGGAGCAGTTTGAACGGGTACGAGAGTCCTTACATTCAATGGTTAAAAAACAGTGGCTCATTACCGGGGTTGTCGCCATTGGAGTGATTCTTTTGCTTATTTTGGCTGGTCTGTGGTTCGCCCACGCCATGATCAGGCCTTTATTCGTCATGGTTGAGGCGGTCAAGCGTCTGGCAAAGGGAGATTTCTCTGCGCGCATCAATATAAACACAGGCGATGAACGCGATCTGCTGGCTAAGTCCTTCAATGAAATGGTTCCCCAACTTGAAGACAGAGTACAAATACGTAAGTCTCTGGAAGTGGCCAAGGAGGTGCAACAAAATCTCCTGCCACAGGAGATACCGAACCTACGCGGCTTTGATATTGCTGCCAAGAGCGTCTACTGTGACGAGACTGGTGGGGACTATTTTGACTTTTTCCCTTGTGAGGATGAAGACTGCGCCCGCTTTGGCATTGTGGTGGGCGATGTCACCGGCCATGGAGTTGGAGCTGCTTTGCTCATGGCCACAGCGAGGGCGCTCATAAGGGGGCTGGTAACGAGACCGGAAAATCTGGCCGAGAGTCTCACCCAAGTGAACAGTCTTCTCGCCGCCGATGTGAGAGATAGCGGCAGATTTATAAGCCTGTTTTTTCTTATGATAGAAGAGGACTCACGCGTAATCAGTTGGGTCAGGGCCGGACACGATCCAGCCATCCTTTATGATCCCGCCACGGATACCGTGGAAGAGCTCATGGGGCCAGGAATGGTCCTAGGGGTGGAGGAAGATTATTCTTACGAACAGGTTGATAAGACGATCGAAACGGACGGGACAATTATTCTCATCGGTACGGACGGTATCTGGGAGACCCACAACGGAGAGGGAGAGATGTTCGGCAAGGACCGTCTTTCCCACATCATCCGGAAAAACAATCAAAAGTCTGCTGGAGCTATTCAAGACGCTGTGCTTGAGGCAGTCAGCGACTTTCGTGGGGACACAGAGCAAGAAGACGACATCACAATTGTGGTGATTAAGGTTCTGCTGTAAGCTATCAAGAACGGCATGTCTGATACTGGTTGGTGGTACTCTCCATGCAAAACCGGGAGTCTGGTAAAACGGCCCAACCGAGGCCAAAAGTGTTTCGCGCTTTGGGCAAAGCCGATCCCCCAGAGCAGGTCGAGATTGACGGCCATCCCTATCGGCGGGTTGACATTCTGAAGCACGATTCGTGGGCGGCGACGGCGCTGTACCAAGGTCAGCGAGGCATGGTGATTGCCAAGTTCAACCGACAGCAATCAGTATTTGGGCTGCCGATGAAGTGGTTGGGCAGAAGGCTGGCGCGACGTGAGGCCCGCATGCTGCAACGGTTGGCTGACTTACCCAACATCCCGGACTACAGCGGCAACCTGGCGATAAATGACGTGAGCCAACTACACGCTGTTACTCACGACTACGTGGCCGGCCACCCCTTGGAGAGACGCGAGCCTGTCAATGATGCTTTTTTTCCTATACTCCAGCAACTAATCAAGGATATGCACGCGCGTGACCTTGCCTACGTTGACCTCAGCAAACGCCAGAATATCATTGTCGGGGATGACGATAAGCCTTACCTGATAGACTTCCAGATCAGTCTCAACCTGCCGGCTTGGTGGCCGGGCAATGGTTGGCCGATGCGAGCATTACTGCGCCTTTTGCAGGGCATGGACGACTACCATGTGCTCAAACACTACAGAGACTGTCGGCCGGATCTGCTCAGCCCTGAACAGCTCGATCTGGAGAGATATCGGCCCTGGACTATCCGGTTCGGCCGTCGCGTCGGCAAGCCGCTGCGTGAGATTCGCCGTAAATTTCTGGTGTTCATTGGCGTGCGCACAGGCAAAGGCCGGGCTCAATCCGAAACGGCCCCCGAAGATGCTGTGCGACGTGAAATGGAGTAA
>Ga0210119_1000257_pt1 | contig 11604 bp, 24 predicted proteins | sample China_Bullhead_C_2_FD_184859 | JGI IMG/M metagenome (GOLD analysis project Ga0210119, IMG submission 184859) | Wetland microbial communities from San Francisco Bay, California, USA, that impact long-term carbon sequestration -... | ecosystem: Environmental > Aquatic > Marine > Wetlands ... | reverse complement strand
ACAAGATCCGAAAAATAATTTAAGTTGAGATTACACTTCAATTAAAAAAGGATGAAAAAAATTTCTAAAGTTTCAAAATAAAAAACCGATCTTAATTTTAAAGGCGAAAAATTCAAATCTTAAAAAGGGGATTGAAAATGGACGCAAAGGTCGAAAGAGAAATTCTGAAAATCAAAGTCAAAGCAATTATTCACGAAGCGAAAAAGCAAGGGTTGTCTCTAAACAACATTAGAAATGATCTTGCTCACTACCTTTCTAATAGGTATTTTGTGAATGCAGTTTTAGCCGATAGTTTGGCAGAACGATACATTAAACTTTTTGGTTAGGGGGTTAACGATGGACCAGTTAGCAGCCAAACAATGGGTAAAGAAAATTAGAAGATTATTCTTCACACTTCTTGACTTAATGCCGGGTGATTTCGTCTACTATCAATTGACCAATGAAACAGAAATTGATGGTCTCATCCATTTAACTGCGGACTTCACTTTTGGTTCATTCCTGATTGAAGGTTACACCAAAAATGATATCCACTACCTTTATATAAAGAGGTTATAGTAAAATGGAAACTAAAATTGAATGGTACATTGTCATCATAACTAAATGGAAATTCGGTGAAACAAAAGAAGGTGAATATCGAGTTGGCCCATTTGAATCTTCAAAGCAAGCCAGGGATTATGTAGACCGGCACTTTTGGAGAGAAGACGACAATAAAATAGTGATTGTCAAAAAAATTGTGGACCCTAAAAAAAGGATAACAGTAAGATGTCAAATTTAATTGAATTCGGTTGCCATTTTAGAGAATGCATTTTTGACGTAGACGGTTTTCATTATAAGTGCCACAAATCAGGATATCTTTGTTTTGAACAATTTCAAGAATGCTATGAAGGTGGATGTCATTTAATCGGAAGAAAAGAGAAAGAAACAAAACTTCAAAAAATCGAGTATCATAATCCTGATGATGATTCGTTGTTTATGATAAAGCTTGAAAATAAGTTTGATGGAATTACCTATAGTATCGGCCCATTCCTTGGAAGAAAGAAAGCTGAAAAATATGCCAAGGGATATTTTCACGCAGAAGACTATAAGATAGCGAGGGAATTATGAAGACGTTAATGGGTGTTAAAATAAACGGCACTGTCGTTATACAAATAACTTATCAACCCCAAACTGAGGAAGGAGAACAAAAAGAGAAATTTTTTTTAAAGACCTGCAAGAAGTATAATTTAATCCCACTTGACCTTGATAAATTAATCGATTCGGCTCTTAAAGAAACAGTCGGGTCAGAAAGAGAGAAAAACTAATGAGTAAAAAAGCAGAAACAAAAACAACCGCAACCGGTACCACAATGTCCCGAAAGATCACAATGAAAGAATTATGTTGTGGAGATGTTAAGGCCGCAAAAGCTGGCTACATTGGCCGCGTTACCGGTATCGCAAATGATATCGTAATCGGTGAAACTCAGTATGGGCCATGGACAAAGTTGAAGGGTCAATTCATCGGCCAGAATGCTGAAGGCCAAAAATTCGTTTCCGGCTTTTGTATCCTTCCAGAACCCGGCAATGGTTTGGTTGCCGGTCAACTCATGTCAGACGAAATTACCGAAGTGAAATTTTCGTTTGACATCTATAAAGTGCTTGATGAGTCAATCGCCGTAGGGTACCAGTTTAAAACTGATGCAGTGCTTGACGTAGCACAAAATGATATGCTCGAAAATTTGGTAGCATCATTGCCAGCTTTACCGGCACCTGAAAAATAAACCTTAAAATATGTGACCCTAATTAATTTTAGGGTCACATAAAGGAAAAGTTATGGATGAGAATGCCCATTTAAGAATCGTAAAAATTGAGAACTTTTTCAAGAATCGACATTCATTACATCAAGGTGCAATGGTTTTTCATGGCAAAACCTTTATAAAAATAGGTTGCGATATTTGCAAAAGCTATTTACCACAAAAATTGAACATCGGTGTTCTTAACGGACAAGTCTATGATATTTGCGATGAATGCTATCAAACGATCAAAGCTTTTGGATACGGAAATGATTTCTAATTCAAGACGAATTCTAAAGTCTTTTGAAAAAAAGATAGGGCAGAAAAACCTTGCTGAAGGTTTTGGTGTTTCAACTTCAACTATTCGAAGATGGAAAAAACAGAATAGAATGCCGGGCAGGTATAAGGAAAAACTTGACGTTTACAAGCTTAAATTAAAAAACGTCAAACCAACAAAAAAGTTAAAATTAAAAAACAAACGTTTTGACAAAATAAAAAAATACCAATCTGTAAAATTCTATCAGTACACCCGTACTGAAAATATTGAAGTTGAGATATTCGATTTTGATGAAATTCCAGAAACAATAATTGAACTTTCAAAACAAAAGATCAATGGCTATCCTGTTGAATATGGTTGGATAACCTTAAACGCTTTAACGGCTGAGGAACAACCTATTTTTATTTCTTCACCTTCATATCATTTAGACGAATTATTAAAGGAGTGGAAAAGTGAAATTGACATATTAATGCAAAATTATGCTGTAAACTTTGTAATATCGGTTACTATTTCAGGTAAATCATTTCAATTTTAAAGAGGTAAATAATGAATTGTAGTGAAATAATATCAACCGTTAGAGGTTCAAGACAAAGAATTGAATTGGTTGAAAACCAAATTAATTATTTAAAAAAAGAAATTGAAAAACTCGAAGAAAGTTTACAACAGATAATTAACGCTCTAACTCATAATTGGTAAAGAGGTATCCAATGACACCACAAATAACAAAGATCGAAGAAAAAATTAAAGCCCTTCAAAGAAAAATGGATTTCCTTGACGTTTCAATCAATCGCCGAATTCGAGATATTGAAGCATCAATTGATCTTTTTAAAGTTTCAACCAAAATTGAATTCGCAAAGATCCGGCAATTACCATCGATGGTACAATATGTTCCATTCGATGAAAACAAGGAAATTAGTGGAGCTGATTTTAACATTGATGAAGGCGACGAAGAATATAGAGGTGAATAATGATAATTTATATCTGTGGGCCAATTACCGGAAATGATTTTGATGTAACTTTAAAAAAGTTTAATATGGCAGAAAACTATTTAATGGAAAAATACATTAATGCCGTTATTCTTAATCCGATTAAAACTCCAGCCGGATTGACACAAGAGTCATATATGGATATTTCATTTGCCCAAATAAGAGCATGCCAATGTTTATATGTTCTTAAAGGTTTTGAAAATTCAGATGGATGTCTGGCGGAAATTGCTTATGCAAAGAAAATTGCACGTGCGATAAGTTATCAAAAATGATTACATCAATCAAAAAAGATAAAACAAATCACTTTAGCACATTAGATATTGAGACTGCCCCAAATGGTGATGTGCTATCGATTTGCATCTATGATGGAAAACAATGTATTCATTTTAAACATTGGTTAGAATTCGATACTTTTTGCGAATATAACAATGACAAAAAAGAGTATCAAAAATTCATTGCCCATAATGGTGGAGCTTTTGACTGGGTTTCATTGATCGAATTTTTACTTGATAAATTTAAAGATTTAACGATTGTTGTTCAAGGTAGTCAAATTGTTTTTATTGAAATAAGAGATTATGAAAAGCCAATCGTCCTTTTAGATTCTTTGCTGGTTTTATCAAAATCTTTAAAAGCTTTGTGCAAAACTTTTGAAGTAGAAACACCTAAAAAAGATATAGACATTACAAAAATAGAATGGATATATCATAACGATTATGAACAATATAAAATGTATTTGGAGCACGATTGTATCAGTCTTTATCAAGTTTTGCACAAAGCTATGGGTATTTTTGAAATTGAATTTTGGCCAATCACAATAGCATCATTATCAATGTATAAATTCAGAAAACAATTTTTAAAAGATAATTTGTTTTCTCCAACAACTCGGACTGGAGAAAAAGATGAATTTTTTTCGAAGAGTTATGCTGGTGGTCGTGTGGAGTGTTTTCGTTCTGGTGTTCACGATAAAGTATATGTTTATGATGTTAATAGTCTATATCCTTCAGTTATGGTTAAAGCTGATATTCCTGTATGTCTGCCCATTAAGACAAAAACTTTTTCAATCAAATCCTGCGGTTTTTATAAACTTTCCTTCATTCAAACAAATAAAAACCTACCACCAGTATTGTGGATTAAATCCAAAAATGGTTTGGAATTCGTATACGAGGGAATTGGCGTATTTCATACGGCTGAGATAAAACTTTTATTACAGGTCGGTGGTGAAATAAAAATTGACTATGGATATGTTTTCCCAAAAACAAAAAAAGTTTTTAAAGAATTTATTGAACATTATTATGCTGAAAGAATGAAATACAAGGGAAAACCTATGGACTATTGCTTTAAAATTTTAATGAACAGCTTATACGGAAAATTTGCTCAAAAACAAAAAACTAAAAAACTTGTAAAATGGGATTATGAAACTTTTAGAGAAAATAAAGACTCTGTTGTTTGGTCGCCTTATATGGAAGAAAAAGGTATTTATGAAATTGAAGAAGAACGAGAAATCAGGCATAGAGCAGTCCATATTTCATCGATTATCACAACTTTGTCGAGAGTTGCCCTTTATAAATATTTTCTATTATGTCCTGATGATCTTATTTATTGTGATACTGATTCTGTCCATACTCTTAAACCATTGCCTAACAAATATTTGGACGAAAAAAAGTTGGGCTTTCTTAAAAAAGAAGCAGACGGTGAAAAAGGATGTTATATAGGCAGAAAACAATATATAATAGGTGAAAAGAAAAAATTCAAGGGAATACCTATTAAATCAAAACTTGCCCATGATGATATAGATTTTAGTGATTATGAAAATCTTTTTAACGATCAAACAAAAGATTTTAATTATACCACTTTCCCAAAATTAAAAAGTGTGCTAAAAGGAAAGAAAGCTTGTGCCCAAGTTAAGTTGAAGAGGAAAATTAAAAAGAGCGATTATTTAACTAACTTTAAAAGAAAGGATAAAAAATGAACACATGTATTTATTTTCTATCATTGATCGATGCAAGTGATTATCAGGTCAGTGAAGAAACAATGAAATTTTTTCAAAACCTACTCAGAACAAGGATAGCTTAAATTATGGTTACAAGACTTTATTTTATGATGCTGGTTGACGCTTGCGACTATCAAATTAAAGATGAAACCATTATTTTCTTAGAAAAATTAATTTTAAAAAAAGGGAAAAAATAAAATGGCTATTTCAATGACTTTCACTTTGTCGGACGATTTGGATGTTAAAATAATGAAAGCTGCCTATGACAAAGGATTATCAAAATCTAAGTTCATAAGGCTTGCAATTATTTCTTTAATCCACAGAATCGAAACACATGATATGGACTACATTTTTGACGTCTTAGGGAGTATTTAATTATGGGAAATGATTTAGACAAAACAATGCAAGATGTGATTGACAGTCAACCATCAGTTTCACAAGGTGCAATCGAAAAAAGTACCGATCAAAAAGACCATGCAGACAATTATGGCCGTGGTTTTGACCCTTCATTGCATTTAGTTGACGATGATGGAAATCCCCAACTTACAGCTAAAGGGAAACTCCGGGTTAAAAAAGGTAAATCACCTTCAAAGATTGCAAAAGGAAAAGCTGAATCACAACAACCGGAATCTTACAGACAGTGCGCCGAAGTTGTATGCGGCACCATTTTTGGTTTTGGTCAATTGGTTGCAGGGGATGAAGCCAAACCTTCAGCTACCCAAGCAAACTTTATGATCGATTCATATGAACGATATTTTGAAACAAAAGGGATTGAAGATATCCCCCCAGGTCTTGCTGTTTTTATGGCAACAACAGCTTATTGTGTTCCGGTATTCATTAAAACAGTGCGGAAAAAAGAAAGCAACATTCACAAAGCAATGGTTTGGGTTAAAGATAAGTTCGCCAAACGAAACACTAAAGAGCCGAAGATTGAGGACTAAAAATGGCCCATTCATTAATTATCGGAATGACCGAAAGTGGCAAAACAACTCTTGCTAAAAAACTTTGTCAAAAGTATCGTGCAAGCAATATTAAAACAATCGTTTTAGATCCGCTTTGGGATAACTGGGGGGCAGACTTTCAAACAGATAATCCTTCTGAATTTATGGCTGTTGTAAGCAATCCTGAAACCCAAAGTTGTGCGGTATTTATCGACGAATCGGGAGAAAGCATTGGTCAATATAATAAAGAAATGTTTTGGTTGGCCACACGTGCGCGGCATTATGGTCATAACAGCCATTTTATCGTTCAAAGAACGAAACAACTATCACCTACAGTAAGAGGGCAATGTCGATTTTTATACCTTTTTAATAGTCCTATAAACGATTGTAAGGAATTGGCCCAAGATTTTAATGAGCCACGATTAATAACCGGAGCGGATCTTGAACAAGGTCACTGTTATTTTGTCCAGAGAATGAGGAAAGAGCAATTTAAAGAACTAAACGTTTTTATTTGACAAAAAGAAAGGAAAGAACTACTATGAACACAAGAATTATTTCTTTAGTTTTGGTTGGCATTGGTTTAGGAGCATTGGTTAAAACTTTTTTTGATGAGGACAAAAACGATGTTAAGGACAGCAGTAATCGCAGTGGTGGCGGTGATTCTGGTAAACAAGATTCCGCAGCTCCAACAACTGGTAGGCGGGACAGGATCGTAATTAATAACGTTTACTCTCGGGATAAAAGAAAAAAACCTGCGGGAGTAACAGACTTGGAAGGAAAAGAAAAAAATGTTGAACAGGATTCTGGCAGCGGTGAAGTCAGTGGGAACTAAACAGGGATTGATGGCCCTTGCCGTTAGTATCGGCACTATTGCGGTTGTCAATCGTGTTCCTAAATTACGGCAGATTGTGAAAGGAGAATAAAATGGGTAAAGTAAAAACCATTTTGAAGTCCGCAGGTATCACAATGGGTGTTATGTTCATTATGGACAAGGCCCAAAATGCAAACCCCACAATCTTCAAAATCACTGGGCCACGACAAACGGCAATTGCTCGATTTTTGGACTATATCACTTTTTGGAATTAATGAGGTTAAACAATGGCACAACAGGTCAGAAAACGTAAACAGACTACCGTTGCCTATGAAAGCAATGGGAAAGTAAGTGAAAAGCTTTCAAGAGGTATGGTATATCGGGAATTATACCTTCACTTGGAAGGTGCGGCAACCGTAACAGCCGGTAACAATGCGGCAGCTAACATCGCCCAAGGCGATGAATGGGGCGTTGTTAAACGTATTGATATCATCGCCAATCACACCGATGTTATCTTTTCCCTGGACGGAAACGCCTTATGGTGGATGAATTTCTTTATGTTAGGGAATGCCCCACGAATTACGGCAGCTTTAGGGGATGAGTCAACCGCCAATGCACCGTTTTCAAGCGTTTTGATTCTGCCTTTCTGGTTGCCCAATTCAGTGCGGCCCATGGATTATGCCCTTGATTCTCGTCAATTGTCTTCTTTAGACATTGAAGTGACTTGGGGCACTTATACTGATATTAATAGTGCCGCTACAGCAATGACCACAAATCCGACCTTGAAAGTGTATTCCCTGGAATCATTCGGCGCAGATCCAAAAGCCGATGTTTACCGCACCTGGCGTACTTACAAGATCAAAAAAGAAATCACTGCTTCTAACACCGAATTCGCAATCGATTATGCGGTAGGAAATCAGTACCGTGGTTTCTTTATGAATTTCACCGACGGTGGGGCAGACGATGGAGACATTCTGAACAACTTCAAATTGGTTTCTGGTACTACCGTTTTTGCTGATCTGCCGGAAGAGATTATTGAACAATCGGAACTTCTGCGAAAAATTACGCCTTATGTTTTCGGCGCATTGACCGGCGATGCATACCTCAATCTTCGTCGTGGTTCAACCAACAACTCAATCAATGCATGGTATCTATATGATCACGTAACAGACGGTTACAATACTGAAGCCATTGATACACTCGGCTTTAGTGAATTCAAGACCATTCTTGATGTTACTGTTGGTTCCGGCACAACTTATGCGAATATCTATCCAATCGAAATCATTCCAATCAGACAATCGGCCAATGGGGTTAAATAATGGCAAGCACTATTAGTGGCGATACTACTAAGAGTGATAGTATTTGGGACAGTCTCTACGGGACTGTCTCAGATACTCTTTCACGTACGGCGAGCGATACGGTCAGCGAAGTAGCCGGGTCTGCTGGTTCTACAGTACAGAACTGGTTAAAGGGTCAAGTTCAAGCTCAATTGCTTGACCCATTGGAACGTGATACTTACATTCCCGAAAATGCTGAACGTCAAAACATTCAACAGCTTTCAACTACTGGGCAAAGTCCCAGAACAAACATTCCAGAAACTCAGCAAGTTTTGTTTGACTACAAACCTACTTCTTCCGGTAATACTGCGGTTTTCTATATTGTAGGTGGGGTTGTAGTTTTTCTCTTTGCTGCTATGCTGTTTAGGAGATAATCATGGGTTTTGGTTTAAATATTTCGCAACCGGCTACAAGTGGAACTTGGGAAGCGTTAACCCAAGCTTATACTACTCCTATGACTACCCAAATTGAAGCAGGAAATTTTAACTTAGGTGAAATTCTCAAAAGCTATGTTCAAGGGTCGCCCGAAAATGGTGGGGCAGACGTAGCTATTCAAGGTCGCCTTGCCGCTTCAACAGGTGGGGGTTATGCCGCAGCTAATTCTGGTTTATTTGCGGGTGAAAAACCAATGCTACCTTTTTATATTATTGGTGGCCTTGTAGTTTTAGGGGTTGTCTTTTTTGCTGGTAGAAAGATGAGGTAAAAAATGAGTTTTGTTGATTCCGTCTTTGGTTCAAGTTCCAAGACTGATAAAAAGACAACCACAAATACCAATATCACAAATACAACGACGACAACCACCACAAATAAAACCGGCGATATCGGGTTAACTGGAAAGCATGCGGTTAACCTTGCCAATGTTTTAGGAACTACTTCAACTAACCAATTGTCAAAAACTTTGGCTTTTGGTAATGATGCCTTAAAATATGCAGCCGGTTTAGCAACAGTAAATCAAGCTGAAAACGCTTCTTATGCAAAAGAACTTCTAAGATCGACCAGTGACGCAAGCAAAAGTCTTTTATCCACTGCTAAAATGCAATCGGAATCAATTATATCTTCAGGTCTTGCAAAAAGTCAGACTGAAAATAAATATTTGATTCCTTATATTCTGATCGGGATTGTAGGAGTCATTTTTGCTATGAAAGGTTTAAAATAATGGGCTTATCTTATCCCGTATCCAATAATGGTATGGCACCTTTAGAATATGGTGAAGGTGCCCCACGAATTGGTGTTAAAACTATTCCCTTGGATACTGCAACTACAGACAAGGCTTTTGAAATTGGTGGGAATGTTTTATGGGTGCCTACCGCTTCAACTCTTGATGCAGCCGTATCCATTAAATATCAAGATCAATTGAATGACCCTATCACTTTTCAGCAGGGAAATTTTCTTGCCGGGCCTTCATTCAGCCGTTTATACATTTCTTGGGAAGCACAAGCCGGTGAATCAATCACCTTATTATATGCGGTTGATTCTCCCAAAAATCCATTCAGGATCGAAAACGCGACTGCTTCATTTACCGGCGTTTCCGTAACCGGCACTGTTGATTGTGAAGCAGTGAATTACGCAAATGACAAGCTTATCTCTGCGTCAAGAGTTACTTTGTCAACTACGGCAGCAACTTTGCTAAGAGTAAGTGAAAATCCGCATGGTACTTATGGCTATCGTGTTCAAATTTTGATTCAAAATGAATACACTAATACTTATCCTATCAGAGTAGACAAGGCGAGTGTTACTCCCACTTTAGGTCAAATTGTTCAACCGGGTGAAACTTTGGTATTGGATACATCCGATGAAGTTTACGCTTGCAATATGACTTCTTCAACTCAATACGTCAATGTAACTTTGATTTATAGGAGTGTTTAATATGTCAGGTTTATTTCATCAGCCTTTCAATGTTGTTTTTAATGACCGTTTTGACACTCGTTTTGACCCAAGCTTTGACACGAGACTTGCGAGTAAGTTAAAGTATGGGGCAATTTATATTAATGCAATAAATGGGTCATACTGGGGGTTTACTGCAACCGGATTAAGATCAATTTTTTATGATTCTGGTTATTCGGTAACACCCGGTACTTGTACTGAATCAAGAGATGAAGCGTCACTGATAACCACTGATAACGATTTATCAACAGGTGTTACTTACATAGAAGTTACATCTGATGTTAAAGCTATTCAATTTAGTGCCGCATTTAATGTTAATACTTCTTCGGCTGCATACGAAGGTGAAGCAAGACTGTTTATAAGAAAATATCTTACTGTTTCAACAAACGAACAATTAACATCTCTTGATTTTATTTCAGGAAATGTAATTCCAGCCGGAATTGCTTCAGGTATTTATTTACAGCTAACTACTCCTATGATTACTGTAGGTGCAAGTGGCGGTCAAATTGCAGCCGGAACTAAAGTTAGTGCTTACATTCAACAAAACGTAGAGCAGTTTGGTGCTCCGGTTACAGGATTTGCCCAAGGATGTTATTTATCATACAACGCAATAATGGTGTAAAAATGCTTCCAGTAATTGTAGGTATCGGTCTTCTTCTCTATACTTTGTACAATACCAATAGAGAAATCAGTCAAGAGATTATTGAGTTACAATACAAACGAAATTATGACTCAATCTATTTGAAGTATGGTGAAAAGTACGGGCTTGACCCAGAATTGCTAAAAGCTCATGCCATTGTAGAATCAAATGAAAACGCACTTGCTAAAGGCCCGACTAATGACTTCGGCCTTATGCAAGTCGTTTTCCCACAAAAATTAAGCGCAGTTACTAATTGGTATTTAGCATCAGAAGAAAAACTCCTAAATGACCCGGATTATAATGTTGACGTAGCTGCCCAAATCATGGCATGGAATCACAGCAAGTACCCATTTGATAAGGCGATTGCTATTTATAATAGTTGGGGCGCAAGAAATGACCCAGACAATGGGCCTTTCAGAAATCAAGCTTATGTTGATAAAGTGGTTTCAGCTTACACGAAACTTTTAGGTAGCAATTACTTCCCTACTAATGTAACGCACGTTTGGAGATAATATGAAAACTTGCAATCAAGAAACTTTAGATTCACTTGCCGATCATGAGGGCCGAATCGTCGTTTTAGAAGAAGCGGACTATGCAGGAGACATTGAACAAAACACTACAGACATTGCTACCAATACCGCAAGTATTTCAGCAATGGCAGCTTTATTAGCTGCCGCAGAAGTGTGGACAGGTTGCGCCCGAATCAGTACTTACAGTGGAGTTTATATCGCCACTGGCAATTATCGATCAATGTTTTATCAAGATGGCACCAATGGCTCTAATGGAGTCATTACAGAAGATTACGACGAAGCGGACATCTTCACAATTGATACTGATATGCAAACAGGGGTTTCTTATATTACCACTCCATCTTCCGGCTATCTTCAATTATCAGGTCATTTAGTTATGAAAGTTGGGAATGCTACCGGTATTAGAACAATCTTAATTGCCGAATATAGTTCACCCACGG
>Ga0210119_1000255_pt1 | contig 11624 bp, 12 predicted proteins | sample China_Bullhead_C_2_FD_184859 | JGI IMG/M metagenome (GOLD analysis project Ga0210119, IMG submission 184859) | Wetland microbial communities from San Francisco Bay, California, USA, that impact long-term carbon sequestration -... | ecosystem: Environmental > Aquatic > Marine > Wetlands ... | reverse complement strand
ATGTGTTGTTGGACGCGTATTATAGCACCGAACCTTTTCCTTGTCAAGGGTTTTTCGCGTTTTATGCGAAATTTGTTGAAAATTTTTTTTTACTTACATAATATATATAAATTTATACTCTCTATACCTAATATTTAAGTATTGTATTTTATAATCCTAGACCAGTTAATATTCAAGGAATACTTATGCGTCTACTTTTTCTACTTCCTATTCTATTCTTTTTATCTGCATGCATGGATACGGCTGAAGTACCTACTTCTAGTGCAGAAGAAAAAAGCATCACACAGATCCAGAGTAACAAAACAGAGGCGCAGGAAGCACAGGATGAGTACAAAAAGTTACAAGAAAAAAGAGAAAAAGAGTAATTTCTATTATTAACCTTAGATTAATCTCTGTGGACTATACTTTGCATTAAATTAACAATTGAAGGAAATATTATGGCTTTATACGATAGAGACTATACGTCAGCGGAAGCTGGCTACGTTCAAGAAGGCGCATCTGTAAGCTTTATGAAGCAAACATACCAACTCTTGGCTGCAAGTATGATCGCTGCAGCAGCAGGAGCGTATGCAACGATGCCTTATGCTGAGACAATCATGCAATACAAGTGGTTCATTTTCGGTGCTGAGCTCTTTATGCTTTTCATCGGTCTTGGAATGACTAGAAATAAGCCTGGACTTAATATGGCAGCACTTTTTGTCTTTACTTTTTTGACAGGTGTCTCTTTAGTACCACTTTTGGCTTCACTTATCGGTGCAGGCAATGGCGCGGTGATCGGGAATGCATTCCTTATGACCTCTGTTCTTTTTGGTGCGTTGAGTCTGTTTGCCATTAACAGTAAGACAGATTACTCAAGTTGGGGAAAACCACTTTTCATCACGCTGATCGTAGTGATCATCGCATCACTGGTAAATATGTTTATACTTCAAAGTCCGATGATGCATGTGATCATTACTGCAGGTATCTTGCTTTTATTTAGTATCTTTACTATCTATGATACACAGAATATAGCAAATGGTGCATATGACTCACCGGTAGATGCTGCTGTGTCTCTTTACCTGGACTTCCTAAATATGTTTACAGCACTCCTCCAGCTTCTTGGAATCTTCGGAAGTGATGACTAAAGAAGAGACTTCGGAAAAGATTGCGCGTCTTATAGATGCCAATCTTAACCGACTGAAAGAGGGCATACGGGTCATAGAAGATATCAATCGTTATATCTACGATGATCAATCTTTAACTTCTGCCCTTAAACAATTACGACATAAACTCCAGCCTGCTTATGACCAAAATCGTTTACAATACAGAGATATAGAAAATGATGTACAAAAAGAGAGTATTTCTTCTGAATTGTCCCGCAGCAGTATCAATGACTTGATCATAGCAAACTTTTCAAGAGCACAAGAGTCTGCACGTGTCCTTGAAGAGAGTTTTAAACTGATAGACCATACTTTATCAGAACTTTTCAAAGAGGTTCGTTATGGCTTGTATGCTGTAGAAAAATCGTTTTTTATGCAGAAGGAAGAGCCAAAGAAGTAGCCTTAACAAACAAAACTTCAAACTCTAAATAATCCAAAGGATATTTCTTCATAAGTTGCTTTGTCTGCTTATAGGTCAGCTGTTTCTCTCCTCCGCTAACCCCACTTTTTTTAATATAGTTAAACATTTCTCGTACACTCTCAAAATGAAGTTTATACTTTTTAACTTCAAATGCAGCAGAATAATATTTCTCGATCGTCTCTCTCAATACATCCTCACTATAAATAGGTGAAGTGATTTTGGCTGTTTCATGCAAGGTCTTAAAAGTATTGGATGTAAAAATAGCAAAATAGGCATGGGATGATCTTTTTGAGATCTCAGACAGGGTGAAATCCAAATCTTTGCTCCATTGTAAAGCGGAAGAGGAGAGGAGAAGATTTTCTGGGGTCAATGAAAGGTTCTCAAATGTTTGAGGCTTATTGAAGTCTGCACATATTTTTTTGATCTTCTTTGAAGAAGGATGTATCTCCAGCATCTCTGGAGAAGAATCCAGCGCAAGAAGCTGATCAAAGGAAAGATTATGTTTCTCTAGGTTCTTATAGACTTCGCCACTGCCACAGCCAATATCTATAAGCGTTGTATAATGTGAGGGAGGAAGTTGTTCTACCAATGCTTTGGCAACCTCTGCCTGGATGACATTATAGGTATCATACTCATGTGCAAAACGAGAAAACTCTTGAATAACATTAGACATGACTTCTCTCCTTTTTCACGAAATAATGCTCTTCATCACCATTTCAAACTTTTTTGGGTATAATCGCCGAAATTATACCCAAATTTCAATGGGCTATCCAATAACATAAAGAGGCATAGATGACATCAACACTTTTAATCGTACAAATCGTACTTGCAATTGCGATCACAATCGCAGTACTTCTACAGAAAAGTTCAAGCATAGGTCTTGGCGCATACAGTGGAAGTAATGAATCTGTATTTGGAGCAAAAGGACCAACTGGTTTCCTTGCAAAACTTACTTTTACACTTGCCTTTGCATTTATCGTTAATACTTTGGCATTAGGATATCTGTACACTACAGCAAATACTTCATCTGTTGCAGACAGTATCGTTCCTGCAAACAATGCCGCTGTACCAGCAGCACCGGCAACACCAGAAAATACTACACCTTCAGCACCAGCTGCACCCACTGCTAACTAACCTTATATAAAGAAGTTTTCCTTCTTTATATATTCCTCCCAAAATACTATCTAAATACATAACAAGGTAAAAAAGGGTAAAATTCCCTAAATAATGCCAAGGAGAAAGTTATGGTAAATGAGATTTTTGAACAAACAAAAGAAAATATGCAAAAGGGTATTGAAGCCCTTAAAAGAGACTTTTCTTCACTTAGAACAGGAAAAGTAACTACGGGTATCGTAGATAACATTAAAGTGGACTACTATGGAACCATGACTGCACTCAACCAAGTAGGAAGTGTGATCGCTACAGATGCGACAACGATCAGCATTACTCCTTGGGAAAAAACTCTTCTTCCTGTGATCGAAAAAGCGATCCAGGAAGCAAACATCGGTGTAAATCCAAACAATGATGGTGACTTCATCAAACTCTTTTTCCCACCAATGACAAGTGAACAGAGACAAGAGATCGTTAAACAGGCCAAAGGTATGGTTGAACATGCAAAAATTGCTGTCAGGAATGTAAGAAAAGATGGTAATGACAAGATAAAAAAACTTGAGAAAGACAAAGAGATCAGTGAAGATGAATCTAAAAAAGCGCAAGATCAGATCCAAAAGATCACAGATGAATTCATTGCAAAAGTAGACGAAACATTCAAAGCTAAAGAAGCTGATATCCTTAAGGTTTAAATATGCAAAAATCCTATGATGTAGAAAAAGCATATAAAGAGGCAAATGCTCTCCTTGAAGGTCACTTTCTTCTAGCAAGCGGCAATCACTCAAACAGATATCTTCAAAGTGCCAAGGTCCTTGAATATCCTAAAAAGGCCTCTTTACTCACTGATGCTCTAGCAGAGATGATCCGATCACATGGTATTGAAGTGGATACTGTGTGCGCACCTGCTTTAGGTGGTGTACTTGCCGGTTATGAACTTGCACGTTCACTTGATGTGCGTTCTATCTTTGTTGAGAAGAAAGAGGGAGGCATGGAGTTACGTCGTGGTTTTGAAGTAGCAAAGGGTGAGAAGATCATCATTTGTGAAGACATTATCACAACCGGAGGTTCTGCATTAAAAGCTGCCCAGGCGATAGAAGCACTGGGTGGTGAGGTTGTTGCCTTCGCATCACTGGCAAACAGAGGTTTTTGTAAACGTGTAGGTAGTGATAGCGAGGCAAAAGAAGAATGCAGTCTGCCAAATAATGTACCACTCTTTGCGCTTGATGATTTCACTTTTGAAATGTTCACTCCAGAGGAATGTCCTATGTGCAAAGAGGGGAGTACTGCGATTAAACCGGGCAGCAAAGGCTAAAAACTATTAAGAACGCAAATGAAGCAAAGCTTCACTTTGCTACGCTATCGCTGAGATCTTCTCGGTGAAGTGCCCCAGCAACTAGTCGATTTTTATATTTACATTTCTTAGACAACTCTCCAAACAACCGCACATATTTCCACATCTATATCAGTCTTTCTTGGCTTCATGTTAAATGTCTCTATCTCACAGTTGTCTACATTGTATTTTTCCTGTAATACGTCTATTTCATCTTCCAGTTTAAGCTCAAGTGCTTCTATCTCTTCTTCTATGCTTGCCATACGCTCTTCTGCCCTGCTCATCTCTCCACGCTCCTTAAGTATCTTTCCGCCTTTACTTACCGCACGGCCTATCTTTGTCGGGCTGGAACGTCCGAACAGGGCACCAAGGACAGCGATCCCCGCTTCTATCATCGATCCCGTAGAGTCTGATGCCTCTTTTTCCATTCGATCTTTGGCACGGGAGAGTCTTTCTAAAAGTGTTTTTTCTTTTTTACCGTAACGTATTTGAAGTTTTTCTATCTCTATCTCTTTTTTTTCATTCAGTCCATCTTGCAAACGGACCATAAAATCAGCACGGGATTCACCTACCTTTGATTCCAGTCTAGGAGAGAGACAACGTAGCAGCTTCAATTCATGCTCACGGTAAAGGGTCTCTTTCAGTTCTCTTACTGCTTTTGACAATCTCTTATCTTCCAAAACAATGTCAGGAAGAGGATGGAACTTCGCATTTGAAGGAACCGTATGAGGGAATCTGTCAAATCCAAGTGCTGCTTCTACAGCCTCTTCCCATGCAATGCGCTGTTGTTTTTCATCCAGCGGTAGATAGAGTTCGATCGTTCTCTCACAATCGATACCTTTGCGTTGTTGGTAAAAATGTATTTTTGCTTTGGCCCCCAAAGTAGGAGAAAATATATTTTGTGCTGATGCATCGGGTTCATAGTATTGGGGGATAGACGCATCGATTGTTTGATAACTTTCTAGCTTAGAGGACTTTTGGACGATGTTCTCTACACTTTGTGCTTTGCTCGTCTGCATCAATTTTTGTCCCTGCATGAGCATAGATATCTCATCTCTTTTCAATGGTCCTTTAAGATAACTCATCACCCAGCGTGTACTAAAGAGCCTAATATCATCCAGATGCGCACTTTTAAGGAAAAAGGTTCTCTTTTTCAGATTTGACAAGAGATTCTTGATCTCGTTTTTCTCAAAATTCGAACCTACTTTTCCTCCTAGACCATCAATCACTCTCTCTATATCCTGTGTTGTTTGCAATCTTCCGATGAACCATGTTCCTATGTTCGAAAGCCCTTTATAGTCCAAATCTACAGGGTTTTGCGTACTCAGCACCACACCTACACCAAAAGCTCTTGCCTGTTTGAGGAGAAGCAGCATAGGCTCTTTGCTTGGCGGGTTCTTGGTAGGAGGGAAGAATCCAAAGATCTCATCCATATAGAGCAGTGTTTTCAGGGCAGAGGTACCGCTTTGACGACGCATCCATGCAATGTATCTGTTGAGCAGCAAGGTGACAAAGAACATACGCTCATCATCATTGAGGTGAGAGATAGAAAAAATAGCTACTTTGGCTTTACCGTTTTCGTCATACAACAGTTTTTGGATATCCAAACTCTCTCCTTGCAGCCAAAGTGAAAAACTCGGACTTGCAAGCAGCGCGTTAAATTTGCTAGCCAATTTAAAACGGTCATTTTGCGGATAAAAGTCATCCAGAGACAAGACCCCTATTTTTATAAAAGAAGGATTGAGTATCTTTCCTATAATGCCTTCTATACTTAGATTTTCATCTGCCAACCATGATTTTGTGATGATCTGTGCGAGAAGGATGTACTCTTTTGACTCTAAAGGATCCGCATTGATGCCTACTAAAGAGAGCAATGACGTGGTTGTGCTTTTTAAATAAGAGGCAAAAGTATCGCTCTCTTCCAGTATCTGAGGAGGAGGTACTTCCAGAGAACTCATGATATTCACAGAAACACCGGCTGAACTGCCCGGTGTATAGATGGTTTTTTTCACATCATGGAACTTTTGTACACGCTGTGCACTTTGTCCCCAACTCTCTACCCCCTCTTTCCAAACGGTGCTTATCTTCTTGGCATACTCATGGATATTGGTATCTTTGGACTTTGCTTCATCTGCTACCCATGGCTCAAAAGAGGCAGAAGAGAAGCTTGGATCAGTAAGGCATAGGTCTCCCATATCTCCTTTTGGATCTATAATGATAGAAGGAATATTATCTATAACGGCTTCTTCTATAATGCCTACACCCAGTCCAGTCTTACCTGAGCCTGTCATTCCTATGATCGCGGCATGGGTGGTAAAGTTTTTGTTTTTAAGCAGTGTAAGGGCTTCTGTGGCCTCCATTCTTTGCTTGTCTATCTCTTTACCCAGATAAAACAGTCCTAACTTTTCATATATCTCTTCCATTCCCTGATCCTTCCTGATAAAAATACATACAGTCTATTTTAGCAAAAGTTCATTGGATTATGCTATAAGAGGCGTTGGTCTATTTTATAGAGGCGTTGACGGGGTAGTCGTTGCGTTTTTTTCTGCAGATTCTTTCTTTTTCACAGGCTTGGTAATGCCCTGTAACATAAAACTGATAGGTTCTTTTCCCTGTTGCTGTATCAGTACCAGGATCTTGTCTTTTTCATGATAGACATCAAAAAGCTCTATCCCCGTCATGACAGGATCAATTTCAACTCTTTCTTCTGATCGTAGGGGTAAATGGTACGCATTTCCTTCTATTCGTACCAGCGTATTCTCTTTTTTAAGCACGATCCAACAGACTTTTGCAGAAGGTAAAGCATAAAGAGAATTTCGTGTCTCTCCCATACAGACTCTGCTGAACTCATCTTTTGTGATCGTGATATTGCCATCAGAATCTATCATATCCAAATACAATACTTTAGTGGCATTGGTGGTTTTTTTAGACTTTTCCAAGTATTGTGCAAGTTGTTGATTAGAGTCTTGCATCATATCTACAGAAGAAAAAAGGGCTACGATCACTATACCCATAAGGGCGATGGAGATGAGCACTTCTAAAAGGGTGAATGCTTTACGGTTATGCATTGAGCTTAGCCGTCCATAAGCCCGACACGGATGGCTTCTTCATAGCTTGTAATCCCTTCTAAAAGCATCACTTTGAGCTTATCGGCGATGGTTTTCATACCTTCTTTCTTCATCGCTTCTCTGATTTGATGGTCATTAAAATCATCTTTCATCATCTTTTTCACTTTATCATCAATGATAAAAAGTTCTCCAATGGCCTGTCTGCCTTTATAGCCTGTAAAATCACATGCTTTACACCCTACTGCCTTAAAGAACAGCTTCTCTTCAGGCACACCTATCTCTTGTGCTGTTGCAGGAGCAAGTTTTGTCTCTTCTTTACAGTGAACACAAAGTTTACGGGTAAGCCTTTGGGCCAGTACACCCAACAGTGTAGAAGAAACAAGAAAGTTTGCTATGCCCATATCCATCAAACGGCTTAAGGCTGACGTTGCATCATTGGTATGCAGGGTGGAGAGAAGCAGGTGCCCGGTCAATGCTGATCTCAGCGCAATTTCTGCTGTTTCGTTATCACGTATCTCTCCTACCATGATAATGTCCGGATCTTGTCTCAAAATAGAACGCAACCCTGCTGCAAAGGTAAGCCCTACTTTGCTGTTGACCTGTATTTGAGAGATGTTGTCTGCATTGTACTCTACCGGATCTTCTACGGTAATGATATTCTTATCCGGTGTGGAAATATGCTGCAGACAGGCATGCAGGGTAGTTGATTTACCTGAACCTGTGGGTCCGGTTACCAGTATCATACCGTGTGCATGGTTGAGAAGTCTATAGAGGTCATACGTGATCTCATCTGCAAAACCTAAAGATTCAAGTGTCGGGATATGCTCTGTCTGTGCAAGGATCCTCATCACGACCCTTTCTCCATGATAGGTAGGAAGTATGGAAACCCTTACATCAATACTTTTCCCCGAAATCGCCAACTGTGTACGTCCATCCTGAGGCACTCTTTTCTCAGAGATATCAAGGTTTGATATGACCTTGATACGGTTAATGACCAAGGTCACAATACTTTTATCGAGATCAAGATGTTTTTTAAGCGCACCGTCTATACGTAAACGTACTTCGCCTTTCCTATCTCCGCTCTCAATATGAATATCACTTGCCCCTTTCTGTAGCGCTTGGAAAAAGAGTGAATTGACCAGCTTGATGATAGGGGCAGACTCTTCACTTGAAAGCAGGTCCTGGGAATTACGGATAAACTCAAGCAGGTCAGATTCAACTTCTATGAGCTCCTCTGAGGTGGTTGCCATCTCATCAAAATCAGACCCTGTCTGGATCTCTAAAAATTTATTTTTTAATCTTTCGAAACTTTCAGCATCTACGAGTGTGATAGGATAATCCAACGAGAGTTTTGATAAATAGTTCAGTGCATCGCCCAGTGTCTTTTCTTCAACGATACATGTTTTGACATCATCGATCATAGAAAAAAGCAAAGAGTGCTTGAGTGCCAGCTTGTGGTTTATCTCTTCTTCCCAGAGAGGGTCAAGGTTTACATCCTGAAGACGAGGGAAATGCATCACGCTTCCTCTAAGATGCTTAAATTGCTTTTAGGTTTTCTCTGTATCCTTCTGCTTGCAGGAACACTCGCTTCTTCCACAGAGACCCCTGTTTTCTCTTCCAGTGCCTTGTTAAATAAAGTATTATATCTACCCTGTACCTCTTCCAGTTCTGCCAACATACTTTTTAACTTTTGGAGGTCACCGCTTTCTCTCACGATATAAGGGGTAAGATAGATCACTACATTTTGTTCACGTTCTTGATCTGAAACATGTGAAAAAAGATATTCTCCCAGGATAGGAATATCTCCCAGTAATGGTACCTTCGAGACCCCTTTCCCACCAATTCTTTTGATCAATCCACCCAAAATGATCATCTCACCATTGTTCACAATCGCATTGGTCTTCACGGTTCGTTTTGTCGTCGTTGGTCTGTCTGCTGTAGCTTCCGAACCAGGAAGTACATCCTCAAGTATAGTTTCCACTTCCAATGTCACTTTGTTGTTGCTCGAGAGTCTTGGTTTCACTTTTAGACTAAGACCGATGTCCTCTCTTGAATAATTGTTGACCACATTGGAGACACCTGTCGTGGATTGCTGTGCCTGTGTCAAGATAGATCTTGTCTGTCCCACGTAGATCTCTGCTTCTTTGTTGTTGGTACAAAGCACAGAGGGTTCACTCAAGATACGCGCTGCACCATTGTTTTCTAAGAGATCAAGTGTAGCACCCAAAGCAAACACCTTGTCTGTCGCATCGAATTTGAATGCCGGGTCATTAGAGTAAATCGGATTACCATTAGCGTCAAAACCTTCAAAGTTATTTGTATTTGCATTCAAAAAGCCCAAAAGCGCAGGAGACATTTGCAGCGCCGAAGCACCCATATTTCCTGCCAGAGTATAAAGACCACTGGAAGTGATAGCCCCGCCGTTAAATCCATATTTAAATCCTACCTGTTGGGCCATATTGCTGTCAACCTCAACGATCTTCGCTTTAACATACACCTGAACTTTAGGGATATCTATCTTTCTTATGGTGTCTCTGATGTTCTTCATCTGTTCTGCCGTTGCAAGCAAAACCAGTGCATTTCTTTCAATATCAGAAACGACCATGGCTTTACTTGGCGGCTCTGCACCTTTTACCGGTGTTTTCATCGCTACATTGTTCATCTGGGAGATCAATTTGCTCATGATCTTCTCCATCTCTTCGACGTTGGAGTTTTTGAGCCTGATCACATACATCTGCTGTGTGGTACTCTCGCCTTCAATATCAAGCTGTTTGATGTACTTGATCATACGGTTGTTATTCTTTGGTTGTCCTACAAGGATGATGGAATTGGTCGCATCATCTTTAAAGATATCTACTGTTTCACTCTCTATCGTTTGCGGGAAGATCTTTTTTGCCATATTTTGCGCATTGGCATACACATCTTTCACACTGGAGTTTTTCAGTTTCAACACAACCGATTTTTTTTCACCTGTCACCTCCACTGCATTGATCACTTTAGCAATAGATTCCAATACTCTTGGGGTTGCAGTGACGGCCAAGACATTGTTTTCTTTAAAAGAGATCACTTTTGCACTTCTGTCCAAAAGCGGTTTGATCTTTGCACGAAGTACGGCAGCATTGGTGTTCTTTAAAGGGAACATGACCGTCTTCATGGTCTCTCCTTTGATACTGCTGCTTACTTCAAGTCCCTCTCCTGCTGCATCGGTTCCTTTTACGACTTTATAATACTCACCCTGGTCTATGATCGTTAAGCCTTTACCTCCGAGTATAGAGTTCGCCAAAGAGAAGAGTGCACTTTTTTTAATGGGCTTGGCTGAGACAAAGTTGATCTTTCCTGTAGGCTCTGCTTCGATCAAAATGTTCTTTTGTGTAATTTTGGAAACCATCTCGATGAAGTCCTTTACGCTCAGATCACGAAAGTTTACATCTACCGTCTCTTCTTCCGCATATGACCCTACAGACAATACCAACAATATACTCAATACAATTTTAGTTAACTTCATATTCTAACTCCATTTCTTCTTTACCTCTTTGAATAACCAATGTCAGGTTATCGATATTTGAAATATTTTTATACACTTCAAAAGCAGCATTGTAGCTATCTATCTTCTGACCGTTTATAGCTTTGATGACATCACCTCTTTGAATCCCAAGTTTCGCAAAAGGTGATCCTTTCCGGATAAAGGAGATACTAAAACCTTCTAGATCTTTACCTTTTTTGATTTCCCTGATACCAATGTTCTTATAAATATCATCCATATTTTTAGCATAATGATCCAGTAATGACCGATCTACGATCTTGTGATCACCGGCATCTATGACTTCACCTTCAACTTTATTTTCAGAAGAGGCTGCAGCAGCAGAAGGCTGAGCACTTTTGATGCTTCCACTACCCTTTGTACTGACGATCAAATTGATCTGATAGGTTTTTGCATTTTTACTAAAAGTAGCATAGTTGCTCCCTGCACCTTCCAGTACAAATCCATTGATCTCTTCACCTTTGGCGAGCACTTTTGTGGTACGTTTGTATTCTACTGTCACTACAGTGACATCTGAGGCATTATAAATAGCCAAAAGTTTGATATCTTTAATGCTTCCTGCAACAGGTTTCTTCGTTGTCGTAGGTGCCGCTGCATCATTTGGGCTTAACTTTACCCTATAGTAAAGGGCTTTAGCTCCCCTCTCTTCACTATGCTCTACCCCCATGGTCGGCAGCCAAAACACTTCAACCGCAAACCAAGCCATTTTGATCACAAGCAATAAGATCAATATCGACCAGAGCCCTTTGACTGCTTCAGGTTTAAAAAGATGTTTCATATATCCATCCTTTTTCAGCTTTTTTCAACTGAGGCTTTAACATCTCTATATTCTTACTCTCATTAAAATCCAAATGTACTTTACGCGCATGAAGATCGATCGTACCTGTCATACCACCAAAAGAGCCCTGTGCATCCACAGAAACCTTCAGAGGAGAGAGGATGGTGTGCGAAAGAAGTGCTTTTTGTGTCTCTTGCGGTACCATCCTTTTTAAAGAGTCATCCACATGAAGGCCCT